>Ga0116227_10002296_pt1 | contig 43530 bp, 44 predicted proteins | sample S1TSphgellanicum_FD_89693 | JGI IMG/M metagenome (GOLD analysis project Ga0116227, IMG submission 89693) | Host-associated microbial communities from peat moss isolated from Minnesota, USA - S1T2_Fb - Sphagnum magellanicum MG | ecosystem: Host-associated > Plants > Peat moss > Unclassified... | reverse complement strand
AAAAACAAAAACAAAAAAAACCCAGAAAAGAAAAAAAAAAAAATTAAAAAAAAAAAAAAAAAAAAAGAACACGCAGGAAAAGAAGAGAAGCGGTAGGAGAGTGTGGGATGGATACGCGATGATTAGGTTGAGCTCCTGAGGGTTTGTGAAGTTCCCGACGCAGGAGTGCGTCACATTGGTGGGCTTGTGCGCCGTCACTACGTAATTCCAACTGCTCATCTCTTCCCGCACCCGTTTGCTTCTTCTTCTTCTTCGTCTTCTTCTTTTTCACCAATCCCCTTTGCCAGCTTACTCTCGTGCTCTCCCAAAGCTTCTCTTGCCAACAATCGATAGCTGCAGCAGAAGCGCTCCCTGCACAAAACACACACACCCACACACACACACAACTGATTTTGATTTTTGCTTCGGTGAAGAAGAAGAAGAAGGAGAGAGGGAGGAGGGAAAATCCAAGCCAAGTTCTGAGCCCAGCGACTTTGCCCTAAATCTGCGTACTGGCCTCTCAACCACAAGATAACCTAAAAAATGGCAAAAAATTTAATGTTCAAAGGAATGTGCCAAAACCCTCTCCTGGCCTGAGGAGGAGGTTGCAAGTTCCTCTTTTTTTTTAATTAAATAAATTATTTGTAAATTAAAATTTATATTATATTATATTATATATTTATATTTATATTAAAAATAAATAATTATTTTAAATTTATATAATAAGGAACTTTATTATTTATTTATTTATTTTAATAATTTATCTATAAATAAATTTTAATAATTAAAAAATTTAGCAAATTATTCCAATTTGCACTTTTAAAAAACAAAAAAAATTCCAAAAGAAAATTCCAATTAATTTGTCGAAAAATAGTGAAATTTTTGCCAGGAAAATTAAAAAACACTGGAACTTGCAACTTGCACAATTTTGAAGCTGCAAATACCTAGCCTACTTAGTATATAGGTACCTAAGATAATAATCATAATAATAATAATAATAATAATACCCTAGTACCTTGGCCAATTCAACACTAATTACATTATATTATTTTCAAAAAACTTTGAAATTTTCAAAAATTATATTTCTTCCAAATCAAAAAATATATATATATTGTGAATGATAACATTAAAAATTAAAAAATATTCCATTTATTGAAATGAAAATTTCAAAATCAATAGTGGGGGCAACCAAAGTCTTGTTTGAATCTTAAATTCAAATATGCATTTCTATTAGAATGAAAACTTTGACAAACATTTTGAAATACAATTGGAATTCACCATTGGATAATGTTGTTTCATTACTAAACATTTTTTTGCCATTACTAGAAAAAAATTAATTTAAATCATATTCAAAACATGCATAAAAATGGAAAATTTCCTATTGGTGAATTTTTGTTTCCATTTATTGTAATACCCATTACAAAAATTGAACAAATTCTTAACATTCAAATGGGAGCATTTTCATTCAATCATTGATATTAATGTCACCCAAAAAAACATTGATTGTGCATTTTTGACAAAAACATTTTTGATTCATTAAATCATTATAAAATTTTTAAATATTTCACAAAAAATCAAAATTCATTAACGTGTTTCCAAATATTACAAAAATTTTGATGACAAATTATGGATCATATAAAATGTATGCATTTAAGAAAATCACGACAACATTTCATAAACAAAAAAATTCAATCAACACATATAGGATGCAATTCAAAAACAAACAAACAACCAATTCCTACTAGACATTTCATTCAACCAAATAAAGTCAAACATTAAACTAAAATAAATTATCATAGATATGAATGAATGTACATTGACAACGACAATAAATAAATTCATGATGTTCCCATAAATCTATGTTCTTGTTATGAAAGGTTATGTTTTTAAACACAAGTAAACATATTTCAAATATATTATTACATGATTTTTTATATATTTCAAATTCAAGTAGAATTTCATTCAACATCATACATATGTACAAGGTGTTTACATAACATTAATGAAAATGAACCATAATTATACCAAATGTCTTATAAAATCATGACATTAGTCCAAAAATCAACACAATTAAAATAACATATTGTTTTGTCACATTTTGCTTTTGTTCTAACTTATAAACTTCATAGTAATGGACAATATAGAATGCATGGTAGTGTTATTAATGTCTTTGGAAATGTGAATCAAACTCAATTTATATTATCATATATATCATACGATAAAACAACAATTGGAATGTTATTTAAATGATATCTTGAATATAATCACCCATATGTTAGAACGTGTTCATTTAAACATAGTGATGTTCATTTTATGATGTTTGATCAAAATGCCATTATATAAAGATTTAAATATTACCATTCACCAATAATGAGAAAATTTGTTTATTTTCCATATAAACTCATATTTGCGATAATTCATCATTCCATAATTTTGATTTTGATAGTGAAAAGAAAAATTGTACACCAACAAATTCACTGATGCATATTTTCTTTAATGCTTAAAAAATAATGGATTGTGATAACCCTATATATTTATGGCCCCATGTCAAAACATACATCCTTGAGGTTTATTTTTAAATAAACATTCATAGGAACAAATTTTTCAACATTGTTTTATGGTCAACCTTGATAAAGGATTTCCATATCAACAAATAGTTCAATGGGAATTACTTCATAAATTTGGGAATTTTTCAACCAATATTTAAAACCTCAATAAAAATAAATTAAACTTCCACTCAAAAAGTCATGCGTTTTGGTTCAATGCAAATATAAAAAAGAAAACTATGTTGTAGAACTTGAAATACTTTTCAAGTTTGAAATAAACCAAACTTGAATAATATTTTAAAACCATACATATGTTACCATGATTTGAAAGGCTTGCACAATTCATTTGATTATTTTAAAAAGTTATAAAATAATTTATTTGTAATGATTTGGCAACTTGGTCTTTCAATAGTCTTTGTATTTTTTAAATTTGCTAAAAGATTATGAGTTCCTCTCGTTAAGGTTTTACACACATTACATGCTACAACATTAAATTTCGTAAATAAACTAGAAGATTTCTAATCCATTTAAATAATACAATTGATACAAAGTGACCTTGTTACATGTGCAAGATATTACAATCATAAAACATTTTCATTTCAAAAATTTATGATGTAAAATCATTATTTTTTTGGATCCATTTTGTTCTCATTTCTTTATCATTGAATCCAAAACTATGACAATGAAAAAACTATGGACTTTTATGAATATAAAATGCACTTACGTATGGAGTGCACACCAACAAAAAATTGCACGATTTGTATTTCTTGTGATATATCATTATTATCAAATATATTGCAAAAAGCCCAACAACATCAACACACATATATATGTAAGAAGAAAAATGTTTGTAAAGTTCATTAGCCATTACCTCCCATCCATGGTGGAAAATAATCTTAAAGCATTTTGAAATAAATGAAAAGATTATCCATTTTCAAAGCAATAATTATATACATAAGGAAATAAAATATTTCAATATTTGATTTTTAAATTATTGAATTATTATTTTTTGATGATATATATACACAATCCACACATTTTCTTTAAATGAATTCCAATAAACACACAAATTAATGATTTTATTATACATGTTCATTTGGAGTTTCCAAATATAAACATTCAATTTATCTTATACTTGTATACATCTACAACATATTACACATCATACATGACCAAATTAAATAAGTTGAAAATATTAAAATTGCACTATATTATACAAAAATGTATTGAAACTAAAATAGATGCAAATACACAAATTCAAACTTTGGGTAGCATTTTTTTAATGCTCAACAAATGGTTGCTTAACTTGTTAACCTTGTGTTTCTTTTACCATTGTATTGTTCATCTTGAACCTTTCAATTCATCAATTTATATATTTTTAAAACTGTTTTTTTGTGTTAAAACCATAAGTTGCATCAAATCAATTAAAACAAATTCAATTAATATAATATGTTCATTCACTATAAACAAATACATTAATCATCTTAATCATTATGAATCATTATCATTATCAAAGTTTATTTTTATGACCTATAAATAAATAAAACTTATAAATGTCACAAACTCAAAATTAATAGGTTTGTAAATTATAATACATATAAGTATATGAAAAATTGGTTGAGATAATAATTTTTATTGTATTCACCAATTACAAATTCAAAACATTCACAACTTGGAATTAATGTCATGGCATGAACACATGGATGGAAAATTTTTAAATTCATATATTTTCAATTACAAACTGCCATATCCAAATATGAAAAAAACAAATAATTCAATTGATTTAAAATAAAAAAACATCACATCCATTTACACATACTATGAAATAAATGATTTACATTGTGCAATTCCCATTACAAAGATTATCAACATTGAACAATATGATTTATGATTTGCTTTTGTGATTCAATCATGTAATGGATGAAACAAAAAACCACAAATGTTATGAGATGATAATTTCACAAAATTTTCATATTCCATGATGATGGAAGAATTTGAATATTGTAGATTAATCAAATAATCAAATGAAAAGACTAATATTTGATGAAATTATGGATTGAAAAATGTACTTTGATTCATCAATTGTTAATTTTTCATAAGGCTTGTTGGAATAGGTAAAAAATTTACATCAAAACTTGTTATTCAAATATTATTATGATTATACAATAAAAAATATTTATATTCAACAAAATCAAAGTTTTGCTCATGACATCCATAGGTTAAACTACATTCCATTATATTACTAGTTCAACAATACATTCAATGTTCAACATACATCTCCAACAATCATTATGTAGTTTACCAAACTTGTTTTTAAACTCATTAAATAGGTTTACATGTTGATATGAACAATTGCAACTTATTGTGATATATGAAATATCATTTGTTCGTGCTAGAATGCTTAAAGTTGTAGATAATAAGTTAAATGTGTAAAATGTATTAAGACAAAACTTTATGTTGGTCTTGATTTTATCATGACAAGTGGTTTTTTATCAAACACCCCATGTGAAAAATAATTGGATCTTTCAAAATATCAAGGATAATGTTAATGCATTAACATCAAAGGTTAATAAACACATGGCAACATTATGATCATAGTAAAATTATGTGACAATTTGATATGCACTTATACAAATTTCAAATAAATTTCATACCATGATACAAAATATTAAAAGATTTGGGTGAATATGGTTTTTAAAATGTTGATTAAATTATAGCCAACCCATTATGTAAACCTCATCACATAAGTTTCATTAAAGCATACTATTTTACAAATCTTGTTGAAATAAGATTTGATGGTAAAATTAAAATTAAAGGGGAGATGAAAACCAAATGATGGGAAACTATCATATTCAATTTGTTATCAATAACCATCTAATAATTTTAGTATTGTATCTTTTTATATACAAATAAAGATGTGGACAAACATAATGTGAATGTGTTCATTAATTCATAATCCACATTTATTTTTAAGTCATGGGTAATAATTATCCATCATGCCCGCCATCTTACAAACTTTCAAATGATCCAAACAAAATTTTAAGTTTACATTCTGTAATTCATATTTTAAAAGATATGTTAGTTGAATTATGTGTTAAAAGTTATGCAACACCTAATGGTCTTGTGAATGGAACCAATGACATATTTACAGCATCAACAACATATAATGACCAAACCATATGTGAATAATTAAAAAAATTTGAACACTGATGAAAGAAAAATTCAACCATCATTATAATAACAACATTGAATCAAAACTGACATTAATTGAACTTATCATAAAAAATATTAGAGTTAATAAAACCCAATCATTTATCATAATAATTTCTAATTCAAGTTGTAATAGTAAAAATCATTCATCATTCTCAAGGATTATCACTAAATGAAATGGTTTTTTATCATATTGATGTTTTAAAAAATACAACTTAACATATACATGTTTGTTGCACATTTAAACAAAAGAAAAAATATTTTGATTAACTTTTCTCCAATATGAAAACTTTTATGTGGATTTGAAAATAGATATAGGAATGAAAAAAAATGAAAACAATAACTTGGATACCATTCATTCTTCATTTAAAAAACTTATATCAAGTTCCTATAATTATACAAGCATTGAGTATAACTTTTTTACACCAACATTTCAAAAACATCAAACATGACCATTACTTTCAAATGTCTCACATCTTATGTCTTATAAAAATAAAAAGACACCATGCATCAACTGATGTGCATAAATTTATAAATTCATCAAATTATTCACCTATTTAACTTAAGTTAATATGAGAAGGCCCTTTTAAAACCATAAGTTTAGGGCAAACGCATCATTGAATGGTGACATTAGGAACCTCTTCACCAAAATTCAAAGAAAGGTGGATCTAATTACATTGATTTCTTTTTTAAAACCTTTTTAAAATTTAATTTTTACTATTGACTTACACCACATGGGCTTTGTTTCCCCACCTATGTATACAACACAAATTTTTTGTAAACACCTACATAAGGTACACAAACAAAAAAATTGTGTTTGTGAAATGTTCATGACATGTGTTCACAAATTTTTTGACCCTTTATTATTAAGTGTGAAGTTGCACCATTGTAAATTAACTATGGTCACTAAGGTACAACCCAAATTGTTGATTGAAACAAAAAAATGAGAATTATCATAAATTTGTAAACATGAATGCAATGGCCATTCAAAACTTCATATTCCCAACCTTCAAAATTTGTTAAAAAAATTGTGATGGTCTTAATCCACTATCTATTAAACAAATAAAAAAGATGATTATTTGATGCCCTCCTAAAAACTAAAAACATTCCAAAAAATGAAAAAAACATGTTTGTTTTGTGTTTTTGAATAAAGGAACCCCAAGTGTTACTTTCCGAAAATGTTTTCCTTGACCACTCATTTGAAATATTAAAACTAATTTTGTTATAAATCCAAATGAAGTTTCAAATTTTACACAACTTAAACAATCTTTTGATATAAAATTTGAAATGAATTGTTTTTCTTTTAATGAGTCGTATGTTATCCTAAAATTGAACGAGTCTCAAAATTTTGGGGTGTCGTTCATAATGATACCACCCAAGGTTGAATCTACCTTTCACCTAACCCATTTAATTTAAGTTGATAATAATTAAAACATTTCCATTGCATTTTAATGTAAAATTTGATGTAAAACCTTATTTTAAGACAAAGCCTCTTATGGTAGAATCATTTATTGTCCTTCCTTACAAGGGGGAAACTTTGTTATGGATTTACGTGAATAAAAATGTAGGGTCCCATATATTCGATGTTAGATAAAGTTTGTAATTTAATTAGATTCATAATAATGTTATGTTTATTTTGAAAACCTATATATATATAAGTAGATGGTTTATACATAGATAAAGGCTAAGGTTAGGTTTTTAATTCTATTTTCATTATTTCATTGAGTGGCATCATGAATTAGTTGAGGATGGAAGTTGGATTGACCAATATTAGTTTTTCAAATTATAATTTGTATCCACAATTGCTGTTATTTTATCGTAGAATTGCATACGTCTAAGTTATAATGGAATTGCATAAGCCACACAAAGTTTACTAACCTTGCTAGTAGCAAAATGGAATATTTGTTTAAAGGCATTTAATAAACATCTTAAATCAATATATAATTTTTTTTTAAAAAAAATGTTCATTGAACAATCGATCCACCTATTAAAAAAAAAGTAATTTTTTAATTTCCTTTCTAGATCCAATTTTATTAAAACTAGAAAATTAAATCAATAAAGGGTAATGAAATTACATGTTAACATGAAATTATAAATTAAATATAGGGCAACTAAAATATGTTTGTAGGGAACGTTTCAATATTCCTAACTGGTTTCTAACTTGCTGGGAAGGCACACAGCCATTACGCCATTACGCAATGAGTCGCTTATTACGGGGGGCCGATTGTGGTGCAGAATTGGCAGCACGTGCTACGAACCGATAGCGAAAGTCAGCCGAATCGGACCCAGTACCAATCAATTCCGCCATATAATACTCGCCTGACTGATATCAGTAGGTTCGGTAACGTTTCGTAAATAGTTGGACTTCCGACAGCCTGTCTAGTATTCTTTTCTGTGCCAGAATGTCCTTCTTCTTGGGCCCTATATCCGTGCAGCGTTGCAGAGTGTTGATTAGGTTGGAGCACTGGGAAGAAAAAGAAGAAGAAGCTCAAGGCTTGATGAGCAACGAAGACGAAGGAAAAAGAAAGGAGAAGAAGAAGAAGAATAAGAAGAAGAAGAAGAAGGGGTGGATTCTGAGTTTCTGAGTGGGGATTGGAAGGAGGAAATGTCGACAATGCAGCAGCAGCAGCAGCAGCAATTAGGAGACGATGGAGATTTGCTAGGAAGTGTGGAGGCTTTCTTTGCGAATACCGATAGTACAGTTCTCATGGCCTTTAGGGTGGCAAAGAGCCAAGCGTCATGGAGTGTGGCTGGGCGTCGCACTCGCCTTACAACTAAACCTCGCATCTTGGTTGTCACAGGTATGTATGCTCAACTAGGATACGTCTATGTGTAAATATTTGTATTCCTTAGTATTTATTCCCTTTTTTCACATGGAGCTTCTGAGTATAGGATGCAGCAGCTTGCATTCGGGAAAAACATTTGGAAAATGATATGTGCAAGCATTTTAGTTACTGGCACAGGCTTTTGAAGATGGTGAAACTCGTAGATCTGATGTAGTTGCTCTAGATTTGGTTTTGTTTTTGTTCACAACTCGTAGTAGCGCGCATCCATCAAATCCGCAGAGTTGACAGAAGTCAGCGATTGATGTTGAATTCAGCTATTAGGTTGAGAGTCAGAGCCTTGGTAGTAAATGAAAAGTGTGAGACAACAATTTGTGTTGAACCTGCTGAAGAAAGAGCTCTTGTTTCTTTTGTTCCAAAAACTTGCAACCAAATTGCCTTTGGAACAACTAAACAAGCATGTGTTTAGGATGTATAAAGAATGTGTTTAGGGTGCAGGAGATGCCAACAACCACTGTTACTGTTGATATTGGACCTCTATCTGTGCCTTTGCCTATTGTGCTCACTTGTATGGGGGCCAAAGCTGGAATGAAATGAGCTTTGCCTCACAAGTTTGTTGCAGCTTGAATGAGGATAAAATGACTTTTCTTATTAGTTATACTGCATCTTGTTTGCTAGCTGATATCATGGCTGAGTCTTCCTACTACTTCAGGAAGTGTGACAGAAACTCAGGATGCAGATTTCTGTATTATTGTTTGTGATGACATGTAAACCAGAACAGAAATCAAATGCAACAATAAGCTTGACATACGACAATATCTTTTGTTCTGTGTCATTCAAAATGATGCTAACTTGTATTGAAAACTCTCAACTTGTTTTTGGGTCTGTTGATGCATTTCAAAGATTTATTTGATGCAATGGTAAAATGGCTTGCAGCAACCCAGTCAACTGCGACACAGAAGTCCAATGTCAATATTCAAGTGCTGAAACACTCCCCCAATGGACTCCAGGTATCATGGGCCCTGCAAAGCTAATGCTTTTTTGTCTTGCCAACGTTCCCTACCTATGAGCTGTATTTCTCCCCCTTCTTACTTCCACTTCCCTGAGAAGGCAGTTTCAGTTCTGGGAGCATATCTGAGGTGCTGGCTTTCTATTGCAGTGGTATATAGTTTTTGTGTGTTTCCAGTACACTTGTTCAGATACTTCTGTGGCAATCTTATGCAGCTGGCAAAATTATACAAGCTGAAACACCTCAACAAAGTGGAAGCTGTGTCTAGTGACAACACTGGTTGTAGCTTTGTTATGGTGAGTTTTGCTGCTGCTATGCAAAAACCATTTCTTTTACAAGAATTTCTGCATCTATTTGGCAAACCTGAGCAGCTCACAGATCTAGTCTACCATTGCAGGGGTTTGACAATTTGAAGAATCAACGAGTGGCTCCTCCTCAGTGGAACATGCGCACCCTTGATGACAGGCTAGTTTCCTTTGCATCTGATATTGTTTGCTGAAGAAACACCACCATCAGCCATTCTCATTCTTGATGCTATTAGTTGGCTTCAATGGCTTTAGCACTCTTGAGGGCTGTGTGCCTGATACTCTGGCATTGTATGAAAATATATGGTTGTGTAGGAACCGACTTTTGACAGGCATCTTGAAGTTATGTAAGGAGAATGTTGGTCGTATTCCAAAAATCATAGGCATGGATGTTGTGGAAATGGCACTGTGGGCACAGGTACTACTCCTTGCAAGTAGTCTTTATGTCAATGCAATTGTGTCAACCTCGGAGATTTTTGGCTGTCTGCTTTGGTCCAACATGTATACTTCATACTCCTTATATAGTCAAAGGTTCAAAAGTATTAGGACAATTTGGACTCATATTTGTGTTATGAATCTATTATGGATCCATCAAGCTCTTGATATTTATTCATGTTGTTTGAAAAGTATTCACAACAATGTGGACTCATAGTCATGTCTGGAATCTGTTATTTGTCTGTATGCAGGCAAATGCAAAGTCACTCCCTATTGGAGGACCAGTCAGCACAGATGCCATTGAAGCTGGACGTGAAGAGAAAGATGCAAAAGTCACAGTGGAAAGGGAGCTTGTCTCCAAGGCTGAGGAAGATGATATGGAGGCCTTGCTTGGCACGTATGTGCACTGTACACCTTGATCTTGCCCCATCCAGCAATTATCAAGCAATTGAGCTTGTGGCAGCTGAGAACTAAGGTGCTTCTTTGCGTTTTCTTTGTGGAGTTGAGTCATTGTGTGTTCCACTTCTATGACAGGTATGTAATGGGCATTGATGAGGCAGAAGCTTTTTCAGAGCGCTTGAAACGAGAACTTACAGCTTTGGAAGCTGCCAATGTGCATGCCATACTTGAAAGTGAACCCCTTGTTGAGGAGGTATGTTTGCCTATATCAAAACACCTGTTTCTATGTCCAGGGAGCTCATTAAAATTCTGAATTTTTGCAATTGGAGTTGCCAAAGAGAGATAGGGTGGCCAGGATGGTCAGTGGAGGATGGTGAGGCAATTGTTCTGAAGAAGGAAGACAGCTCTGCAGGTGCTGCTGCAGCTGGATGCTGCCCAAAGCAGTGTGGATGACATGGATGAATGGTTGGGTATCTTCAATGTCAAATTGCGTCATATGCGTGAAGACATTGAGTCGGTAAACACTCTTTGATATTGAAGTCTATTCAGTGGCTCGTCTACTGTAGGAAAAGGGGAACTTGAATCTGATAATTATATGGTTTGTGTGGGACGCTGTTCAAGCTGGTGTCTATGCCTGTGAAGAAGCATGCCATCATTGTGGGTTAAAATGATCATTGTTGCCTATAGAGTAAATGCTTGTTGAAATAAGGTTAGCCTTTGATGTAACTCCTGCTACTAGAATGTTTATTGATTGAGGGTTAGCTGATGGGTGTTTATGACAGATAGAGGCAAGAAACAACATGCTGGAAATGCAGGCCCAGAATAATGGTGCCCTGGTTCAGGAATTGGACACCCTGTTGGAGCGGCTTCGGGTGCCCCCAGAGGTGTGCGCTGCATGACTATGTTCTTTTTATATTGGAGAGCAGTTGCTGAATGCAAAGGAAGGAGTTTTTTGTGTTTCTTATATCTACATCTCCATTTACTTTGGAGAAAATGATGTTTCCTGTGCTAATTTATGGTCTTGTGGTGAGTGTGGCAGTATGCCGCAATCTTGACAGGAGGAACATTTGAAGAAGCTAGAATGCCTCAAAATGTGGAAGCTTGTGATTGGTTGGCTGGTGCATTGCATGGGCTTGAACCACCCTTTTTGGATGCAAACTATGCTACTATGCGTGCGGTATGCAGCAGACCCAGGGGATTATTGGCATGATTATGTGTGATGCATCTCCACCGCAGTTTGAATTTCCTCATACACTTTTGTGTGGTGCCTTGCCAGACATATTCTGCAGCTGACTCATCACTGTGGTTTATTTACAGGTTAAAGACAAGCGTGCTGAGCTTGAGAAGCTTAAGGCTACATTTGTGCGCCGGGCATCTGACTTTCTGAGAAGTTACTTTTCCAACCTTGTAGATTTCATGATCAGTGACAAGTCCTACTTTTCTCAGGTACATTTTATTCCTTTGGTGCTCAATATCCCTTGGCATATCCTCTGCATTCTGAAATCATTTAGATATTCAGTGACAGTCAGCATTTTTTGTGAGGTTGCTTTGAGCTCTTCAAGTATTTCCATGCAAATTTCTGAATGCTAGATGGTGGTGATGGTGTAAACTGGATTTAGTGCTAATTATGTGAAGGATTTCCTGTATGCATGATATTTGATCTGAAACTTATGGTTTTAAACTCATCCAATATTGGTTAGAGCAACAAATGATGATTGTGCACTGCAGAGGGGGCAGCTTAAGCGACCAGATCATGCAGATCTGCGGTTCAAGTGTCGCACATATGCACGAATGCTTCAGCATTTGAAGGTTTGTACCTCCAGGAGATTCAAAGAGCAATGTTCAATGTACAGCCATAAATTGTTTGTTCCGGTCCCAACTGGAGCTTTTGATTTCATTCAGCTTAAGACTGAGAAATCTGTTAAGTCCTGAGATATCCTTGTTTGTTTCCAGACTTTGGACAGAAACTCATTGGACCCTCTAAGGAAAGCATATTGTCACTCTCTGAACCTTCTGCTTCGCCGTGAAGTGAGTTTGTCATCTTTTGCTTTGCTTTGGACATGACTCTTCCCATTAGCAGCAAGGCAGTTCTTACATGATGATTGATGCATTTGACTTGTATTAGTCGAACCCTATACAAAATGTGGAACTAACATGTTTTGTTAATGCTGATTGGTGATGAGTAGGCACGAGAGTTTGCAAATGAGCTCAGGGCAAGCACTAAGGTGTTGAAAAGCACAGGTGCATGGCTAGACAGTACACAGGGAGGTGCTGCACAAGGAGCTGGTGGAGGGGACAACTCCCCTGTTTCAGAAGCCTATGCAAAGATGCTTCGTATTTTCATTCCTTTATTGGTTGATGAGGTGGGCTGTCCCTTTTTCACACATGGAAATGCAATTCACTTGCACCATGGTTAGTTTGGGACAAGGTTTTGATTCCTGTGTTGCTGTGCAGAGCTCTTTTTTTGCCTCCTTCATGTGCTTTGAGGTGTTGCCATTAAACCCTCCAAGTGCTGGGGGGGATGATGACGACAAGGATGATGATGACATCAGTGCTATGGAAATGGATGGCACAGACATCAAGTCATGTGAGACTAATTATATTTCCTCATTGGACTCTTGTGACCTCATTGTAAAGATTCTGTGAAAGAGGAGTAGAGAATTGCTCAATAGAGAGAAATTTCTTTCTGGAATTTCAGTGTTCAGAGTCTTCCAAATGATTTTGTATTGAGTCTTGTAAGTGGGGAGCTTTTGTAAGCCCACTTGGTCCTTGCTTGTATTTCCCTGTTGTCTGTTATTATGTGTTTTTTCTTCTTATTGCTGCAAGGTCCTTTTCAGTAACAGAGAAAATTACAAGATTACTAGAAGCTTGTGTGTGAGAGTAACCTTGACAGTCATAAATTGCAGGTTGTTGACTGTCAGTAGCTTGGTAGCTTGTTTTCTGTATCTGATTTGAGATCATTCATCTTACCTTGAGTGGCCTTTATATTGATGCTTTTTTGCAGCTGAGCAGAACCCAGCAGAACTCGAGTCATTAAACCAGTCTCTTCAAGAGCTTTTGGAAGGCATTCAGGAGGATTTCTATGCTGTGGTTGATTGGGCATACAAAATTGACCCATTGCGCTGTATCTCTATGCAAGGTGTAACAGAACGCTATCTGTCTGGCCACAAGGCTGATGCTGCAGGCTTTGTGCGCCGCCTGCTCGCTGACCTCCAGTCTCGCATCAGTTTTCAATTCAACCGGGTTTGTCTCTTCTGATTTCAATGTTTGTAAAGATCACATCCATTCAACTGGATTTGTCTAATGTCAATGTTTTCTAAAATAATCACCTCCAAAGTGCTCAGAAATTAACTGCAAATATCCAATGAACTTGGGAAACTGCTAACTAATGTGTATATAAGGCACGTGGGCTTGAATACTGGGGAGGGGGGGTCTGCCCATTGGCAGAGATATTGGAGCTATTGCTTACTTTGATGGGATTGTATGTATTGTGCATGAAACAGTTTGTGGATGAAGCCAAGTTTCAAATTGAGAGGCATGACCGCAATGTGAAGCAGATGGGTGTTCTGTCATATATTCCCATGTAATGTTTGTACCATGACAACTTTTACTGTCAGTAGGCAAAGTGTGTAATATTCCAGAGGATTCAACACTTTTGCTTCTAGCAGTGAAACATTATGTGCTCTATTTGCAAATTGATGGGTTGAAATGGAGGTACAGATTTGCTTCTCTTGCTGGACGGATGGAAAACCTCATTCAAGAAAACTCCAGGGACATGGTTGACCAAGCCTATATGAAGCTGGTAAGAACAATGTTTCCCTTTCTCTATGATGTACAATTGACTGATGCTTCCATGTGTCAGATGAAATGTCTCTTTAGGCAATTACATGAATGATATCAGGTTGGCTGCAGCCCCTTAAATATACCCCTGGTTGAGTACTTGCTTCCTTTTCCATCTTATGGATTATCTCTTCACAAACCAGGTATCTATGCTTGTAGTTCCAGAGCTCAAGTCATTGTGCGAACTTCCAGCAGTAGTCATTGAGTCATGTGACTGAGTTGCAAACTCCAGTTGCTTTCAAGTGAAATATCAGGTGTTAGATGTTGGAGTGACTGATGAATTTGCAATTAGTATCCTAATTTTGTTTGGGTACAAAACAGGTTGGAACGATGTTTACTGTATTGGAACGAATCGCACAGGTGGATCCAAAATATGTGGATGTCCTTTTACTTGAGAACTATGCAGCATTTCAAAACAGGTTCCTGTCTTTCTCCTCTCTTTTGAGACACCTGAGTGCTAGCCAACACCATCACTGAGTAGTCCTGTTGCTTCTGGAAATGTGACAGAAACTCAGGACACAGTTTTTTGTTTAATTATTTGCTCATTTTGAGCAGAGTATTGTCTACTTATCTATGTCCACTGTTGGTAGCTGATGAAGTCAGTGGGGAGTATTCACAGCTAGTCACTGCCATTCTGGACAAAGGTGATGGTCTGATACTTTCTGATTGATATTTTAAGGGTTATGACTGCACTCATTCTTGTTGTATTTGTTTTGGTTTGACCAGAACTTACATAGTGGTTACCTTTAAAGTATTACTGTAGAGTTTTCTCTGCAATCACATGGATATCCCTTTTGAGATTCAAGGATAGGCTGTATAGCCTTGTAGCGAAGAGAAAAAAAAAAAATCTCAGGAACTTAAAGAGACTGGAAGTGACAGGAAATAATGCCCAACCCCTGTTAGCAATAATTACAGACTTATAAGATTGTACTAGTGTTCAAGAAGCATAAATACAGTATGATATACCCATTTTGCTGATGAAGTCAATTGAAAGTCTTAGCTTTTGGCAAATGTTAAGCTGGAGGATCTCTGTCCTGGCATCATAAATTTTGATGTTGCTCTTGTACTGGAGTATGGAAGGCTTTGAGTCAGTGTCCTAAACCCTTTTGTTTCATCCTTTGTTTCATCTTCTCTCTTTTGTCTCTGTTGGAGGGCTCTAATCTCTTATTCAATGGCTCCTCTTTTCACTGTGGTCATGGCTTCCCCTTGGCATAAGCTTTGGCATGAATGCAAAGTCAACTAAAAAGGAAGATTCATGTAATGCATGATCATAGTCAGAAAATTGTTGATATTAGAACAATTAAGGAGGGTCTTTGTGATAAGGATATTGATGATGTTTGTGTACTTTGATTTTGAGGTGACAGTATGTTCGATCTTGCAAATGTTGTGCCAACATTGGCACGCTTCTATCAGCAGGCAAGTGAGGCTTATGAGCAAGCTTGCACTCGCTACATCAACTCAGTTATCAACTATGTATGTATCTCAACAAGTTTCTTAATAATGCCTTCTCTGTCTTGCAGATTTCTTTACTCTCTGGGTTCTGTGTAGGATGCCCTTCATAAACAACCACATGATGTCTTAAACATGTTCCACTAAGAAGAGGAATTGAGGACGAAAGTTTGAAAATGTTAAATGGAGTGGCGTTTTGAGGATGAGTATTTGTAGCAGGAGCTATCTTTGTCCAAATGTTTTTTCCCCAAACTTTCCAACATTTTTCTATGATACTTGTCAGACTCCAAGGCTTTGACAGGGTTTAGGGTTTAGAGCATCATCCAGTTTCAGGATGATAAACATGGCATCAAAGAGTCAAGGTAGAACATGATATCATGATTGTGTGTGCAGCAATTTGAGAAGCTCTTCCAATTTGCACAACGGGTGGAGAACTTGTTATACACCATCTCCCCTGAGGAGGTCCCATTTCAACTTGGTTTCTCGAAGATGGATCTGCGCAAGATTTTGAAAACCAGTCTTGCAGGGGTAAAATATACTTCCATTCATATTGTTGTTTGTTAGAAACTGCAAGGGCTCTAAATTGTGAAGGTGTAAGTATTCACAAGAAAGTTCTGTTGCATATTTCTGACACAAATGTGTGGATTGGATAGGTGGAGAAAGTGCTACAAGGATTGTACAAGCGTATGCAAAAACACCTGACTTCAGAGGAATTGCTCCCTTCATTATGGGAGAAGTTCAAGGTTTGTGATGTCTGCCGATTCTTTTTATTTGAGAAGGTTCAAATGCCCAGAATTTTTGGACTCTAATCTCAGTATACAAATGATACCAGCAGTAACTTTGGGCATTTATGGATTCAGGAGGATTTTCTGGACAAGTATGAGTCACTGGAGGCACTGCTGATGAAATGTTATCCCAATGAGGCTCTCAGCCCTTCATCTTTAGAAATGAAAGAGATCTTCAAGGCCCTGGTCTTTTGAAGAAACCAAGAAAATGAAGGTTACTTCCATTACATCACAATATAATTTGTAGAGTTAGCTTGTTCCAAATCTATCATTTGCTGCATGGACAGTTAGAAATTTCAATGTAGCAGAGAAGTGAAAATATCTTTACTTATAATTTGTCCCATAATCACACCTGGAGTTCATATTACAAAACTTAGCCCCATCAGGTGAGAGAACCAGGACATCAAACTAGAGGATGTTCTGCCATAATGGGTGAGGAAATTTTTGTATTGAGAGCCCTACAGGAGGTTAGTTAGCTGAACAAGCGTCAAATCAGGACTTTTGTAGTGGGGCTGTGGATTGATGAATCTTGTCTTTCCTGGAGAAGATGAGATATATGAATATGGGATTTGATGTTTGCGAATTTTGTTGGCATTGTTTTTGGGTTCTGGCAAGGCAATTGCAGTCTGGAAACCTCAAGCAATCTGACCTTGAGGAGAAAACAGTAGTACAAGGTAGGGTGAGGATGTCCACTATAGAAAAGATTGAAGCCTTGGTGTATTGCAGTGCAGTTATGAGATGTTGCAGCTTAGATAAGGACACTCTTGATGTTTTTGATTAGATATGGTCTCTTGAGTGCTAGCCCCACATCATGACTGAGTCTTCCTGATGTTGCTTGTGGAAATGTGCCAAACTCTGGATGCAGATTTTGCATAATGGTTTGCCTGAGATTTTGGGTGGATTATTGTGTGCTTATCTACCCCAATTGTGACTATCAATTCCTTCAAGCCTCTGTTATTAGTAGTAAGTATGTAGGGTAGCTGACCCTATCGTTGCACAACCTTCTATGTAAGATTACTATTTTGTTTACAAGAACCCAAGTGCTATTGTGCAAGGATAGGAAAAACCAATGTATGAAGAGAGCGTTTTGTGTGCAAAGATAAGGAACAACAATGTGTGGCAATAGGGGAATAGGTGTGCGGTAATAGGTCGTTTTACCCTAATGCTCGTCAAATAATGTCATATGAAGCTAGTTGGGCTTGGCTTACAAGTTATATATGGTATTGTGGAGTTTAGTAATATGTGACTATTGCCATGATGTTGAACCCATTCTAATGCACATTATTATGCAAGTCTTGAGATAATGTTGCATGTAGGACTTGATGTCAAGATGGTGAAACCGTATGTTTCAACTTCGAGAAATAATGAATGCAACTAGACCTTGCATCGAGTTCCATTTGACTACTGGGGAAAAAAATGATCGAAACTCAATGTTAAAGTGTTGTTGACAGCCCTTGGGAACTCAACTTGCCTTAAGACTTTCCATGTTCATGTGAATTCTTATATTTGTCTTGAATATCCGTTTAGTTTTGAAAGTTGTAGCATCAATTGAAAGGTTTATGACAGACTATATGTGATTGTTATGAATGGATTTAATTTCTTGAGAAATTGAACAAAGGTCTCATGCATAGAATGTGAGATTTTGAGTAATTGCAATGATGTTTCAATGATATTCAGAAAATCTTTAAATTTAGCGAGTAAGTTTATGTGGTCTTTAGACCTTTGAATGTTGGAACATGAGGATGACAATGTGAGTTCAATGTTTGAATTGAAATTGAGAGGACAAAGAGAAATAGGTAGAAGAAGGTTTGGTAAAACTTGGTGATCTTTAATCTACATTTGGAAGGTTCATTAAATGTAGAGGGAGCAAAGGAAAAGGTGTGAGCAAAGGAGACAATAAGAAAGTAAAATTGTATAAAAAGGGTATATTGGTGACACTTAAGCTAGTTGAAAGGAAGATCATATGTAATTTTGAGGGAAAACAACTTCCATTGAACTTGACATAACATGGTTTATGATAAGGGGTCACTTAAAAGGTTGGATGATAAGGACAATAGGGTTTAGGGTTTAGGGTTGTCATACTCCACAAGGATGCACTTGATAACACCTATTGTCCAACTTGTCTTGTTGCATGTCAATCCATGTGTACATCCGCCACAATGGAAAAATGTCCAAAATAGAAAGATCTAATTCAATATTAGAATAGGCCTTGCTAACCTCTCACTCACCAAAGCCACAATGTTATCATCTGCCTTTCTTTAGCCCAGATCACTTGAAATGTTATAGATTGATGGAAGGACACCAAAGTGAACCCCTCAAAAGAATCCGCACAAGAATGTCAATTTGGGGGAGAGCAAATAGCTAACATTCAAGCTCATCATAATGTAGCTCAGACCTTTCTGGCAAGCTCAAATTACATCGATAGATTAGAAAATGTTCCATGAAGTTCCCAAAATTTCAACTCGGAGTTCGCATAGTGAACATTCCTTAAATCGTGAGGACCAAATGAAAAAACTACACCAAAGTAAGTAACACCAAGTGAACATTCCTCAAAATGTGAGGACTGAATGAAAACTACATGGTTTTGTAGGTTTTGTAGTCTCTTCCCCTAACAGACACAGCTCTGAAAATTGGCAAGCAGCTCTTCACACGATGGCTCTGCGCCTTAAATGACATCCATAAGAATGATAAATATTCAACATACTAAATTGGAAACACATGGTGATTAGCATGGTGAAGTCCAACTGGATCTTTCAGTTATGCCAGAAACCTTTCTACAGTGGACTCCACATGAACCTAGAAAGTAGGGATATCAAAGTTTGGCCCATTTCTGGGTGCATCACAATGTCCCTAGTCTTCAGTCTCTACCCTGAAGGGCAGAGCCAACAAACAGAGCTAGCTTTTTTTTTACTTATTAAACTGAGGTGATCAGCTGATGATCATCTTGCAGTTTAAATTATTGATCGATAGTCAATTATAGATTACAATGAGCTTGAAATGCTCTCCATCATAAGACTTAAATCTGCAGAAGAATATGAAGAACTGCAAAGTGAAGAATCCAGAATCACAGAATCCTTTTCCAAGAATACTTTGCAAACAATCCAGAAGAATCCAGAATCCTTTTGCAAGAACCCTTTTTGCAAAGAATCCATCCTTTGCTTCCCCTGCCTGCTGCTGGGTTGCTGCTGATGGGAGGAGACATGATGAGCAAGAAGAAGGAACAAGAACAAGACGGGGAGCTAGATGGGGGAGTGAGGACTCAAGACCAAGAAACAGAAGAAGATGAGCAGATTTTGGAGCTCTCGAGCTGTTTCTGATGTTGTCTACTTTGCTCCTGTGAAGATTTGCAGGTAAGAAACTGACATGATTAGTAAGGGCGATGGCCAATCCAGTTGCCCCGAGGATAGTAGTTACAAGTCATGAAGATGTTGCCATCACGGCATTCTTGTCGTGAGCATCCGACTTGGGTGGTCTGGCGCCAAACGATTTGTGTGTAATGACCGCAAGCATCGGAATACAAGCATGTGTTGGTGTAGTAGTCGTACCAGTTGCGCTCATGCACCCACTCCTGCACCGCTTCCCACGGTTGCCAGTCCTTGCCTACTCCCCAGAAGATATTCTCGCCGTAAGGCCCGCCTGAATGCTCCAGTCGACAGTCTCCATACTCCAATCTTTCCATTGCCCAGTTGTGTGCGAATGCGGCCAGGTTGTTGTTCCAAACTAAAGGCGGCAGTCCCACCTGCGCTCGAGCTTCATTCTGTGGATCCAGAAACGACTGGATTTCGTAGTTACTATACTGAGCTTCCACACTCACAGCTGTGTGCAGAATACCCAGCATCAATATCACTAGTATGAAAACAACAGCTCCCTGCTGCTGTGCACGCTCCATCAATGATCAGGTTGCGGAAGATTCTCGAGCTCAAAACAAAAGAGGAAATGCACTAAACCCTCCTTGCAGCTTGGGTCAAGAACTTCTTTCTCTTGCCATCCAGTTGAATAGATCTAGATGACCTTTTCAAGCTAAGAACCCAATGCGGAACTCATGGATGCGCAGCAACTGCTCTAGCCGAGTCTATACGTCCTTCTCCATCTTTCTCTCAGCTGTGACCTGGGTATTTCTTCTTCTTCTTCTTCTTCACTAGAAATCCTTCGCTCTTGCTGCTCTTCTTTCAGAGACAACTTCTTCTCCATATTTTCCCCTAATTCAGCTTCTTCTTTATGCATGTCATTCTGCAACACGAGCTTGTGCACGGCGATGAAAATTATTATTGTCCACATGAGATAGATACCAACAAAACAGCAAGATGACCTAACTGGGAGATTTAAGGAGGCTGTTGAAATTAGTTCTTCAAGCCGAAAATGTCGTCAGAAATACGGCACAAAATCAAAGGGTAATCTCGGAATATATCCAATGCGGGCCCCGCTACTTACTCTGAAACCAGCCATTGTGTGTCGTTTGTTGCAGCATCCTCTTGCAGGGGTTTTTTTTGCCTTCAAACTCTCAGCTGCTGAAGAGCCTTGCAAGTCGCTTCTAACATCCCCGGGAGGAGCAAGTAGATTATATATTTTGAATTGCGCACGAAGACCGGGAATTTGATTGATCTACTGGATTCTACTTAATGGCGAGCTAGCTCCTAAACCTTAAACCTTAATCCTTACTTACTTGCGATGCATGGATCTCGTGGGATTTGCAGGCAAAAAAAAAGTCAGATTAAGAGATGAGATGACAGTGGAGACGAGAAAGAAAGGAAGCGGAGAAAAGGGTAAAAGTACAGTAGGCTATGCTGCTGCTGCTGCTGCAAAACATGTTGGCAAATGTCTGTGTGTCCCCACGTGACTGTAGCTCTGCAAACAATGTATGTAAGAAGTTATTTTCTGACTCCAGAGTACACAATGATGAAGAGTCGGTTGTAGCGCAGCACAGAGCGTCATTTATGGAAGCACTAGTGCGCATTCATGACTGCCATATCTGACACCGCCACTTCCGAATTCGTGCTCATTCAAGCTACGATATTCAACTAAGTAGAGTTTACAATCATCATTATTCCTCCACGACGCCAAAGACTTCAGAGTCCATAGTCCACGCCAAGTGTCCTGAACTTACAAAAGGCGTGTACTCCAGGGTTTAGGGTTCAAAGGGAGTTATTCAGGTTTCAGCCAAATAAAGGAAAAACACCCAGCAAGGGAACAAGGGAAGGGAAAAAGAAAGGACCAGAGTCCAAACAAAAAACAACACCCGAAAGCGCAAAACTCACAATGGGGAGCCCAAGAGCAGAAACCAAATAACATCATAGGACCTAAACCCATCATCAATAGCACGAAGCAAGTCGTGCATGAAGCAAGTCATGCAGGAAGATGGGTGAAAAACTTGGAAGAACACCAAGCCTAGAAGTAGCCTTTCTTGTTGTTGCAACTGCTGGTCACAAGATAATGGTGGCCTCAACTTTTTGAACAATCACAAACGAATCTTTGCTTATAAAATGAACATAAAATGCAAAGAGGAGCTCTTTTAGAGCCTTTCATTGACCATGTCATGTTAGAACATTGATGAAAGAAGTTGTTGACCTATTGATGTAAACATCCAAATATTTTTACTACAAAACAGATTAAATCATCTTTTGGGTGTTAATTGAAATATGACACAACCTTTGCCTAAGTTACAATTGTCACAACCATTCCACAAGAACAAACTACCCATGAAATAAAATTTGCATGAGTTGAATCAACAATAATTACATCTACCAAAGTGCAAATACCATCTATTATAAACACAATCTCCACTTGTCGTCACGATGATTGGAGAGATGGTGTCAAGAGAACATGAGTTTGCTCGCATGAGACATGAAACTTGACATCCCTAGCAATGGAAACAAAAGAATCATGAACCATATCATTTGTGACATTGCGTTCTCCCTCATGAACACAATGAAGTAAGTGTATCTATGGGTTGATCACATATGCATCGTGAAAGACCACAAGTTGCGGGATAGGGGAGGCCCAATCTAGTGCATAATATTGAGGAAAAGATGTCAAATGCCATCCAAAAAGTTAGGATGATTAAGTAGGCAAAAAACCAAGCACCTGAACTTGGGCATGCACAAGATGTCAATGAAGTGCAATGACAATTAAAAGATAATTATGAAATGATGTTAAAAGAGGAATGTTCATGCAATTTTTTCGAAATGTTATCTTGAAAACAATTTGTTCCTCTCTTTGAGAATTGTTCAAATGGAAGATGCAAATTTGAGTAGTTAGACGTAAAAGGTTGTGAACCCACCTAAGGTGAGCCTAGAATGGAAGTGGACCTCAATTGTTGGCCCCAGTATCCCTTAATAAAAATAAACAAGCGTCTTGCCAAAATTTTAAAACAATGATTGGGGCCACAAACCCCCCTAGTTCCCCAAGTATGTTATCAAGGTGATAACCTCCCAAAAAACAAAACCTATCCTGCCTTTGGAGATGGAAAAAGAAGCTTGTTAATGACATAGGGGAGCCTTTGAACACTTCAAATAACCTAGTCTTAAAATTTTCATAAACATGTGAATGAGGGTTGAATCAAAGGAAATTAGTTTACATTGAAAATATGGGAATGTGAAGAAAGAATGAAAAAGATAATAAAGCCTATGAGCAAAACAACAAGTGAAAATCTCAAATGCAACTAACACATCGCCTAACCTAGGAAGGGCATCCATGTGCTAAAGATCATTGTTCAAAGCATCCCAAAGAAAATAGGATGTGAAGGAAAATGATCCCAAGGGAATGCCCAAAACCTTAATGCCCCCAACATGGGTACAATAACCAAATGGGGTGAAAACCTTAAAGGCAACTCAAAAAGAAACTAACACATAATCATTGTTGGCTTTTGAAAAAAAATGGGTATTAAAAATTTCCTTTTGTCTATATATTTTATATACATTACATTGACTTACACACATTGGAAAGCATGAAAAGACAAAAGAAATACAAGACACAAGGGTTTTATATTAAAAAGGAATTTGAATATTTGTGTGTAGTAACCTTAGGTGATGGAAGAGTAAGTTCTTCTTTTGTGGTAGTAAAAAGAAGAGGAAGAAGTTCTTATTCTTCTTATGCAATAAGAAAAGCCCCCAAAAAATTCAAATAGAATAAAAAAGAAGAAAGGGACAAACAAAAAAACAAAGAGAAGATTAAAAAAATAGAAATAAACTTGGAAAATGTTGAAAAACTTGAAGTGTTGGGGAATTTTAAAAGAAAAAAAAAGATGGGAAGGGGGTTGGGAGGGGTATAACAAGGCCAAACGGGAATGAAACATTGAAATATTTTTTTGTCGTTCCATTTGTTTTTCTTTGATTATAAATAAACCCAACCATTCGATCTATTGGAGTTGGGTTTTGTTTCAAAATGAAGAAATCCCAACTAGTGTAGTCATGAAGGCTGGGTCATTTAGGCCTAAAGTTATGAGAGCTATTTTTTCAATAAATCCTTTCTAACACAAAAGTAGGTTATATAAATTAAAATCACACATGATCCAAAACATACACAAGTCACACAACTCATACATCACAAGGAAAAACTTACATCCTTTTATGTTAAGATCATTCACAAGCATAAAAATTGACCTTTATATGGATTACACCTAAAATGGAATTCTTCATGCATGCATAAAAATCTCTCTTCATGGGTATCACATAAGCTTTTATTTGTAAAATGTTTTCACAATCATAACAATACATAGGTTTATTACATCCTAAGGTCATTACACACAAAATCTTATTACCATGCATGATTATAAATTATGAACATGAAAATATAGAAATGAAAAATGAGACCAAAATTCCACCCACAACCTTTTAAATATTAAATTCACAAGTTGCATAATAATGAAAACAACCACCCTTTTGACCATTTACTTTCAATATTGTTTGCCCTTTCAATTATTTGTTAAAACTTTTCAATTTTGGCACATCATTACTTTGAGTGTGCACACCAATTTTGCAAGTTTGACAAACTTTCATCGTCACCTTAAATGTGCGCAACAATTTGCAAGTTTTATGTGTGTGTACAAATCCACATCACTAAAGGTAAGGTTCAATCACTCCCATTTGCACTTCATTCCTTGCATTTCATTTTTTTTGCAATTTTCACTTGCTCTCACTTACAATGCATATTGTTTTTTTTTGCACTTTCTCCTTGTCTTTGATTGTTCTTTAGAAACCCATCCATCAAGAATATCTATCAAGTCTTTTCATAATGGAGCTTTCAAGTCATTAAAGTTGTTGTAAATGTTGTTGGCATTCTTCATTAAATCCTTTTAATGTGTTGGATTTTTCATACTTCTTTAAATCCTTTTTTGTTTTCATTGTTGATCTTTTGTTTATGCAACTTTTTTAATAAGTATTTGAAATTAGTGAAGTCACTACTTTTTTGCACTTTGTTGTTGTAGACTTCACATTTTTGTCATTACAAACTTCAAACTATAGACTTTGTGCATTATGTGTGTTTTAAAATTTTTGATCCTTTTGAAGTTTTGTTTTATGATATTTAAATATTCATATTTATTATTATTATTTTGTTAATCTTTGCATATATTTTTTATAACTTATTTGTTGATTGTTGCATATCATTGTTGTTATCCAAGATTGATCATGAATTTGTGCAAGCTTGTTGTGATGACATTTTTCCTTCACATGGTTTTACATGCACAAGTTCACTGATGTTATGTTATGAAATAGAGACCTTTTCATCAAAGTTTCCAATGATTAATGAAGATATGTTGGATAACATAGGGTTTTTCCAAAACTTATTGAATTCCATTGTTCTACATGAATATAAAATGACGATTATTTATGAATGCTAATGAGTAGGGAACTTAGCAATTAAGTGAAAGCCCATTAAACAATTTGGTTTTCACACTTTTTAATTATTCAATATGATGACTCCAAGCCTTGAATTGAACATTTCAAAATCATTGAGGTATCTATGCATTAGTTGATAACAAAATTGAAACCTTTCATGGAAAAAAAACATGCAATATTAATGTGCAATGCCCATGAACATCCAAGTTGCATGTTCCCTTTACAAACTCGTTGATGGAACTGACTATTTACATCATAGTGAGATGTTTGTAGTTGGGAGGTTTATTATCCAAGTTTAGTTTTTCATGATTTTTTTTTTTATGAACCAAATATTTTAAACTCAAATCAAATGGCCACATGTGGAGGTTTGAGAAGCTTTGTTGTTTGCCGGTAGTCCATGGAACCATTGATGTTACACAAGTTCACGTTCAAAAGTTGAAAGGGTTGTTTGTAATCGATTATTTTTCATACAAGTCAAAAGCTTTGCAACATGAAACTACAAGTAGTAATCAACTACAAGAAGAAGTTCAAGGACATCTTCATCAAAATGCCATGGTCCATGAATAATGTCTAGATCTTGTGCATCTCAAACTTGCATAAAAAACTACATGTGGACCTATTTTGATTAGAACACATTGAAGGTGATATCATACCATACATAATATGTGATAAATGTTACTCATTATTACCTTAGTTGATGATCTTTCACAAACAAGGGAATATTCGCCATATTGTATTGGAAGCATCATTCAATAAACATTTGTGTAGGAGGAACATAATTGAAAATTCTTTCAACATTTTTTTATATAGATAATTGCTACTAAAATTTAACTTACATGTGTTTTTCTTGCCTAACATTGTGGTTTGTTATTATATCATGTACTTGACATAAAATTGAATGGGAGGGATTTGAACATTAATAACTTAATGATTCAATTGAATTTGAAAAAAAATGGTAATAACGTAGTTCATCTTAGTGCTCCAAGAGAAATTAGTGAACAAGTTGGGAATCCTACAACTAAAATTGAACCTAAGTTGCAAGATTCTAAATTTTTTGGAACTACATAATGTTTAATATTAAAGCAATTCCTTGCAAATATACTACATAGATTGCATTGATAAGTGTCAAAGGTTAAATATGTTTCCAAAATTTAGTTTCATTCTATTGTTGAAAGCTTAAATTGAATGTGGTTAAAAATGAAACTCAATTGTTTTGATTGTTTATTTTTCTATTATGTTGGATGTGTTAAATATGAAATTGAAATTGATTATCTCTTATTCGTTTGTTATGCTATAGATTGAATCTTGAGGTGACATAATACTATGTATAATTTACCTTAAATAATGTCCATTATTGAATTAATTTTTCTTCCTTTGAAGAAATTCATTCAAAATGTAATGGTGGAGGCATCAACTTTCATCATGAATGAAAGTGTGGCACATGGCCATGTTCAAATGAAAAAAAATGTTCACCATGTTTTGATTCATCTTGTGTATTTTCTTGTCTTGATGCTTAAGGTATTAAAGGTGGTCATTGAAGGTGCATTCTTGCACTTTGTTGCAATAATTCAATTTTTATTTACACAACATTGAATCCATCACCTCCATCATCACTTTAAGTTGTTATTGTTTGTTGCTATGGTGATTAGTGAAAATATGTTTGTGCATTTTCTTTTGATCTTGGTGCTTCAGGTGCAATTGGTTTTGTCAAAAGTTATTTAGTTATTAGTTGTGTCATCTTTTACAAGTTCATGAAGGCAAGCTTGCAACATTGATTGATTTTGAAAAGTTTTCCAAGCTTTTCACGCTCACCTTAGGATGTGAATTACCTTCATTTGCAAATTGTTTTTGATTTGTCACAAAATCATCACCTAACATCTCTTGTAGAAATGTGTGTTGTGGCTATGTTGAATGTTATTCTTCATGCGTATTTATTTCCAATATAGAAGTTGAGTAATTTCCATTTGTAAATCTCTAACATGGAATGGAGCATTCATGTTCCACTTGCCTTGGAACACCTCAAATAACTTTGTAATACTTTTAGTTGAATTGTCATGGCAAATGTAATTTTGTCATCTATATATGATAAAATCCCAAAAGCTTGTGTTATGGCCAATTCCCTTACAATAATCTACAATTTAAAATTCAAAGCATTCCACTTATCTTTATCCATTTTCCCATTTCATGCTAGATGTGCATTAATTACCTTTTGAAATTCATTTGTAATTTTAGTCCAATTTAGTGTAGATAAAATCATGTGCACCTTTAAATCTACAAGCTCCTCATGTGTAATATGCTCATCTTAGTTGCATTTGATGAATGAGAGGATTCCATTGTGATTTTAATTGAGATGCCATTGACAAATTACATTATTATTGTTGGACTTGCCTCTTGAACCTCCCTTCAATCCCATGCCCTTTTCAACCGAATTTGAATTCAACACTTTACACAAATGGTGTCATGTGTGCAAATGGGTGAAAGTGAGGTATTTCATATGGAGGGCTAGGTAATGAAGATGTTAATTAACAAGTTAATAGTAGTGGTTTGGAAATGTTGAGATACCTTGTTGTTAGTGGCAAATTTTTTAAAATTTCACAGATTTTGAACTACCGCAAATTATAATGTGATTATTAGTGAACCACATAAGCATGTTGCATCATCTAATTATCAAAATATATGAACACTATTAGTTTATATTCATGTTACCACCAACTTCACTTTTATGTGTGAACATTCCTTAAGATGACTTAATGTGACGACATGTTTGTGCCCATAATTGGTTAGATTCAACATTGATATGATTTTGTAATGTTTATGTTTTGTGTGAATCCCATATCATTATTTGTTTTGAATCCTTACCAAATTGAAGAATTTTTATGTCATTAGACGTGCAAATTGGAGGGCTATTAATGTTCGTTGAATGTCAAAAGTAATGGAACAATGCCAAAAACAGAGAAAAATGATGAATGATAATTTATTTCAACTTTTTTGAAAAAATAACTCTAGATCTGTCTCTACTTCAAGCCCATAATTTCCTCATTTTTATTTTGTTTTTAGTGATTAAAAACTTGATGAATGTGTTAACTAGGGCTTTACAAAACTTCATTGTATTTCAAAAGCAAAGATGTAACAATTAAAGATTTAAAGTTCGAAATCTTAATCTATTTTTAATTCACTCATCATTGAACATTAAACCTGTTTACACCAAACACCCCATATCTTCCCCCTTCTTTTATCGAATTGAACAATTTTTGTGGCATTAGAGGCCTAGGTGAAAAGCTATAAATGTTCTTTGAGCTTTAGAAGCGTAGAAACAATGTGTGAGGATTCAACCTCTTTTAAGTTTGTAATTGTTATTGCCCCAAGCTAATGGAGGCACATGTGTAGATTTTGGGTGCACCCATCCAATTGATGGGTTGTTTTGAAGTCTACCCACCTACTTGTTGGGTAATTGATTTAATCATGCCTCTATATCATTTTATTTTTTTGGGTTGTCATTTGCTCTTTTGTATCACAAGATTTCATATCACTATGAAATGTAAAGAATGATTCATATGACTAAGTTTTTAAATGAAATTTATTTGATAAACATACAAATAATTAACTTCAATTTAAATTTTTTTATTATTAAAACGAGATTCTTAAAAAAATTAATTTGAAAAATTATACAATAATTGATTAAAATAAAACATTTCAATTTAAAAATTAATCGAAATTATAGTATAAAATTCGTTTATGAGATATAAATGTTTTTAATTAATTTGATGTTATTTTAAATACTTCAATAAGGCTTTGATGAAGATTTAATAAAAAAAAATCATAATGAAATTAAGTTCTAATTGATTAATGTGTGTGTATTATTTTGCCTTTTATGTTAAAATTTTAAAATTATTGCCCTAAGACAATCAACATGCATGAATGATTTAGGTTTTACCAAGCATGTATGGGACAAACACAACTAGTTCATTCACCGACCTATATGCCACATTAAGTGGTTGTTATATTAATTTGCAACTCTAGTAAATTTGAGTTAGTGGAGGGGGATTTGGGGGGGTGTATGAATATGGCCATCTACAAAGCCTAGGAGATGTAAAATGTCATGGTCATGTAATGGGCATGATGTGATGCATGATTGGTATGTTTGAAGTATGACCCATCTCATATAGGGGTGGGAATTAAGTTGTCTCATATTTATGATGATATGGGCGATTGAACATTTTGCAATACAATTCATTACACACACTTCTTCAAGTTAGTTTTGTTCCAATTTCCTTTCTATGTTTTGCCAATATCATTTATCAATGCATTTAAATTGGGCTAAAGGGTTTATTGAACCTTCCATGAAACAAGTCCCATATATATTCCCATTTAATTTGTCCTCTTCTGAAAAATTAGAAATATAATTTAAAAAAAATTGGCTAGTGGAGTCATCCATGGTCAATATCTCAATTATTAGTCCCAAAAAAAATTAATTAATTTTAATTTAAAAAAATAAAGATATATATCACAAGGTCTCAAAATTTTAAAAATAGAAGCTACGTGGTGGGGACGACGCCACGACGACGCCTATCTTCGCCATGCTGGCAGATTGCTTCCCCTCGGTTTGCCCAGCGTCTGACTGACGTGGCTATCTAGTATTGGTTACTTTCTGTCCTCGTTGGCTGCCAGCTGGTGGACCGGTCGGGTGCGTCCCTTGGACCTTCTTGCCATGTTGCACCTCGCCCGTCCCACGCTTCCGCCCTTTCTCTCTCCTCTCGTCAACCCTCGCCGCTCCTCGTTGAGCACCGCACTTACGCGTTTTGCCCTATCTTCTGTTTCCCGTTGCCTTCTCGTCTCTCTCTCGTCTGGCTCTCGTCCTCGTGTTATACTCCTCTGGGATTCTTGACCTTGTCTGTGTCTTGGAATTACTGGAAGCGGGCCAAGAAGAAGAAGAAGAAGAAGAAGAAGAAACGAGAAGCAAAAGGAAATAAGAACAAGAAGAAAAAGGAGAACAGGGCGCAGTGGGAGGAAGAAAACGAAGGAGTTTCGCTTGTTTTTCACAGCAGGCAGGCGGGTGTTTTCCGTGCGGCAAAAACAGTTCAGGGTTCATGTCAGATCAAGATATTCAGATCCCTGGCGCCTTTGGTGTGTCTTCTTCTGCTTCTTCCGCGGACGCCTCCTTGTTACACTTTTTTTTTGGTTTGTTGTTGTTGTTGATGTTGTTTTTGTTGCTTTGTACGTGGTGGTGCTGTAGAGACTCTTTTGTGCGTTCAATCTTTCTATTGTGTGTGTCTCCTTGTTGTCCGCATGGTTGTGATGGTATGTGTGTGTCCTTGAGTATGGTCGTGTTCCTTCCTTGGTTGTCGGTGTGGAGGTCGTTGGGGTGTTCTTCTCGAGTTCTTTTTGTTTTTCTGAGACAAGACGGAAGCTTCTTTGCTGCTCTATGGAGTTCTGCTGGAATGAGTGATGCATGCAGTGGGGACTTAACGTTATTTTGTGTGGATTTTCTGCAAGGATAGAGCATGGTTCTGTTTATGTTCTGTAAAACTGTTTGCGGAAAAGGCTGGTACATGTAGTGGACTCATAGCTTTGCTTTTCTTTCTCATCCACGTTTCCTGCCACATCCTCAAAGGGTTTGATTTGGAGCACACAGACCCTACTTCATTCATCAGTTTGTTTTGGGGCTTCCTGCTTGGGTCCTGGGTTGGAATATGTGAAGCAGAACTGAAGGACATGGGTTCTGGGATGGGAATGTTTTGTGTTTGTGCAGATCCGTTTGCAGACGCAAATGCTGAAGACTCAGGGGCAGGGTCAAAGGACTATGTCCATGTGCGTGTACAGCAACGCAACGGAAGGAAGAGCTTAACAACAGTTCAGGGCCTCAAGAAGGAGTTCAATTACAATAAAATCCTCAAGGATTTCAAAAAGGTATATCACATTCTCTGTCTGCGCATACATCAGGGTTTATTTTCCATTCCTCTTTCTGTCTTTTGGTTTGCCTTCGTGATGTGTGCATGTTATTTTAGCACTTTATTTGTTGATTTGCTTGATTGTAATGACTTGCCATGCGTGTTTGGACACAGGCAAAAGTCACATCTTTTCTTTCATTGCCCTTAAAGTTGGGAGCTTTTCAAGCCCACTCTATTCTTGGTTTCCTCAGTCTTCTCCTTCTCTTTTAGGTTTTGTTGAGCTAGCCAGCATTAGGACTGAATCCTCCTCTTCTACTCCTGACCACCAGTACACTGGTGATAGAAACTGATTACATAGGTATGATGTTCATCTGCACCCACTGCTGCTGCTAGCAGATAGGTCAGTGGGGATGTCATGGTAGCTGGTCACTATGTTACATGTTGGCTGTTGAAGGTCTCAAGGCATTTGTGTGACTGTAGCTGTTGGTCCACCTGCTTGTCAGTTTTGTCTTCCTTTTGTTTCTCTATTGTTTTGGGGTGGGTTTCTCTTTTTCATGTTTGTTGATATGTTGTCAGATCTGAAATGTCTGTAATCTTCCTATTGGGTCATCTCTCAGTTCCATTCACTTGGCTTTTAAATCTTAACAATGGAGAAGTTTGCAGTGCTTTTTAAGGATATTATTGTATTTTTTAGGAATGAAAATAATGAGGTGTCATCTTTGTATGCAGGAGTTTTGTTGCAATGGAACTGTTGTCCAAGACCCTGAGCTGGGTCAGGTATGTCTTTTGTTTCCCTTTGCTGACCATACTGTCTAGCCACCCAAAGGACCTTTTTGTGTTGCTGAGCTTCTACAAAATTGTGATGTGGAGCAGCAATATTTTAGTGGGCATTGTTTAGCACATAGAGAGGCAGGGAATGTTGTTGATGTCTTCGTATGTGTGTGTTTGTATAGTGTAAAGGAGAACTAGTTTAGTGATGTAACATCGTGACTGCATAGGGGATGTTAAAGATTGTGCATGTCCTTTGACCAGAGAAATATCCTTAACCAGGCTGATGCTTTGTGGACACAGGTGATTCAGTTGCAAGGTGATCAACGCAAGAATGTTTCCCAGTTTCTGGTACAAGCAGGAGTGGTGAAGAAGGATTTGATCAAGATTCACGGATTTTGAGACCAATGTTCATATGTTGGCTTGGTACCTCAGCCTTCATGCAGTGTCCAGGCCAGCCAGGTCAATCAGGGGGATGATATTATTCCATAACCTTATTTGTAGGCCTTAATAGTGGGATGTGGGTGCTTTGTAGTTGTGGGGGAAAAAATTCATGGGAAGGGCTTCTGTGGGAGAGTGCAGGGGTAAGTTTAGGGTTTTTCATTCTCATTACTGATACCCTTGTCTAGTTTTACTGAAGGTTTGAGTTTGCAGTTTATTTGATCAATATGATGGTGACTTTATCAGAGATGTCTATCAACCTTGTTCCTCTGAACCAGTGGTTTTGGCTGTCTATGAATGTGTATTTGGTCACTTTGAACACAACCTCCCACCTCCAACAAATTGTTGGAGGCTCAAGTGACCAATTTCGGTGGCTTTTGTGTAGAACCTTTATCCATTTCTGATAAAAGGACGAAAGGTAAATGGAAGCACTCATAACGATGGAACTTTATGGAACATGCTAATTTAAGTTGTAACTGAATTTTCAAACCAAAAATCACTCGAAGCATCTACACCAACGGGCACCTGGTTTGTGAGGGTTATGGTCCTGGACACATCTAAATAAACAAACCCATCTGAAATGAAACCTTCCAAAATTTTGAGATCTACCTACAGCTCAAGAAACCCAGCAAAATCTTTTGTTTTTGTCTCACTATGGGTAGCATGATTCTTTGAAGGAAAAAATCCCAATCTGAGTTTTATAGATAATCTCCCAAACATCAGGAATTGGTGGGTTTAGGGTTTAGTGCAGCTTTGCAGCATACAAAGAAAGGGTTTAGGGTTTAGGCCGAGTTGATCATTACTGCTTGGTTTCGTCCTCCCATGTCCTGTGAAAAGTAGGTCCTGTAGTAGGTAGGACAATAGATGACTACTAGGTAGGTAGGTAGGTAATTATGTAGATCTGTTCTGATTCAGCTGTGGATGAAACTGAACTCAGTTGATGGGTTTTGCATTGCTAACCTATCCTTTGAAAATTCGGGTAGGAAAATCCTAAACCCTGAAGGTGCATTCAAACTTGATGTTAAAGACTGAAGTCCCCTAATATCAAGCTAGTCATTTAGAACCTAAACCTATTTACCACAAAGATTTTATGCTAAGTTTACAATCACTTCATATTAAAGAATCACCCATTTAACATTGGGTATCACCTAAGATGCCACCTAGATTTTCAATCAACAATGAGTTAACATTACGTGTGAATGCACCTTAAATGTCAGGAACCCAGTTTTCTGACCATGTTTTCTTGGATGGGTTACTTTCTTTTCATGAAGCAATGGGAAGGATATTCAGGGAATTCCATGGGATCAGCTGCAATTCTCAAGGGAGAAAGTACCAAGAGACCCGGTTTGCAGCAGTGCAAAATCTATGAAAACTTACTCCAATCTCATGATGAGCTTAAGAAGGTATGCATGCATCTTCAGTGGTGGGCTCTGCAGAGGCTGACAGGAACTAATTTCACTAATAGTGTTGTATGCAGCAGTTTAGTGACTGGCTTTCTGATGATTTCACTTGTCTTTGGGTGGTAAGCATAACTTGTATTCCTAGAAGAGAACATGCTAGGCCCTATATGAGGGTCAATCACATTCCAAAATCTTTAAGATTATGTTGTACACTTATGGTCTAGCCATGTTAGTGTATGTTCTCAAAGAGACATCATCCAAGTGGAGGTAGAAGTAGACATGATATCCCGACACAAAACATTTCTGCTGCAAAATTCTTGCAATGGGATTTGGCAAAAGTAATTCATCAATTTTGTGTAACGTTTTTGCATTTTACACGAAGTTTGTCTTGATAGGAGTGCAATCTGTTGAAAAAGGAGGAAAATTCTACCACTTTTGACACAACATAAGATCAGTGAAATCCACAATTGTTCATTTCCAGGTCAGAGTGCTAATAAGTTGATTAAATATATTCAACGTTCTGTTTGTTTTTTGTTGTTTCAATCTTGTTGTTGATAAGTCAGATGGTTCTTGTCATGGCCGTAGCTTACAAGTAATTCTTTAAGCACTGGTCAGCTTTCTGTTCTTCTTTTCTAGTTTAAACTGTTGCATCCTCAATGATCCCTTTCATACTGAATCACTTGATTCTGTGCTCCTTAATTGTGAGTGACAGCTGAGAAACTTAGTCTGGGCAACATCAAAGCATGGTGTGTATCTCATGCATAACTTTTCAGTCATGCACTGGGCACCCCTGACTCGTAAAGGCACTGAAGTGCTCAATCTTGCTGGACCTGTTGTTCCTGCTTTGGAGGTAATTTTTATCTAAGTTCACTGTTTTTGTGTGTTTGTTCATGTCTTCTTGTCATTGATCCCAGCACTTGGATTCTTGAAATCATGCACAGACAAGTACCATTCTGTTTGTTTGGAAAAAAATGTTGATGACTTCTTAACTTATAAAGTACCTGAGCTGAGGTAGTTTGGCACTTGCCATATTTTGCAGCTTCATGACAAAAGATTTTGTGCTATCTGTGAAACTCTGTTATCTCATTCCCTGTTGCTGAAGTAGGATGTGACATCACAATACTAAACACTGCTATAAACACCATAACACCACAACCAAATATGGAAGCATGGCAATAAACATGTGCAAATTCTTGTTTTAACAGAACTGCTCTTATAGCACAGGAGACATTCTGAAATGTGGTGTTAGAAGACATATTTCTACTGATTATAATGAGATTTATGGTGTGAGAGGACCTTAGCTGTAACAGTTAGTCCATTTAGCTAGGTGTTTTCTGTTGCACATATGTGTTGATGGCTGAGTGGGTAAGACTGGCATTGTATGGAAGCAAAGACAGGAAGGTGGTTGTGTTTTTTTTTTGCTGTGGGATCAAGAGAACATCTTGCTTTGTTCTAGAATGATACTTCAAATAGATCCGAGGGGATTCAGTTAAAGATGGTCTTTGATAACAGTTAGATATGTAACATAAGAGGTGCAGGTGACAATGGCCAGCGAGGAACTGTATCATCCTAGAGGATGCTGACCCCCTTTGGCTTTGCTATTTTAGAGCTCCGTTGTTATGCATGTATTCTATGTTCATCATCTCCTCTATTACTTGGACCTTTGACTGAATCAAACCACCACTACAATTAAGGGAACAGCTTTTTTTTCAGTCTTCATTTGCATGTGAGCACTTTTGAAGAGATGAGTTTGGGAATCTCAGCATGCCAGGTAGTGAAGGGTTCAAGATGTATTTGGTCGTTGGGGAATGGATTTCAATGCACTTACTTTGGCAAATGTGTGCATTAGGCCTGCTTAGATGTGTTGCAGCTAACAACATATGGACAGTCTCTTTTTGTGTGAATGCTTATAGGATGTTTGGCCAATCTAAGGGCATTATACCACATTAGGAGTTACAGAATGGTGTCACTAAAAGAGCCTTTTGCTAGAGAGGGAGGTGAATTGTTAATTGGTGCTTTTTCACGAGAGCAGTCAAAGATAACAGAATTTGATGCAGATGTGAATACATCCATCAGCATATCAGCAAGAGCTGGGCCATGTTAAGATTAGCACTATGTGTGTGAAACAGAATCTTCTTGTGGCCAGTGGATTTCAGGGGGAGATGGTTTGCAAGGTAAGATGAGCTTATGACTTGATTTCATCATCAACATGGTCTCTTATTCTGGGTCAAAAGAATGCCTTGTGGCAAGTAGGCAATACAATGAAACACATGTTGTGTTAGCTACAATCTTAACAGTCGAGATAAGGACTTTCCTTTGAGTCCTCTAGATACATTTTCTTTTTCCCAGACAGATCTGTGCAGGATATAGGGTACGTACATACCATGGAGGGTTGCCTGTCACCACATCAAATTTAGCAGTTATTGGTTAGACAAAGGGGTGGATAGAAATTGAACATCATGGTGGCCTATCTTGCTTCACTGATCTACCCTAGTCTGCTTAAGCTGAGAATTGTTCCAATGCTCAGTTTATATTACTTGGGGTTGTTCCAATTTGTTCCCCTTCTCCAGAACTCAAATATTAGTACTTGGAAGCCGTTTGCTTCCTTGAGGTATGCTGTAGTCCTTATTTCACTTCACAATTAGGAGTCACATTATTAGGAAGCTCCTACATTGGATAGAATCTGTACCTTGTGGTGTTGAACACAGAATCTGGACCACTCTGGCATATCTCATTGTGCAAAAATTCCTCATGATGAAAATGCCATGTACTAATTGAGGTGTTTTGTTCTCTTCAGGTAGATACAATTCCCTAATATCTTACACTTCTTTGGCAGAAGGTCTGCTGTGACAGCTTACTGGCCTTATTTGGTGATGTGGTTGTATTTCAGCGGAGCAGTACAACTCATGAGCTCCAATTATGATGGTCATCAGAGTGTTTGTTTGCAATAATTTTTCTCTTATCAAAAGCTTCTGCTTCCCATGGGCTGTAAAGGTACAGTGCATTTTCACCTTATCTTGTAGATGTTCTCAGTCTCTTCTATTTGCTGTCAAGCTGTGGTTTTGGATGGTATCCTATTTTTGTATTCTGCTGACCTTCTCAAGGTCATGCAGTTGAGGGTCCCCTTCAACTGAAGAGATTTTTAAAGGATTTATGTCTAGTGCACTGTTTCATGTGGCTCTCTGAACTGGCACTGATTGTTTTCCTTCTTCATTATGTGTTTCTTTTGTGTCAACATTCTTCTTTACTGACTGCTAATCTGGGGACTGGCTATCAGACTCCACAATGATAAGAGAGTAGCAGCCAAAGAAAGCTCTTCTGTGAAATTCTGCATGCCATCTTTCACAGGACAGCTAATTCAGTGGATGGAGGTGCAGCACACATCCATCAGTCCAGATACCAAAACGATGATTGTGGTGGGGGATAATGCTGATGGACTTCTCTCAGATAGTCAGGGTGCCAAGGTAAATTAATCCTTTCCAGCATTCTGTCAGCATTCTCAATAGACACAGAATGCCCATGCACAGCAAGGTGATGCAGGCAAACCTCTGACCAGTATTCTCTTAGAATGTCTATTGGTTTACACCACCTATGTCAATGAGTGAACAGGGAAGCAAGCTGCCTCCTGGTTACAAAAGGAGGATTTGTCGTTCAGTAGATGGGAAACTTGAAAGTTATGGTCCTTATAAGCAGAGTCCCATAACAGCAACCTACAAAAAAAGTTGTGTTGAAAATTGCAGGTCATTCAACTTTGAAGGGCCACTTAGACTATTCATTTGCATCAGCATGGCACCCAGATGGTCGAGTTTTTGTGACAGGGAACCAAGATACAACCTGTTGTCTGTGGGACATTCAAAACCTTGGGTCCTCACTAGCAGTTTTAAAGGGATACATTGGTGCTATTCACTCCCTCCACTTTACTTCTGAGGGGTGTTTTCTGGCTATGGCTGAGCCTGCAGACTTTGTGCATGTGTTTGACACCAAGCAGGACTATGTAAAGTGTCAAGAGATTGATCTCTTTGGTGAATTGGCAGGCATTTCCTTCAACCCTGATTCTGAAGCTCTGTATGTGAGAGTTGTGGACCATACTTATGGCAGTCTTCTTGAGTTCAACTGGAGTCATCCTGACTCCTATGTCAATTGTCTTCTTTAAATTGTAGCATCTGCATTTTGCATCCCTGGTTCTGTGGGTTATATCCAAGCAGGCATGCAGGCTGGCAGGACTGTCAACTTGCTAACCCCACTTCATGGTTGCAAGTCCATATCCCTGTCGAGCTTTAAAAGCTGTGGGTAAATACCTTAATGGTTTTGATTGTTTGGAATGGTTGGTGAGCTGCTGTGTGCTACTGAAACAAGGAAAAGTTCCTGTGAAGAGGAAGTTGGCTTCAGGCAAGGCTGGTTGTAACAAGCAAGTCTGCTTGGCCACTTTCCTCAGCATGTTTAGGGTACAGAGAGAATTGGCTGAGGTTCAGCAATGATGACAGAGATGATGGTTGGTCAACCATGATGAGAACCCCACTTGGTTCTCATCCTGGAGTTGACTAACTCTTGTAAATAGTGCAGAAAGGTGGGATTCTTAGCCATCCAGGCTGAGTTCACCCCTCTGGACTCAGCATCAATCCAAGGAGCATCTTTCGGGAATTTGAAATGGTTGACCAATAGTATTCACTCTAACTTGATTGCTACAAAAAGGCTAGCTTAGTAAATATTTTTGGTTTGGAAGTGGTCCTATTTTTCCTGATCAGGACAATCCATTGTTTTAGCAAGAATGCAAGCAATTTTGCTCCTGACTCAACAGATAAAATTTAACGTGAATTTAGTTCTGACTCTGATCATATGTTGTTTCATACTTTGAAGAGAAAATAGAGGAGTGTTTCCATAAAGAGTGGAGAAAGAAACATTCATTCATTTTTCCTTTGATTAATGCTGATGTGGTAAAATATAGGTTGGGGGGTGAGCACTTAAAGCAATCAGATCTTCTGAAAATTTGAGGAAAGGATACACAAAAGAGTTTCTCTTCCTTGCATCAGGCTTGCTGTTATGGGATGACATACACAGTCAAGGTTGGTCCTTTTTTTTCTGTAGGTTCAAGTACTCTTTCAGGTTTTTGGTTTGGTGTTCTTCCAAGTGAATACGTGATCTCTATTGGATACTAAAAGCTGTCACCCTATCTTATGACTTTCAGGACCACTGGTTGGCAACTTAACAGAAGTTACAGCTTCACTGTTGGTATGTGTTTCATCATTTGCCACAACTCTCTCATGCCAGTGTAGGAAGTGTAGAGTATGATACGTATGTTTTATTTGAGCTTGTGATATGCAGCAATGAACCCTTTTGTCTCTTGTATAGGTTAGTATTCGCCTCTATATAGAAAGCTCCTGGTATGACTCCAGAATCCATGCAGCATTCATTTCAATCTCCGTGAGAAAGAAAAAGCATTTTCAGATTGGAATGATCCTTTTGGATTGATAGTCAAGGAAACACAGATCAGGAATCATTGTGTAAGATATAATTGGCCTTGGAGAAGCTTAGTAAAGCCCTAGGATAAGGCCATTACCAGAGTAAGGGACCTGCACAAGGTGATAGCTGAGTGCAGAACTAATTATGGCAATGCCCTTGTTCAAGGGCCTTTACCTGTGATAAAGAAATAAGCCAACAGATGAGATCAAACAAGGGAAATGTGGATGCAGTGGCTGAGATAAACCTGTATTACTTTATGAATCTACCTTGTAAACAGTGGGAACTTCACAAAGTGGAAGAAACATCTTTGAAATGAAATATTGGTGGAGGTAAATTACACCAGATAGACTGTGCCTTTGTTCTACATAAAATTGTTTTCCTGAGTTCTTTACTAATGCGGAGTATTGAAATCTGTTGTGGGTTGAAGCACCATTGGGTTGACAAGAAATGCACTGTGCATTTGTATTTTGAATGTTACTTTGAGGAATTGCAGGAACGTCTACAAAGTACAGTTGTGTGCTTGGAACTTGGGCACACAAAATGTACAAGTCCCAACTCACTTTCACGCTATTTAAACGTTGTACATCATGCCAAGTACTGTGTACATGCCAATTTCCTGTTGCTAGTGGAAATGCTCTAAGGACCGAAACAAAAAAGAAATGACCATCTTAGAATTAAGTTTTGTTTATTTCAGATGCACTATAGCCAGTAGACAAAGTTCTACACAATTGTCACCAACAGCAAATGGGCCAGGCTCCTTGACAAAATGCTTCTCACATGAACACGAAATTGGAGTTCTCCAGCGCAGGACATTAAAACCCTCTATGAACTTTGCTGGGGTCAATGGGCAGTCCTGCTCCTACCAGACCCAAGCTTGAATTTGCACATTGAAAACATGATCTACTATGAAGGCAGTTTGTTTTGTTTTGTTTTGTCTTCTCTTGTCATGTGAAAACCTCCCAAATCACTGTGCCTGTGGCCACACTCTTGGTACTATTGGAAAGCCCTTCATGAGTATGGGTGCACCGAGCTGGTTTCATGGTGTTTAGACATACTTGTACAAGAGTTATTGAACATTGAGCCATTTTTTCATTGAAAATTTAATAAGATCAAAACAACTTTTTTTTTAGGGAGATTGGATCGTGCTCTTGCTACTGTTGGAAAGCCCTATGTGAGTAGGGTTTAATGAAGGTGATTTTGTAACTTTGTAGGCCTAAAGCTTCAATCATGAAGAGAGTGATAAGTCAATGTTAGGAGAGTCAAGTTTTTTTTTGTTGCATTCATACCAAGAATGTTAGCTAACATCAAATCCTCTATTCTAATTTGAAGACAACGTTCGACTTGCATGTGTTAAGCATATCGCTAGCGTTCATGGAATACTATGTGGCACACAATGTTAAGTAGCAACCCATAAAATGAGGTTTTAAAACAATGTTAAGTAACACAAATGTTTTTTCATGGTTCTCCTAAGTTTTCCTCTTGTTCCTCTCCTTATTCTCCTTGCACATTCACTAACTTCATTACGATCATGTGAATCCATATGAAAAAGGTAAACTACACTTCTTTTTGAAACCTTAATCTAGGTTGACACTTGGGAAGCAAATGGAAAGTGCAAAAGCTCACAACCATTTAAGTTAATGCTAATTAATATAGATGACACTTTTGTTTTATGATGTCATCTATATATTAGGTTACTTAACACTTTAGACCTTAACAATAGAAGTGAATTATAACTTAAGGAAATATCGAAACTTGAGCAATTTTATTATTGAAAATTTAACAAAAAATGAAAATTGGATTTTAGATTAAGGCTCAAGAGGGTGTACCATTTGCCCTTTTCAAAATTAAAAATTACAATATGTGCTAAATGGCACAAGTCACATTAATATATATTATGTCAATTCCAATGACTTTTTTGACTTTGTTGAAATTTGAGAGCTTTTTTTTTTACGCCCCTCTAGTTAATGACCTCAACTTGCTCTCACATGAATGGTAGGATTTGATTGAAATTGGTGCACACAATTTGCACCCATTGCCCATTGCATCTTGATGAAAATGTGTTCTAAATCATCATGTGAGTGGAATTAAAGTTCATATTCATTTGTCCATAGCAAAGTGTGAAATTGACTCATGTTGGAGTAGGCAAAAAACTTGGTGAACATTCACACTAATACCAAGTTCATGTGAGAACAACTCAATGTTAAACCCATTGCTCAGTACGAGAAAAATATGTTGTCTTGAGACTCTATGTCCAAGGTAGATGGAAATGAAAATGATGGCAACACATCAGCAGAACACCCTTTAATTTCCAATGAAGATGAGGACCATCATGACCTTTTCAAATTCCTTTGTATTCTTCAATTTACATTGAACAATTCAAAGCTACTTTGGTGTTCCCACCCTATTTGATCATGAAGGTGGACATAACCCTAATGTAATTACCTCTTTTACCTTCAAATATGTTACCAAGTCCTATGAAACTTGGACTATAAAAGAATTTTAATATTGTTGGCATTCCACATATGAACCTTTAAGTGTTTTGTTTGTAAGAATGTTTGATTATGTCATTGAATATTTGAATATGTCATGTGATGTAGTAATATATTCTTATTGTCAATGAATATTTTGTCCATGCCAAAAATATGTGTCGAGGAATATGTATTTGATGTGGATACAATATATAATATATATTTTTAGTTCATGCTCATGTTCACATGCTCACCAAATAACATCCCTAGCTATAGTCTACTAATTGGTTTTCTTCCTTTTGTTTTCCTTGTAGGCATATGTGGTAGGGACAATAGATTTGCAAGAGATGAAACCTTTTGGGTTGCATTTGAAGAAACTTGGTGCACTACATTTCAATATGTAGGTCTATTTAAGTAAATTGTTTAATCATAAATAACTTTGTTGGTGTTTCTTGTGTGGTAATAGAACTTTTGGGCATTTCAACATAATATTAATGGACTAGTTGTTTTTAGACATTAACATCACCCCTATTCCAACATCTTCAATCGTAATTGTTATGTTCAACAATTGTACATGTGGTAACCATGTCTCCCAATTACTTAATGTCATTAATTGTTCCATTAAAATTGTCATTGTTTTCATTTGAAATGTAAATAATTGTTGTTGTATAAACTTCACTTGGTTTAATCTTTTCATCCATAGCCTTGGGATTGAGTGGCTAGATTCCTTTGGGAGTAAGCATGCAAAAGTATACTAAAAATAAAACTTTGACATTGCAATTATCTATTTTTGATATAAATTTTGAAAAGTAATTTCAAAACCTCTTCAAGGATCATTATGAAACAATCATGCACTTCATTAAGTCTATAGTAAATTGCATTACCAAGTTTTAAAAACTTTAATTAAAAAAAAAATGTAATAAGTAAATTTAAAACTAACCATGTAAAATGTGCTAGAGAACTTACTTTTAAGTTAAAGATTTGACAAAATATGGCATTTACTATGGAAAAGCTTAAACAAATTGATACATTTAAACGTGTCATCAACTTCCGATAAAATGAGTTATATGATTAACTTATCAAATCTTGTGCCATGTAAACCTTTAGTTATTATGCAAGTTGAATACTTAATTTTAAATGCTGGCACTTGAACCAATATGGCCAATTATTTCCAAGAATTTTGTCTTTGAAAGGGGTTGGTCTAGTCTACATAAATTTTGCCACCTTCATTTTGGGATGTTGCAAGGCAATGGAGAGTCCATGGTCTTGCATACCCAACGTCCAAGCCACCATTGTTGCATCCTCTTCACATGTGAACACACCTTGTGGCTTGTGCTTCCTTGATCATATTTCACCATTCAAATGATTTGAAAGTGGGGTTAATGGTATGTGCCAATGCTCGTTTGTTGCTTAAAAAAAGTTTTTTTTTTTTTTTTTTTTTTTGTCTACCTTACATTTTCTTAATAATTGGTTTTTTTTTTTCGCTTTTTTTTTGTGGGAAAATTTTTGTTTTTATTTTCTAACTTTTTTT
>Ga0116227_10002295_pt1 | contig 43530 bp, 41 predicted proteins | sample S1TSphgellanicum_FD_89693 | JGI IMG/M metagenome (GOLD analysis project Ga0116227, IMG submission 89693) | Host-associated microbial communities from peat moss isolated from Minnesota, USA - S1T2_Fb - Sphagnum magellanicum MG | ecosystem: Host-associated > Plants > Peat moss > Unclassified... | reverse complement strand
TCATACTGAGATGTATTAAAATTTCCCTTCTTTGCGGATACCACTAAAAGAGGGGATAGGGAGTGGAAGCAGGCCCAAAGACAGGGTGACTTTCTGGATAACTCTAGTACATAAAAAACAAAAGGGGGACCAAAATTGGTTTTGTCACCTAAAGTCGTCACTGCACTTCGACCCCTAAAGGACGACCACCCAGGGATATTATATATAAAGATAAAGCATCTCCTTACCTAGTAGTTACCTATTTTCCTACCTACCTACCTATATATATGAGACCTATTTCCTACAAAATTGGTTACCCAAGGTGAAACCAAATATAAACTTAGATGAGGTTCAGCCACAAACTAAGTAATAATGGGCATCCAGTGGATGGTGAGTTGGTGGGTGCTTGTTCACTTGTGGCTGTCTCTTGCTAGTTACTTAGTCCAAAGGATGGGAAGGCAAGTGGTAATGAACCCCCACAATTTCCATTTGTTTTCAAATGGATGAAGTTTTGTATCTTTGTAGAAGACTCCATATGTCTTCATGAAGAAAACTGATGATGATTGAAATGAAAGGAACCTTAAACCCTAAACCCTGCTCACATGCCCACAATGCTTTAGCTTTCAAGTGAACTTCATTTATGTGGTGAACTTCAAATGTTAGTTTCTTAGCTTTCAAAAGTGGTCAATTGCAAAGACAAGGGCAATATTATTACCCAACCTTCGAAATACATTAAGAAAAATCTCAAAGTTTTTTACAATTTGGTATTATTGGGTTTCTTGTGTTGAATAAGGATTGGAATGAAATCTTTCCTCCATGGGTGTAGTAGTGGGAGAGACAATCCACAATGTGAATTTTGAAACTAATACATTTGATGGGTTGTTATCAAAATTCCAATTTTATGAAAATAAATATTCAAATAAAGGTTGGATTAGTGTTTCTTTTACTAAAAAAATTAATACAAATCCCTACTTCAAGCACCCCTTTGGTTACCTTTAAATTTGGTTTTTTTGAAAATTTAAAATAATTTGCCAATTTTTCATGAGTGCAACACAAAAAAATTCATGCTTGAAATCCCACCAAAAATAGACATTTGTCACCATCATGTGGTCTTTTTTGTGATTTGTATGTGTTAAATTATTCTTATGTAAAATTAGGGTTTGCAAATTTTAACCTTCTTCATGAAGGAGGAGTTACATCTTTTTCTCATCCTCATCATTGATTTCATTGGCTCATTCTTTCATCTCTAGCTTTGTTCATTGGCTTTCTTTACTAATTATAACATGCCATTATTAGAGTATCTTTAGCTTTGATTCATTCATTTTCTTTAGTAATTTTGACATGCCATTGTTAGAACAATAAAAAAAAATTGAAGCTTCAATATTTGCTTCATGATTTGTGCACAACACAAAGAAGTTGAAAATTTTCCTTCTTTCCTTTGATTTTAACCATAAGACTCATCACTTAAAATTAAAAAATATGAACATTTGAACATCTAGTTTATTAATTAAGGTTTAATGATCAAGATTCAATCGTTTCAAAGATGAAGTTTTCTAGTTTGCAATTTATGCATTTAGCTTTATGGTTCTTGCTTTGAAAAATTTTATAATTGATTTTTTGAATGTTCAACATTCATTGTTGTACAATATGATTATTAACAATTAAGGACCAAAAAAATTGATTCTTGAACAATCATATTATAACAATCAACTTAAATTCTTAATTTGATTTTGATTTTTGGGGTTTGACATTCATTATATGATTTTACAACATTTTGAATCCAAATTCATGTCTTGATTTTGTCTCTATTTGAATTTTAATCAAGTTTGAACGACAAGTTTCAATCCATCATCTAATTTTCAATTTCATTCAACCATCGACATTGTTGGAGCACCGAGTTTTCGATTGTTTTTTTAAAACCAATAACACCTTAATGTTCACACTTGCATTTTTTCAACTTGGTTGATTTTTTAATCTTATTTTTCATGATGAGCTCTAAGCAATTAGCACTTAGGGTTGCCTCAAACTTCTTTGTATTCAAGTTGTTTAGCTAATTGCTTAAGGTTTTGCTTTTGTTGTTAAATTTGGTTAAAGTTGTTTCAAATTGTCTTGTTACTTCATTGATGGTACATTTGTTGCCATGGCATCACTATTGGTTGTCCCCAAAATTTCACACAAATTTTTTTCTAACCATGTCCCTATTGACCAAGTTTTACATTGAAAATATTAACCAAACATTAGGCCATGCTTCCTCATTTGAAAGCGTGTATAGTACTCAAATGATCATGTTATAAAAAAAACTTGCAAATTACGGGGAGGTCATAGATTCTAAAGTGAATTGGATATATTTTTTCATTTGTTATACATAAGTTTTTGTACATGTTGTGCAAGCACCCAAGAATATGGAGCAGAATGGAAACAAAAATAGATGCATGGTGATGATAGTAGAACTTATTGATAAGTGAAATGTTGTTTTCATGTTTAGGGCTGCAATCAAGTCAAGGGGCATTGTTGCTCAACATCAACACCCAATAATTTTATGGTAAAACGTGTATTTCCTTGTCCAAGTTAATTTTAACTTGTATAATTAACTTTAAAATAACATTATCACATCTTTCCCCTTTTTTACGTTGCTAGAGTACCATATTTGCATTGGTGCAAAACAAGTTATCCTTTTATGAAGCTTGCTTATTTAGGCCGAAGGGTATGTCTTGGAATTAAAGGCCACCCAAAAAAAAAACATTCATGAATAATTGATTTCTCTTTTCCAACATTGAAGTGTGAAAATCATGTTGTTTTGTTGATTATTCTCAAGTTGCAAGTTTTGACATGTCATATGAAAAGGTCGGGGTGAGAGAAGTCACCTTTGAAATTTTGGTTAAGGTTAGGAAATTTTACCTTGATTCAAGTTTTCAATCAATTGTTCATGGCAAATATGAAAAATGGTCAATAACAAAGCTCTCAAGAAGGAACACACATTCATTACATCTTTCAAGCTATATTTGTTTGGAGTTTGGAGGTATGTTCTTTACCTTGATAGAGGTTGTCATGCATGAGATACCATGAATTGTATGTGGTTGTGATTTTAAGTTTTTCAATATCCAAACTTTCATCGGTTTAGTTGACGTTTGCATTCTAGTTTTATTTGTAATACATGAGGAATGATCATTATTGATAAGGTCTAATCACTATTTTTTCATAACGCATTAGGTTGATTTATGCGAAGTATTGAAAGATAAAGACATTTCAATAGCCATTCATAATTCAACTAGGCCAAGTTTATTTTGCACCTTGAGCATGGTTCCTTCATAGTTTTTACTTTTGCTCATGGGTTGACATTTGATTTTTGTTGAAATGTGATACTTGGTGTTTATGTGTAGGGTGGTACAACAATATGAGGTAATATGAATGCAATTTATTGTGAAGTTATCATGCCCAATTGCAAATAAAACAAAAAGCTAAACAATTTTTTTGGATCAAGCCAATCAATAACTAGTTTTCAAATTTATAATACTCCTTTATTTTCCAAGTAAAATATGTACATTAAAAAATGACATCAACAAAAAAATAGATTTTCATCTTTTTTATTTCTTTTTTCTAATAAAATAAATTGGATTATAAGGACGCCCATGAGAAAGATTATATCCGATTTTTGTGTATTAATTCCTTTTTTTTCTATTAGCTGAATACCTTTGTGAAGTATTGTACATCACTTCTAGGTCAAAATGCATATCAAACGATTAATACTTCATAACATCATTTTTCATTCTATATGGAGGCATATGTGCATGCTATTTATATCTTTTGTAAGGGTTTGATGATTTTCCTATGTAAACACATTGTGTGTTTATGTATAAACATTACAATGATGTTAGTATCTTTGACATCTTCTGAACTTCAAATGAATTGTTTACACAAATTTTATACTTGTTTAGAAGTGATGGTATAGACATTGATGCGTCTATTTACAGACACGATTTGCTATTTTTTGCCCATCAAATGGATGTTGAATTGTTGATGTAGAAAAAGTGGTTAATATTCCAACTTTTTCCTTCTCTATTTTTTTCTTGTTCATGTTCTTTTATCAAACAAGCTACCTAGTTAAATCACAAATCTAATGACATATTGATGGCGAAAATACCAAAATTAGAATAGAACTTGTGCATTTGGAAAGACATTATGTCTTTTGTGACCATCTCCTTCAACAATTTCTTCCATTTCCAATTGGTGAAATTGTTTTCAATTTCCTTATACTCCAATTTGAAAACATCCAACATAATCTTGATTTGTTTTGTGATATAAAACATTTATCCTTATGTAATAAATGTTAATAGATTTACATCTTTAGTCTAACATGAATTAAATTAGATTGGTACGTTTAATACATTAGCAAAGTAATGTTCCATGTTTCTCTTGAAATTTAGTTTTGCTTTGAGCATATTGTGACATAGAGTCATTGACTACACCCACATTTTTGAATGCACATGGTGTCTTAAAATCTTTGAAACCATAAACATTTAGTAGTTTTGATTATGTTTAAGTTAGGTAGTCCATTTTTTCAACTTTTGTTTTTTTTGGGTCCTTGTCTAAATTTTGAAGCATGTTAATTTTCAACTTTGAAAGTTATAATCCATAGCCCACTTTGTTTGCAACATTATCTACCATTGTTTTACATTTGTAAAACACATGTGAATGTAAGTATGTAGATGTTCACTTTAACATTCATGAAGTAATGTCTTAAAAAATTATATTTAGATGTATACCTATTAATTGCTTCAAACTTTATGTTCAAGCATTTGTTTTTTCTTGTAGGAGTACAATCACCATTTAGTTTGATTTATGAGTTTAATGAAGAAAGAAGAACAATCCAATGTGACAAAAAAATAACAATTTGATGTAGAAAAATAAACAAACAACTAATGTTGTTGTTATTTAGTACATACAAGTACATGTGAACCTTAAGACCTCAAACTTGGATGTAAGTGAAACCAAATATCTACATGAAATATATTTATTTGTTGCATTTGTCTAAACATTCACAAACCAAACACAACAAAAAATTTAACAAAATTTCAAATTGAAATGTAAATGGCCTATTAGGAACATTGGCATGAATTTCTATCACTTAAAAGTTGACACATAATATTAAAAATTGCTTCAAAGGATAAATAAAGAACCCAAGAATGATGTTCACCACACAAAGGTTGAGATTTTATCCTTTTAGATCTTCTTATTTTAATCCTTTGCACACATCTTAATTAAGGGAAATCCATCCATTCTTTATCCACTTGGACTAATTAACCTAAATGGCTTCACCCCCTGATAAATAAAAGATGGTAAATAAGATATTTACCATTAGTAATTAAATAATTATTAAAATGCCCTTCTAAATGAACTGATTAGGATATTATTTTAAATAATTAATATTATTTTTATTATAATTTCTCCCATAATTAATTTCTAATTATTTTGTTCAATGAAAGTAATTCACTATATTGACAGTACTATTGTCAAAAAACACTTTCATTTTAAAATTCTTCTAAGGTTGTTTTGCCATTTGATGGCAACTACCATCTATGACAATATTGCTATATCCTAACATTCATGGTGTTTAACCCACATAGTACAATTTTTTACCGTTAACACACTTTTTTTATATGTGATGCCCATCTTATATTTTTAAAAAATTTTGTTTATGTTTTTTATAATGTTCAAATTAGTGAAAGACTAATCTCAACCCATATCACATTTTTACCAACAATTAAAAAAAATTTAAGCATATTTAAAATTTAAAAAAATTCTTTTATTTATTTCATTTACAAACTTAAAGACTCAAAATTAACATTTATTATTTGATTTTCTTTCCAATTTGGAAATAATTGCTCCACATGCCAAACAACAAAAGTAGCAATATAGATCTTTGATTTCAAATAATTTTTAATTGTTTCATTTTGTTTCAAAATTAATATTTTAACTAGATCTTCACTTAATTTTAATTACATTGCATTTTAACATGTTGCAACTCACTATTTTGACCTACTATTTAAATATAACAATTTCAAAAAGCAATTCCTCAAAATCAAGTGTTTTTCAACCATTTTTTTCAAAAAGAACCTTTGTTGTATGAATCACATTAGTTTTGTTCTTTCTCACAACGATGTAAAATTTCACCAAAAGAAAAAACACACTACTTTGGTTGTAGCATATTTTGATATCAAGTTTCCTTCTCTAATGAATTCACTAGAGATTGCAATCAATATCACCTAATAATATTTTGATTTCAAATTAGCATGAAAAAAAAAAAAAACTTGCAAAAATGATTTTACAAATTTAGTTGAAAATGAAATATTTCCTCAAATGTTACCACTTCACTCATAGTCAACTTCCCCCTAAACCCTTTTTATTTTTTCATTTCTTTTGCATGTGCAATTTCTAGTACTACCTAGTAAGTTTGGTTTTTTGTGTCTAACTTTCAATTATCAATTGTAACTTGTAAAATACTAAGAATACCTTTATGTTTTTAAAAACATTTTGTATGTTTTCAATTTTGATAAGAGGCGTTTGCTACAATTTTGTAGGCCACTTATGTTGCAATGTGCAATTCAAGAGGTTCAATCCCTTCCATAAGTGACACAAACTTAGTTAGCCTAAACTAATAAGCACAATGCTTTATTATTGTTGAAAAGTTGTTGGTTTTAAAGGCTAAAATTGCATCTTATTGCTGAAAAGATCATCACTGAAGCACATTTCCTTAGAGCCGGTGGATTTGAGGGAGTCCAGTTGTAATTCGGCCGAAGAACTGAACGTGATATGGTTGGTTTGAAGAACGGTGGCTTAGTCTGCTTTACTTTGTGAAGCGAGAGCGAGAGCAAGAGGCGATCGAGGTTCAGAGTTATATGGAGGTGACAACAGCAAAGGGAGGAGGAAACTCTGGGGAGGAGATGGAGGATATAGAAGGGAAAGTGGCGCTGCTAACAGGGGCATCATCTGGACTGGGGAGGGTATTCTCGGTCACTCTTGCGGAGAGAGGGTGCAACGTGATCATCGCCGCTCGGAGAACGCGGCTTCTCCAATCGCTGTGCGACGAAATCGGCGCTCTCACAGACGGAGATTCCAATACAGGAGAAACAGGGGAATGCTCGAGAAAACCTAGGCCTGGAAGAGTTGCGGTTGTTGAGGTCGACGTAAGTAAGGACGAAAGTGTGATTGATGCAGCTGTTGAGAAAGCATGGACGACCTTCGGTGTCATTGATATTCTTGTCAACAATGCGGGTTTCAGAGGTATCCTGCCGAAATTGAAATCTTTTCATAAATTTGCTTCCCCCCTGAAAACAGAAAATTCTTTCAATTTTGCTTCTAATATAATCTTTTAGCCAATTCCCTGTCATGGATGTTCCTTGTGAGGAAGGCAAGACAATGATTGAGCTTAATTGTCATGCTCAAAGCGCTCTCACCACACAATAGTTGGATGTCTTAATCCTTGCCTGGCGTCATGGCACATGCATACAAAATTGGCATCAGACATAGCTCAAGCAAGAAGAAATAGGGCGTGCATTCTTGCTGGGATTTGTGATACATTTCTGCAATTGCAATGAAATAGGCTTCATTTTCGAGGAATGTGTCTAAGTATGTGGTTTCTCTAACCTAGCAGACTGTGTGAGGAGGAAGAAGGTCTATCAGATATAGATCTTTCAATTTGAACTCAGTGTTTCTAATGATGCAAAACAGGCACAGTAAAGGGCCCATTGGATACAGATGAGGCAGAATGGAACACTGTTATGCACACCAACCTACGGGGAGCATGGCTGATGTCAAAGGCTGTTGGCAAGCGGATGAGAGCTGCAAAAAGGGGAGGTTCTTTCATCAATATTTCTTCAATTGCAGGGCTTGAGCGAAGCTTGCTTCCTGGTGCTGTTGCATATGGTACATCAAAGGCAGGCTTGAATTATTTGACCAAGGTGTGGTGTTGTTCTCTCTGCATGAATTCCATCAAGATGAGTTGCAGAGCTTGCTATCTTCTGTCGTGCATTGACTTATATATGGTTTCTCATATCTTGAGCATTACTCCTGCTTGGAAAAAAGTTTGGGTAAGCATTGCATTAGAACTTTGCAAACAGCTGGAGGCTTTTTGACAAACCAATTATGCTATTCTGCTGCTGGTGGAAGCTTTTTTTCACTGAAAGGTGTTTCTTGGTGTGTGACAGTATCTTGCTCTTGAGCTGGGTCCACTTAACATACGAGTGAATGCCATAGCGGCTGGGTTATATGAGACAGAAATCACAGTTGATCTCTTTGGCAAGGAGTGGTTGAATGGGGTTGCAGAAAAGATAGTCCCTCTTAAGCGATGGGGACGCACACATCCTGATCTTACATCTGTAGTGCTATTCCTTTCAAGTGATGCATCAAAATACATCACTGGAAATCTCTTTATTGTAGATGGTGGTCAGAGCATTCCAGGCATCCCCATTTGGTCATCTCTCTAGATCTATTAGCATCACTATATACCTACACTCCCAAGAATCATTGATTGCACCATGAGGAAAACGTCATGAAGTACCCTAATTTGGTGCAGTAGACTTTCAACCTTGGAGGAATTTGAGGTCTTTCAGACCTTCTAAATGGTACCAGACATCTTAAGTGCAAATCTGAGGCAAGATGCAGAACATTCATTAGTTGAAAGACTTGCTTATCTGCTTTCAGTTCTTTGTCACAGTTACGGTCCTTGAACTTGGTGTGCTACTTTATATTGCTGTGCTATATCTGTGGCATCAGGACAATGCCTCAAGCATCTTAACCTAATCTGCTCATGCACAATCCGCAAGGTGATTGCAAATATCAAGGCCTCTTGGAAATGTGAGAGATGCATAGTATGCCAGATCTCCCTGGAGCTTGAGTCCTCCAGTGCCACTACCATACCAAAATCAAAGGCAACAGTGACGAGCCTGTTCTCCTGTCCTAACCTTCATAAACTACCTGAGGTCGCTTCCGAAGCTGCCACTGCATGCTCCAACTGCGATCACCCACGTGGGGGGCTTCGCTTCCACCTCGAGTGACGTGCTTCCTTTTGAACTAGTCCTCAATTTGGCCGTATTCTACATCTTCGTCGAAGATTTGAAGCAGCCTCAGAGACTCTTGCGCACAATCAGGAAATGCTCCTTAAACACTGATGATGTAGACAGACGAAGAAGCCACCGAAACAGAGACACATTTCCACAATCAGGACATGCTCTTTAAACTCTCATGTAGACAGAAGAAGAAGCAACCGAAAAAACAGACACACTTGGCCACAAGCACATCATCATCATCATCAAATTCTTATACTGGGAGCTAAACACCCCTGCCGTAAGTATTGCGTTTCTGAGGTTCAACTGGAAATGGCGAAGTTGTTCCATCCTTTGAAGGGCATTAAAAGGGACGTAAATGGCCGTTTTGCATGCTACAAGCAAGATTGGATTGGCGGCCTCAACTCTGGCTATAGGTATTGATTCGCTTCAAAGAAAGATTGCTGTTTGCTTGTGGATTTGTGAGAATTGGGAACAACAGCACTCTGTGAATCTCTCTTGCTTTCTCCCTTTGGTTTGGTTTTCCTGTTGTTGTAACTTGTTTCCTTTTGATGTAATAAGTAAGAAGAACCTTGTTGTTGGGAATCACAACTAGTTGCCCCACACAGTTTGTTGCCCTTTCGTGGTGAAGGCAGAGAGAGAGAAAGAGAGAGAGAGAGCTAGGAAAGGCAGAATTTATGTGCGCTTGAGTTCTTCTTGTGCAAACAAACAATAACAAAGGTTTCTTTGTTTTAAAAATGTGTCCAGTGTTATTTTCTCTAGCAATGGAGCTTTTAGAGCAACATTTGTTGGAGTCTGTATGCATTTCAGTCAACATTGTTTGTTTACAGGTTTGTTTGTTGGAGTCTGTAATGCATGAAATGAAATAAGCATGAGGAGATTGTCATGACTGGTTGTTTTGGTTATGCCTGTAAACTCTCCAGGATTCTTGCTCCCACAGCATACATTTTCTTTGCTTCAGCACTTCCAGTCATTACATTTGGCGAGCAACTTGACAGGGACACAAGTGAGTTGTTTTACATCTCTCCTAACCCTCCTAAAGCCTTCTTTCTTCATCTGAAACTTCTTCATTTTATACTTTTGTCAGAACATTGGAATGATATTGCATGCCCACTAAAAATTAACAATTAGCAGTCTCCTTCACAACATCCAGCCCTCAGAACTGCAGATTTCTATAGTTCAATAGAATTAGAGTTCTCTATGGTGAAGAACAATTCACACCATATCCTTTGCAACACTTGGTAGTTGGAAAAGTTATAAGCCCATCGCACCCTCAAAAACACATTCTGTGACCAAGATTGAAGTGTATGTGAAATGGAACTGCATGATGGTATTCCTGCTTTCAATCATGATCTCAAGCTGGACATGCTTGCTGGTACACCTGGGGCAAGCTAAAACGAAACGAAAGCTTAAACCCTTAAAAGCTTCTTCTTGTTGCAGCCTGAATGAGGGTACTACTTAAACTTTTTATCCTTCAAGTGCTAGCCAACATTAAACTCAGGATGCATATTTTTGTATAATTGTTTCCCTGGGAATTTTCAGCAGGTTATCATGTACTAATCTGCACACACACTGTCGTGAACTGAAGAGGTCAGTCGGTAGTAGTCATGGCAGCTAGTCACTGCCATTCATGATAAAGGTGATAGTCTTATTATGATTTCACTCAGTCTTCTTGTGTTTGTTGTTGATGTGTGACCAAGAATGAAAAATGTTGTTTCACCTTTGAAGTGTTGTTGTGGAGTTTTCTCTGCAATCCCATAGGCAGTTCGTTACACATAGGAATCATTCCTGGATTGAAATGGTAATCATGTTGTGTATGCCTGTTATAGATGGACTTATTACAGCAGTACAGACATTGGTGTCTACATCTATTTGTGGAATCATCCAGTCTATCCTGGGAGGACAACCACTACTTATTGTTGGAGTATCAGAGCCTACTTCTCTAATGTATACATTTATGTTCAATTTTGCAAAGCAGAGGAGCCAACTGGGACCAGCACTATTCCTGCCTTGGGCAGCATGGTAAGATCCATTTCCTTTTGTAGCTAAGTTTTTGTTAGTTTTTTTGACTCTTTCTAAATCACATCCAGCTTTGGACCTTGACTATTATGTGATTTTGGAGTTAGGTCTCCTTGAATCCCCTCAATGTCACAAATCCCTTTCCAGAGAAGAGGCTCTTAGTATCATGAGCCTTGGGGTTGGTGTCTTTGATTGGTGAACACATTTCATTGCCTGATCAAAAAGTGGGGTTTTTAGCTGATAAACCCTGAACTGGATAAACTGAGGTGAGAATCTCTGCTATTGGGTGGTTATGGTTTCACAACACACTGATTTTTTGTTAGGCTTAGGTGTAGTTAGATGCACATTTGGTTTATTGGTGTCCAGTCCAGTGATGATCAAGACAAAAACTTGTAAATTGTACATGTGATGAATTGTATAGCATTTTGTGCTCATGTTCTTGCATTCGTTGAAGATTTTGATTGGCCATAGGATTGAGAGCATCAAACTACCATCTTGCTTCTGCCATATTTTTCTTTTTTTGGGTTGGCTAATTCTAGGACTACACAAGTTGGAGTTTATGAATTTCAGATTAATGGGGTGCTTCTGATGAGATATCATTTGTTGTGGGTGCAGGGTGTGTGTGTGGTCAGCGCTTTTGTTGTTTCTCTTGTCAATTCTAGGAGCTTGCTCTTTCATCAACAGATTCACAAGGCTTGCTGGGGAGCTTTTTGGATTGCTGATTGCTGTCCTATTTATTGAGCAGGCAATAGAGGTTTGGTCTAAGCTTTGCTAGTATTTCACTTCACTGCAGAAAATTTGCAAGTCTGCTGTTTTACACGGTCTATGTAAGCTTTATGGCCAATATTCAACAAAAGTTTATCTCTTATGTGAGGTTATGTGAAAGGAATGGTTGTGGAACTCCATTGTTGCGATTTTTCCGATCATAAATATCCTCTATGCTCATGGATGTTCAGTACTTGATCTGATATGGTGTGCTACCCCCAGGGTATCATTATGGAATTTCAAGTCCCAAAGCAGGAGGTTCCAACACTTGAGCAGTTTCAGTTTCCATGGCGCTTCAGTAATGGAATGTTTGGACTTGTCCTCACATTTGGGCTTTTGTGGAGTGCTCTCAGAACCAGGACTGCAAGGTCGTGGCGGTACGGGTCAGGTTTATCTTAAATTTCTGTCCCATACAAAGGTTGTTGCTGTCACAAAGAACCTCCTGTAGCTTCAACCACAAGTGCTCTTAAAGGGTGGACAGGCATTTGAAATGTGAGTCACATTTGACATCTATGGACTCTGAAGTAATTTTTGTTATGCAGCTCTGGTGAGTTATGTATTATTTGTGCTGTTTCTCCCAGGTTCTTTTAGGCGCTTCACTGCAGACTATGGAGTTCCTTTGATGGTGCTTGTCTGGACTGGGATTTCATATGCACCTTCCAGATCTGTGCCTGATGGTATACCCAGGCGATTGTCCAGTCCTGATCCATGGGCTTCTAAAGCAACTGGCAACTGGACTATTATCAAGGTAGGTTCACTTTTCTATATTTACTTGAATACCATTTGAATATTCAAGTTTGCGACTCTTTGCACCTTATGAATGCCTTGTGTCCTCCCATAATGGCAGGTTATGTCATCATGAGGACAAGCCCTCTATGTCTCATTTTTTCCTGATTGGTGATATGTTATTACAATGGGTAGCTTTGCATACCTTGCAAATGCTTTCTTGAGGTTTTGTTTGTAATAATCTTGGCACCCATCTGTTGCTTCATAAGTTTAGACTTGTAAAAAAACCAATTATCTCCTTTCAAGTTGAGATAAAGAAATCAACTATGCGTTTTTGACATTTTTCCTTTACTACTACAGCTGTTATGCAAGTACAGGAGAGGTTTACTCTGCAGTTTCATTTTAACCATTGTAGTGCTTGTGGAAGACATTTTGCCAAATCTTTAGGACCTCTCAATTTCTGGAAAAACTTCATTTTGCAGGACATGAAGAGTGTGCCATTCTTGTATATTTTAGGAGCTTTTGTTCCAGCAACAATGATAGCTGTGCTCTACTACTTTGACCACAATGTCTCTGCTCAACTTGCTCAACAGAAGGAGTTTAATTTACGCAAACCCTCTGCCTTCCACTATGATCTGCTTCTTCTGGGCATGATGGTAGTGGCTTCTCTTTCCATCCCTTTTTGGAAGGCAATTTTGTACCAACCATAGCTAGCAGAGCATCAGAACAAATTTGTTGTAATGTTTTCAGCATATAAGCTTGTGAAATCCCATTTGAAACAAAAAGTTGCCCGAATTGCTAATTGTCCAGTGTAAGTTTTTGCAGGTTTCAGTTTGTGGGTTACTTGGCATTCCACCATCTCATGGAGTCATTCCTCAATCACCTATGCACACCAAAAGCCTTGCAACCTTGAAGAAAGAGGTTTTGTGGACTTTCCATGACACATCCTACTTGTTGGCAAAATCTGAGCTATACTTTTCCACTCTGCCAGGAATCAACTGTATCCCGGTGAAACCACATGACCTGTGGTCTCTGGAATGGGAGGGACACTGTAAAGTGCTATTGTATTGACAGCTAATTATTGTTTGTTCCACAGTTGGTCCGCAGCAAGTTGGTGAAGAGAAGTTTGGTGGGTTTGAAGCATAAGATGTCCTTATCACAGCTTTATAGTGACCTACAACAGGAGTATCAGCAATCAGAGTCACCTCTTGGTTCCCCTGCTACCCCTCGGGTATGTCTCTTAGCAATGTGGTTCATCAAGCTTTATTACTATGCATGTCTTGCAATGTGATTCTCTGTTGACTTTTGTTTGGAGTAAGAATCAGAAGTTATTTAGTTGCAAACTGCAAATTCCTTGGTCTTTGATCCGGGTTTGTCATCTCTGAATACTGTTTGTTGGTTAATGGTGTTCTGTTAGTTTTACATTGCAGGCCTTCAAGGAGCTGCAGTTCAATGTGGGTCATGATGCAATCAATGGGAACCTTGAGAGTGTAGTAGCTCAGAAATTGTTTGATCCTGAGAGGGACATTGAGCCTCTTCTCCCAGTCGAAGTGAAAGAGCAACGGTTGAGCAATTTGATGCAATCATTGATGGTTGGAGCTTGTGTTGGTGCCATGCCCTTAATCAAGAAGATTCCTACTGCAGTATTGTCAGGGTACTTTGCCTACATGGCTATTGAAAGCTTGCCTGGAAACCAATTTTGGGAAAGACTTTGTCTGCTTTTTACTTCTCCAAGCCAGAGATATAAGTGAGTATTTAATTATGCAGTGTTTGATAGCTGATTTCAGTTCTTTGTGCCCACAGTTGAGTCTCTCACAGGATTCATAAGAAGTTGTCCCTGGTGTAATGGGGAACCTGCAAAATGCAATCAAATTGAGCTTTCCCTGATTAATCTTTCAAATATGCTGGATTGAGAAGGGATTGCTGACAGACCCATCTTGATTCTTGTAGAGTTCTGGAGGAGAATCATCTCAAATTTGTGGAGACTGTTCCTTTCAAAGTTGTGGCTGCCTTCACAGTGTTCCAACTGGTGTATTTATTGGCATGCTTTGGCATTACTTGGATCCCAATAGCCGGGGTCTTATTTCCTGTGTTAATCATGCTGCTGATCCCTGTCCGTCAGTATATTCTCCCCAAGTTCCTCAACAACCAACACCTGCAAGAACTGGATGCTGCAGAATATGAAGAGGCGCCTGCTCTTCCCCACAGTACTGTTCTATTGGTATGGTACAAAACAAAATCTGGTTTCTAGTTTCTGCTGTGAGATTTTAATTTTATGAGGATTCCATTTGCATGATCAGACGATAGGTTCTGTCTGTCTGTAATGTAATATGTGCTTGTTTTTACCTTCACCTCTAAGCTTCTTTGGCTTATTTGGATTTGTGGCAGGAAGCTGAAGCCCAGGGACTTGGTACAATGCAGGCAATTGATGAGGAGTTTGTTGGTGCAGATGCTTTGGACCAAGCTCTGACTCGAAGTAGGGGTGAGGTTATACATTGATGAGATGTCCTTAATCAATCACAAATAAGTCTGCTAGAAAATTCACAGAGTGCTTACAAGTGAGAACAATGTTGAAGATATTTTAGGCTAAATCTTGTGTGATTGCTTTGATTTTTTGTCATGAAAAACATGACAATTTGTCAATCATCAATTGTTGGATGTCTGCTGAGAATAGCCAAATGTTGAGCAGGTTCCGCAACATCTTTGTGGTTCTGGCACATTGGGAAAATGATCCTCACTGGTTCTTCTTCAAATTTGTCTGGCATCAAGTTGAAAATATTTTGTTTCCTTTTGTTGGTTATATGAAATTGGTTCAATTAACAAAGGAGAGTACAAAACATGTCGTCACCTCCATTTCTTCTTTATGCTACAACAAGCAGTTCATGGTCTACGGTATGGACTATGGACATCTGCAGGTTGAGTGAGAATACTACTGATTTTATTTTTATTAGTTTTGTCTCTCAAGTGCTGAGCAAACATCATGACCAAACTGCTCAGCTGTATGTACAACATTTCCTGTTGCTTCCAGAAGTGGCAGAAAATGATGCTACAATTTTACCAAACCAAACCCACTTGGGATATTGGTTGATGCTAGGGACTGCATTTTTGGCACTAGTTCCTCTTTCTTTTTACTAAATGATCAATTGTGGTTTTCTCAACCTGACAATTTTAGAAGCGATGATAACCTTTGAGTTTCGTTATGAGAACTTGCCTAAAACCTTGAATGGGTTATAAGAGGGATTATGATACTGGTCCAACATTGCCTTAAAGTTTAAGCTTTAAACCCTTAAACATATTTTTTTCTCTTATGCAACTCTTACATATATTTAGTTCAAGTTTTTGTCTGAATGACAACTTATTTAGCTTTTCAAATAACCTTTAATTCTTAGACATTTCATGGGAATTTTGATGAATTGTATACAAATTTGGAATCCACATTGATGAATACTAACTAAAAAAACTTCCAATTGGAGAAATGAGGTCCATGTTGCTTAATGTTAGCTATGCATCCCATTTCATAGGAGGAGAAAATAATTTTTGCAATTAAACAAATAGAGAGACAAAATTAACTTTGCTTTTGAATGATAATTTCATAATATCTTATATGAAATAACTATAATGATAGAAAAGTAATGTCCTAAAGTAAGACATATATAAAAAAACTAGAATCAAAATATTTGAAAATCCCATGTGCTGGAAACCTTCAAAATTTTGATCCCTCTTACTGCAGACCCGAAATTCTGTTAGGGGAGGAGGCCCTGTCAAATACAAAGAGTAAATTTGATAAAAGTCCATTACTAAGCATTTTCATTTTTCATTGTCATTTGCATCATCACGGATGATCTCAACATTCAATCACATCTGCATATACACAGATGAGTTCAGCATGTCGATGTCATGTATTTATCATAAATTTTATTTTCAAAGTACGATGTGCATTTGAAAATGTATATATCTCAAAATATCAATTTTGAATATCACTTGTACATAATCACGAATGCTTCGCATCAATGATTTGAAAACAAATCAACTTATTTCAAAAACATACAAACCATGTTTTCACTGAATTCCATAATCTATGGACAAAACAAATGGAAAGAGATTGAATTGGCTAAAAGATGGCTACATGAGGCATTCAGAAACCTTGGCAAAACTGGCATCTTACAAGGCAGCGGTGCAAGATGCTTTGGAGGTGCTCAAGCCTGGGGCCAAATATCCTAATTGTCAGCTGCAGCTTTCTGTGCTGCGCACTCCGCACCCTCAAGCTCCTCTACAACACTTCAAATAAGGGGTTTCCAATAGGCAATGATTGACCACTCCTAGCACCTGCACAAATTAAGACTGTCACTTATCATTACAAGACAATTACAAAACTAGTGAGCAGGATGTGCAATGTCAAATTCCTGTCAAGCAACATAATAAATAGGCTCATTTGGATCACAAACAAAAGGAAAGACACATGCAATGGTCACACACACTGCAAGAATAAACACTTGACAATGGTCTGATGTAGTAGTGATTTGACAGGCATGACCACTACTTTTTTGTTTCAAGCTGCATGTGCCAAGAAAAACAGGATCTGGATGTCCATACAACGAGCTGCCATTCAAGGTAGAATCAAAAATTTATGCTTTGAATAGCTGCACTAGCCTTCCAATGGCAGGGAAGCACAGAAGTATGTTGGTCAAGGAGATCCAGAACTCTTGAGTAGCTGCACAATCCGAGGACACAGCTGTTGTAGAGTGTCTGCATGAGGATCCTCCATACAGTCAGTGACCCTTGCCAGACACAGAGAAGCACCCAATTGCACACATTTGATTGTTCCTTCCTGCCTTCACTTCCATGCACTGCTATTAAGTTCCTGCTTGCCAGCAGTATTTCTGCCTCTGCCATGGCTTCCACCTTAGAAGCTGTCTTTGGTCACCCATTCTCTATTTTCAACGACTGACTACCCTGCTTCTTTCCTCAGATGAGCCAGCTTGATGTCATTTGATAGGGCCAAATTGCTCTTTGTGCCACCTCATTTTCCCAACCATTTGGCAAGCTCATCAGATTCTCCAGTGGATTTCTCACTTTTTTGCCATGAAGTGCTATTAGTAAACTTATTATATGCTGTCGCTGAACAAAAAGCTGCTGGTGCAAATGCAGCTCATGCAGTTGCCATGGATTCTCCTCCACTCACCAAGCTGAGACAGCAACTCACTAGAGCACTCCACGTCTGCTGACTCAGTCTGCTAGCACATGGTCCTGCAGAACATGGTGGTGTGTAGGGTCATTGACTCTTGGCCACTTCAAATGTTGAAAAGCTAGATTGTTGGTGCCAACACCAGTTTCTCCCTCCCATTTTGACATCTTCTCTCTCTCCCTCACCTACATTTCCTCACTCCCTCTGCCTCCCTAACACTGCTCCTTGGATGGGTTCATTGCTCATAAGCAGTTGCATGTTCTTAACCTTGCTACTCATAGGGCTTGAAACCCTCATGGTTGTATGGTCCAGCAGCATCACATGCTACCTGCTCAAACACACATTAGTACCTACTAATAGTCATACTGGTCAATCTCTTTAGGTCCATACAGACTTTTACCTCTTCTTTGAACAGCTGGGGCTGGCCATCCAGGCTCTTATCCTTCATAACTGCCTCGAAGGTCAGGGTCTCCATCGCAGGAAGACCTCTGGTCCGGACCAGCACCTACAAGAACATCTAATCCAGGTGAAGACTCTTCACACCAAGTTCATCAGACTCCATCCCATTCTGTGGCCATCACATCTCCTGACTGCAGGCCATAGCACACTGAATTGATTTGTGCAACACAGCACCGCATTAGATCATGTGGGTAGTGTGTCATAATCACCATCTGTACCCAGACCCAAATGTCCAGATCAATATTCAGCAGGAACATGCATATTGCACAATTCAAAGAAGCATCTATGGTAAAGAAAAATCTCCTACATCTTTGGCCAAACAATTTGCTCTGCCTACCTGCTCTGTGAAAAACACATACATACAAATCCCATAACAAAAATAACTAACAAATGGAAACATGTAACATAAGATCAAAAGGATCACCTCTTCATTTTGCACTGGAGAAGCAGTAAACTCAAAGATGCAGCTACAATTACATACCAAGTTGTCAGGTGGAGGTGCAATGCCTAGTTGGAACCGAAGGGGAGCCAGTCCCAGTGAGAAGTTTTCTTCCACTTTTCTTTCCATTTGCTCTCTCTCTCTTCCATTGCTGCTTTCTTAGACCAAACAGAAAGGAGTTGACAACTGAAGAACACATGAGTTTGGATATGGATGCTGTTAAGCATCTAAAGGCAGCACCAAATTCTGGCAATGCCCCCGTCCAAGGACCTTACGATGCGTAATGAACTGTCAGAATTTTCTTAAAAAATTTAATCACCAAGATTCTATTAATCATCCAAAGAAAAAGTGACAGGCCCTTACAAATTGTAGGAGTCTGATGCAAAAACATAAGACAACCTCCCCAGAAAACATAAGATGTCACAAGGGAATATTATGGATTCAAGGCAGCCTCAAAAAATACACTTCAATCTCTGAACAGGTCATTACAGAGTTTGTTATGACATGATCTTCCCATTGAAGAAGACCCAATAAGTACTCAATTTTTAAACTCTCCAGAAATTTGGAAATTAGCTCTGGGATTTAGGGGTCAAAGTCCTTTGAAGCTAATTATCTATCTAATTAGGAAGGAAGGAAGGAAGGAAGGAAGTTTGTCATGTTAACATCTCCCAAAACTTGGGACCCCTCATCACATTCTTGGTATCGTTGGAAAGCTCTCACTGAGTACAAGCGTATTGAGGTGGTTTTGTGTAGGGAAAGGCACTGCAGTGAATGCATTCCCTTGCATAATGGCTGAGGGCCTAAATGCACTTACATGAACTGTCCCATGGCATAAAGATACTACGATATATGTTGCCATTTCACCATCCCCACACATTGTTAGAAATTATGCTTCAAGTATCCCAGTCAGTTTTCCAACCTTCCAATCACACTAATAAAGGAAGGGGGAAAAAAAATCTTAGAATTAACATGACCCAAGTTAGGGATGGATCCAGATCAAATTGTCCCATGAACTTCAAATTTAAGCACCTTATTAAGCTGGAAAAATGAAACTTTGGGTTTTTTCAGATTTGAAAGATTTTTTTTTAACAATTTTCTTCAAAAACAATTTCAATGATGATGATTCATTGGAGTTGGTTTAGGTAAAATAATTTTAATTTTCATAAGTCATCCTTTTGAATTATTGAAATATGTTTATTTGACTTTTAAGTAGAAAGGAATGGAAAGGTGACTTTTCGAATCTATGTTTTTTTTAAAAATTTAATATCATAATCATGAATAAAATTTCAATATGTTTTGTACCAATTTGCATCTCAATTCTTTCATTTGAATTAAATGTATTGAAATTCAATTTAAAATTTTGAATTCAATTCAAGTTGTATGCAATGTCATTCAATATTTTCATATGAATAAAACTTAATTTTCACAAAATCAATTCATTTTTTCGGTGAGTTCATTGTCCGTAATACTACACAATAACACATAGAGCCCAAGTAATTAATAGTGTGGCTTGAGCCATTGAGCACATAATTATAACATTGAATGAATTTTGAAAAGGCAAGTGGTACGCTTTTTTAACCTAAGTCTGAAATCCAATTTTTATTCAAATTTGATTTCTGATTTTTATTGAATTGTTAATGAGAATATGTCTTGCATCTTTGTTCTAAAATTTAGAAATTACTTGCATGCAAGCCTACTCATGGAAAGCCTTCCAACATTGCCAAGATTGCACCCGAATTTTCACTTTAATATTTAATTTGGATTGTATTGAACTTTCAATGATAAATTTACTCAAAATTCAATTCAATAATGCCTACACCATAGGTCTACACCAGTGTTGGGTGGATATAACTTTTTTAAATATCCGTTGGTTCTGATTATTCACCTATTTGTTATATGTTAGTTCCAGTTATTATTATTTTTATTTTAAAAATCCATTGTAATATTCTATAAGGATATCATAAAAATAAAAAAATCCAATGCCAAATTTCAGTATGACCTAGCATTTGGGATAAGAAGATAAATAATTTTCTTTTCAAAAATATTTTACAAATTACAAGTCTAAAAGTTCATCTAGCTCAAATTCACCTTCATATTGTTTTAATTCTTCCTCTAAAGCAATGTTAGCCTCAATCAATTCTATCAAACTAGAAGGTGAACTACAACCCACCCTAGGATCACTAGGCCAATTTTTATAAACAAAAATAATATTATCTAAATTATTTGATTATAAACGACATATCCTCAAATTTGTGAAAATTCTAGTCAATGAAAAAAATCTTTTAGGTTCTATTTGAGAACCAACAATGGTAATAATCTAACTTAGTTAAAAATGCCACAATTGGAAATAGAGACTTGTGTTTGCCCACCACTTTAAAGGACATTTAATGTCCTTAGCATCCACTTGAAACCCTCTAAACATTAACAACTCCTTGTTCACCACCTCCTTTGTTGATTTCATTAGTTCTATTAGACATTTCAAAAATGTCCAAGCTATTTTCTTCATTAGTTTCCATATTTGTCACAAGTCCAAATTCTGCCATAAAGTAGAAGATGTGGTAGCATTTCAAATGCATAGGAAATAAAGATTGTTGGTCCTACTTTTCCACAATGGAAACAACTTGCTCTCCATTAATAAGAGATGAAACCAACCTCAAACTTTTAAATGTAGGGTCTAACAATAGGGACAACATTTGATGTGTTTTATTTCTTTCATACTTTTTAAATAATAAAAGAAAATCATCTAAAATGCCACATACTTCTTTTTTAATGTTAAATACAAGTAATGATAATTCATGGGCTATAACATAATCATCATCAATTAAATCCTACAAGTTAAGTGAAATTCCAGATTTAAAAAAAAAAATTAGGTTCATAATCATTGTTACATTCAAAGCATTAAAAAGTAACCAATGCCCATGAGATTGGTTCAACACATAAGCACTTACAATTGAAAACAAAACATTAACAATTATTTGAGATATGCACCAAGTTAAAGGTGGAAGGACACAACCAATAACCCTCACTCCAGTTTGTTGACTATAACATAAGACGATTGTTGCCCCAAATTATAATGACTCTTGAAATAAGATGATTTTACTCACAAACCTTCAAAAGTAGATCAAGGATTAATAAAAAAAACTTACAATTAAAATAAATTAGAAGTAATAGACTTGCAAAAATGGAACAAAAAATTAAATGTATGAAATCCAAACTAACCTTGTTTTCACTAAAGTGTTTAGTTTCTTGGGTTTCAAACCAACTTTAATGCAAACAAAGTTCCATTCTTAACAACCTTTACTAAATGTCTTTGCCAAATAATGTTGTTATGACCTTAACCTTGGTCTTGTGAGCAAAGCAAAGGCATGGAAAGGTGTGGACTAAGAGTGCAACCCAGGAATCACATTTGCACTCTTGAGAGTGTGAGGGAATGAACCCACACAGTCCCAAGTGGATTTTCACTTTGGAAGTTGGAATCCCTATGAAATCCTGAATTCCCACAGATGTATTTTAGAGGTCAAAACTCATTGGATTAAAAAGTTCATTATACCATTAGAAATTTCTTCGAACGTAGATGTCTAAAAATGGGCTTGCATGACCCATTTAAGTATATAAAACACAAGTTATGGCCAAAAGAAGGGTCGAGTGTCAAAATGCAAATTTGATTCCCAACCATTAAAAGTTGGGAATCGCCCTAAAATATGTGTGTGCAAGTGGCATTTGTCACATATTGTTGGAAAGCTTTTGACGAAAGATACTTCACCTTAATTAGAAGTTTTTACAAGAAGTTATGGCCTTTCCAAGTTCTAGAAGTCTTAATTTCGGGAGATTTAAGATTCCCAAGTTGAGAGTCATGGGACAAAATGACATTTACATGCAACTTTTGTGATTAACCATAGAAAATACTATAAAGGGGAAGGTGGTGGCTTCCCCTAAGTCTAGGTCACGGTGAATTTTGTGAATTCGTGTATGCCCATGGTTCATCCATGCACCAAAAGTGCTCCAATTATGCATTAACCAACTTGTTGTTTGGTTTGTGTAAGTTTATGTGAATAATTGACTTGTTTGTCATTTGTTTTAGTCCCCATCCTGAAGCTCTAACACGCCTTTCTACCTTCAAAATGTTACGAGCTAAAAAGCGTACCCCAACTCCTTTCGATATTTTCACTTTCGAACTCACATTTGAATCTTTCAAGGAATGCAAGGGTGCATCAAATGCATTTCTACAAATTTACTTAAGCAAATTTAATAGACACATATTTCAAACTTTTACAAACTTTGTCATCAATTGTGGCATATTGGCACACTTTGGAAAAAAATGACCAAAACAAGTTCCTTGAAAACTTTCTTCTAAACCTAAAGTTTCAAATTTAACAACAGACTTCAAAGCATTGGTCAATGTATTTAAGTTTGGACCCTCATCCTTCACATATGTTATGATCTTATTTCTCAAGCCATATACATCTAAAAATTCAATAAGATTTTTAGCCAATGCTTGTCCTGTAGTTTCAACAAATTAAACAAATCAAAAGAAACATGTTTTGGTTTCCAATCAAATCCCCAAAAATTTATGACCAAGACAAATACATTATGTGCACCTTTGAACATCCACAAATCAAAACTGGTGGTAACACAACTACAATCATTTAGTAAAGGCAAAACATTTGTTTCCTTAGTTTTCTCCACCAATTCAGGGAAAACATATGTTTCATTAGTTTTTCCCATTAATTCAGGGAAAACATATGTTTCTTTAGTTTTTTCCACTAATTCAGGCAAAACAATGTTTGAAAATAATTTTTGAAAAATGAAATGCACACGAAAACATAATTGTAACATTAAATATTTTAACCACACACTTTCCACAAATTGTAAAGGCAAATGATTTTTCACTATTAAAAGTGCAAGTTTTTTCACAAATATCGTTTGTTCTACATCATCCTTTTTTAAGGGATCTTTGAAGCAAAAAATCCAAATATGGAAGAATTGGAAATATGAAACCTTTTCTTTGTAGATTGTCTCTCAACATTTTCTTTCCCTTGATAATTAATTTCTTCTTGAAACCTTTTATAAATTGTTGAATGGTCTGCATCAAGATGTTTTTGCAAACATGTTATGCCACTTGTTTTATAATATGTTACCATACCTTTCTTTAATTGTTTTTTTGAATTCGCATAAACAACAGGTTGAAAATGATTCAATAATCAATGCATCATTTGAAGAATATCCAAGTTTACTTTTGAGTTATCATGAACACAATAAAAGACCAACATAGTGCATTTCTATTATGAGGATGCCATTTTTTTCTTTGAGTTTGCAAATGTTGCAAAATTTGTTTCATTTTCTTTTCATCAAATTCTCTTAACACTCTATTTACTTCAATTTGTAGACTTGGATTTTTTCTTTCTTCCCTTACTTGATTAACTTCAATTTCGTCATTTATGCATATCATATGTTTTTCGATTTGCATTGTTTGATTATTAAATTCATTTGACCTTTCCATCTTTCACAATTGTTTTACAAGGCCAAATGATGGAGAAACCAAGGAAACAAATATAAGGTTTTGTTGTGTGATGTGATGATACTGTTTTTATGCACAACTAAATACGATGCAAAACATTTACAAGTAAGCAAAGATAAAAAAAACTACAAAATAAACAAAGATATAAAATTACAAAGCATTTATAAACAAGCAAAAAAAGAATATTGCAAAACAAGTAAGCAAAGATAAAACTGTCAAAAGTACAAGGGTTTAAGTTTATCTCCAAAACAATTTATAACAAGCCTTGCACCACAAACCAAAAGCCAAAATTTAAAAAAAAGAAGGAATGAAAGACATGAGATAAAAAAATTAAAAAAATGGAAATAAGTAAAGGGAAAAATACTTATTGAAAAAATGAAAGTTTTTGATTCTTGATTCCTAACCACTCCCAATTCTTGCAAGAAGGAATGCATGGGGTAAATACAAGATTCTTCAATGAATAACAACACACCAACAATAATAGCATGAAGAGGAGAATAGTAGTGCAAAGAACCTTGTACTTGAAATATAAAAGTAGTCGAAGAGGAGAACAACAATGTGAAAAGGAAAATCAAGCATTGTGAAGAGAAAAACCAAGCAACATGAAGAGGAAAACTAAGCAATGCAAAAAGGAAAGCAATAGCGCGATGAGGAAAGCAGCACTACAAAGAGGACAACAATAGTAGCATAAAGAGGATAACAACAACATGAAAAGGAGAACAACAATGCAAAGAGGAGAGTAGTAACAATGCGAAATGGAGAGTAACAACATGAAAAATAGGGTAACGGCATGATGCAAAAAGGAGAGCAGTAAGGAAAAGATGATAGAAACAACACGACGTGAAAAAAAGAACAACAACGCGAAAAGGAGAGTAGAGCGTGAGGAGAAGGAGAAAGGAAAAAGTGGGGCCCGAACTGAGTTCAAACCCCATTTTATTTTAGATTTAGGGTTCCTATTTTATTTTAGATCTAATGATAGCACCCACAACAATTTTTTCTCTTGTAATGGCCTACACCAACACCCGCAATTTTTTTTTCCATTGTAAAGACCTATACTAATACCCACAATTTTGTTTTGATCCCCCTAACAACTTACACCCTAAACCTAAATCCCTCTCATATCCATATCCGAGCATGGATTTAATATCCGCCCTGAATATCATATTTAAAAATAAATAAAGTTTGTTTCGATATTATATGATTAGATATCATTATTTTGATATCCAAAGATAAGGACATCACTTTGAATATCAAAAATTTTGATATCCTGAAAAATATCCGATGAAGATATCCAAATTTTTAGGATATCCGCCAAACACTGGTCTAAACTTTACCAAACCACCTTGGTGCACCCCCAATCCATTGAGGACTTTCTAGCAATACTAAGAGCATGGTCTAAACTTTACCAAACCACCTTGGTGTACCCCCAAATTCATCGAGGACTTTCTAGCAATACTAAGAGCATGGCCAAGGCTCCCTGATTTGGAAGATCTCAATACGAGAAAACAACACAAGCAATTCATCACATGATAATTAATAATTCTATTCTTTATGGCAGATTCAAATCTCAAATTATAAACTTCCATTATGAGATCTAGAACTTCTCATCTAAATGCATGCACCTCTACCAAAGATGTACATCCATCATCTGAACACATAATATTTTTAGATGTCATTCACGCGTCAAGTCAAGTTCAAGCCAATGCATATTCTCTTCCCTAAGGGTAAAACTAACAACCCTCCCTCAAAAAAAAAAAAGGCATTCGTGAAAAAGTACATCCAACATTTATTTATTAAGGAAAGTTATTTTTGTTTGTTTGTTTGTCGCTTTGTATTGTCATTAAAATTTGAAAAATACTAGAAATTAAAAAAATAAAATTGGATCGATTTAGTCTAAAGAAGGATTTCGAATTCATGCTCTATTACACAACAAGGTGTCACAAACACATCAATGTGAGTTAATGTCAAGAGTTCCTTTGTGGGGTTTGCATATAAGCTTACCTTATATCACCTGTTGTTATATTGACAAAATTTGTCGAAATATTTATTTAGTTATTTCAAATGATGGGTCCAAAAGGCCTAATTTTTAATATTTTGAAATTTCAATCATTAAATATAAATAAATTATACAAAGGTCCCACATACATTTTGAATATATGTAGTAGAGTTATAACTCATAAGTGATATAACCAAAATTCTAATGGTTTGAACTGCCAAATTAGTTTTAAAAAAAATAAAATAAAATTTCTTGATAATTATTTAGCGCCGAATTTCAATGACAAGTGCAAAACCTAACATAGGTTTTAAAAAAAACACTTTAGAGAACATTTCCAATGACATTCCAAGCAATGTTCTAGTGCAGAATGTCCAGGACAGAATGCCTAGTGCAGAATGTCTAGGACAAAATGTCTAGTGCAGAATGTCTAGGACAAAATGTCTAGTGCAGAATGTCTAGGACAGAATGTCTAGTGCAGCCTACGCTGGAACTCTCCTGACCTAGGGGCCACGTTATGGCTGTACCTTGCTAAGTGGCACCTTGCTGGAACACCCTGGAAGGAGGCTTCTGGTAGACTCCTAGTACCTACACCTAACCTGTACATTAGACTAGGTGCCTAGTCTAGACTGCTACTTACCCTACACCCATTACACCTAACCCAGGTGGCGACTGCAGACCCCGGATTACCCCATGTACACCATGTACCCAGCCCAGTTGCGTCGGTGTCTCCGCTGGATTCTTATTCTGTCTCCTGACGGTAGGAAGTCTAGTCTAATGGGTATAAGTGAAAACCGTTGGTCTAAAATAATAACCCAGTGGAAAATAGCAAAACGAGCCAGGTAAAAACTAGAGACTCAGGATTACCCCGTTTACACCATTTACCCAGCCCAGTTTCTCCGCTTGGATTCTTATTCTGTCTCCTGACGGTAGGAGATTTAGTCTAATAGTTATAGGTTTAAACCGTTGGGTAAAAGAATAACCCAGGGGATAATAGAAAAGAGACGAGAAAGGAGGGCTAATGCTTTGGCGGGTGAAGCTCTCTAAGCGTTTTTTCTCTGCCATCGCCCAGGAGCTTCGTCGTTGGCTCCTGCCGTCTGCTCTCCACTTTCTGCGGCGTCTTCTCGCTGTGTCTGACCTCATTGTGTGTGCTATGTGGCAGTGTTTTCCATATTCTTTTTGTTGAAGAAAAAAATTATTTTTTTCTCTCTCCAATCTTCCTCCTTTTTTCCTGCTAGGGATTTTTAGCAGCTGCAGAATCTGGAGAGAAACGTGGACGGAGGATCTCTCGGGTTTCCTTTTTTTCTGGTGTTCAGTTGGATTCTTCTGGGAGAGGGTGATAGTGATTTCGGTGAGAGTTGTGTGTTTCTTTGGAGGAGCGGCGAGCAGCCATGAGTAATCCTGCAAAGACAGGAGGAGGAGGAGGAGGAGGAGGAGGGGGAGGGTTTCTCTCTGCGCTTACCTCCGGCTTTTCCAACTTCGGTTTTGCGGTGCACAGCAAGGTTAACAGGTATGTCAATGCTGCATTTTTCTTCTTCGGGGACAATTGGATTACCATTCTGGGTCTCCGTTCTTGGTTTTCCAGATGTGTTTCTTCTACTCCGGGAAGTACAGATGCGATGGTATTTTGTGACTGGAACGAAAACCTGCACGGCACGAGTTTTTCTTTCTTCCTTTTGGTATGGATCGGCTTGCTTTTTGTTATGGATCTCTCAATTGTTAGTCTCGGATGAAGGCGATGTTTTCCTGTCGTTATGGAAGCGGTATTTGCGTGTGCATCAGGATCTGTAAAAGCGAGAGTTTGCAGCAGCTCTTCTTGTTGCAAACAGAAAATTGTTCTCCTTATTTTTTGGCCGTGAAAGTTTACTGTTGTTTGGGCTTAAACTCAATTGGTTTGTGTGGAGAAGAAGACTGCGAGGTTTTCTTGTGAAGAGAGGAAAGCTCTGATCCTGTGCTGCTTTGATGTGCTGAAGGCTTGTTTCCTTTGTTCTAGATGCTGCAACAACGTATTGACATGGAAGACACATGAGCAGCTCATGATGTCCTGTCCCAGCTTCCATAGTTTTCTTGTCGTTGAAGCATAGCATCATGGACCTTGATTTCGACTTTGCTCTAAATTATTGAGTCATGTAAAGCTTGATTCTCATTGGATGAGGAGTTATTTGATATGTCGAACCAAGTGCAATCACTAAATGTTGTGGATATGCTTGTTCTTAGGTCCTTGGTTTTTTTTTTTGTGTAAGAAGGGTTCACCATTCTGCCTGCAGGTCTTGTTTTTCTGTTTTTTTTGGATAGACTATGGCAAACCGTAATACCTTCTTCTACGAGTAATCAGCAATGCTTGCAAGCTTGGTGTGCATCATTGTATTGAACAATCTTTGTTTCTTTTGCAGCTTGCTTGGATATGAAGGTCTGGAGGTAGTTAATCCAGAAGGGGGTCAAGATGATGTCGAAGAGGAGGCAATTAAAGGCAGGTTCAAGCAAGAGGTAAGATTTTCCCCATCCCTACTTGAAGCTAGAGACTGGTACTATTCAGGAATCTTTTCTGGCACTTTCCTGTCAGAGATGTGTTGTTCAAGGACAGCAGTTTACTGGCATGGGGCAAGAAGTTCAATCTGCAAAAAAACTGGAGATTTTCATTTCAAGATAAGTAGGGTATGTGCAAATCTGATTGACAATAGAATGAAGCCTATTCACAAAATTTTAAGCTATTTATTCATTGAACCTGAAATCAAATTCTATGTTTCACTATTTTCAAGACAAATAAGTTGACTGTGAACTGTAAATATGGGATGTCCAACCTACAGATGTGCGAAACTCTAAGGTCCTTTTTGGTGTTTTTGGGGCTCTTTCACTGTGTGTATTAGGATGTTTAGTGCACTGATCTGAGGAAGTGAATTCAACTTGCCTCACTCATCTGCCATATCCAACATCTGACAGGAAGTGTTCTGCTAGCTGCTGAGCTGAGTCTGTCACTTTCGAAACACTGTCATGTATATCCTGTTGGTTTTACACCTTTGTTCTTCTTGTTGATTGGGTGGAACAGGATAGAGAGAGCTATTGGAAAATGATGCATAAGTATATCGGATCTGATATAACCTCCATGGTGACCCTGCCTGTCATCATATTTGAACCCATGACAATGCTGCAGAAAATGGCTGAGGTATGTCATCTTAGAGCACAGAAATGTCACTGAGCTTCAGCAAAGGTTGATAATTAGCTTTTTGAGTGCCCAGGAGATGTGAACTGGGTCGGTTGTTTGACCTTTTGAAATTATCCACCTTTTGAAAGTGAGATTGTGGAGTTGTCTCTGTGATCTTCTGACAAAACAACCTACTTCAGTTGTGCAGACTCTTATGAAAAGTTGATTCTGATTTGGATTACAACTAGGGTCCAGATGCTGAGGCCAGTTTTGACACTGGTGTAATGTTGAGTGAGGCATCTGTTTGCAGTTGATGGAATATTCTTATCTTTTGGACATGGCTGATGAATGCTCAGACCCATATGTGAAGATGGTCTATGCAGGTATGTGACTCCTCTGGTTTATGTACATGCAATGTGAGAAGGTAACCACTTTGATTGTTTCCTTGTCTCATTTTGCCATGTGTTTCTAGAATGAACAGGTTGATTGTTGGTGAAGATTCACAAGAAACCACCACCAGATCTTCTACAAGTTGGGGATGTTGAATTTATTTCTGGGTTTGCTTCTGCAGCTTCATGGGCAGTGTCAGTGTACCCTGCATATCAGCGAACTTGGAAGCCCTTCAACCCTATACTTGGAGAGACTTATGAGATGGTGAACCACAATGGTGTTACCTTCCTTGCTGAGCAGGTCAGTTGCAGAATGAGGCAATAGAGCTTCTTTCAGTTGTATTGGGATTGCTGATACAATGAAAAGCCTCTGACAGTAATCTCTGGTTTAAGTGACTGCTCAGTTACAGGGCAGTTTATCATTATGTTTTCTGGAGGTTTCCAGTAATATTATTGCCTTGTTGGCATTGGTGTAGGTGAGTCATCATCCACCTATGAGTTCAGGCCATGCAGAGAACTCTCATTTCACCTATGATGTTACATCAAAGCTGAAGACAAAGTTTCTGGGCAACTCAGTGGATGTCTATCCTGTTGGACGGTATGTATGAAACTTTTAGACTTTGGGAAAGTCTTGGTGCATCTCCTATGACAAGATTATTCACCCTGGTCTTAACACCACCTAAGCCCTAAGACTATAGCTTGATGCCCCTTTAGGATGTTTTCATGTGACCTAGTCAATTGGGTCATTTACTCTATCACAATGGGCCTGGCATGGCTGGTTGAATTACCATGGCTTGTTACATTTTGTAGAGAGTGCCTATTCTGAGCAGATATTCAAGTTTCTGTCTTTCAAATGAATTTGACAGATCTAGTGTCTCAGATGATGGGGTGAGAGATGTGAACATGAGAGCGATTAGGGGACTGTTTCATAAAACCATAATGTCTGTCAGCAAGATATGATATTTGACACATGATTCTCAGGCAATAATTTGCTGCTGTGAGAGTGAGATCAATCTTAACATTTCCCAGTGCCAGCAGAGCCTAGCTATAATTCCTCACATCTGCAGGGGACCATTTAAGGATGTGGCACAGATCTTAATAACATTGTGGTGGATAAATTTTTTGGATTGCAGGACAAGAGTTGTTCTGAAGAAGTCAGGAGAGGTGTTGGACCTGGTGCCTCCACCATCTAAAGTGCACAACCTGATCTTTGGGCGAACATGGATTGACTCCCCTGGTGACATGGTCTTGACTAATCTCACGACTGGTGACAAAGTTGTGCTCTACTTCCAGCCTTGTGGTTGGTTTGGGTACAGCCTTAACTTTTTTCCTAGTTGTCTCTTGGCCTGGCTAGTTTCTGAATCCTTCCCCTTTTCCATGAGTCAAGCCCCACAAGAGATGTTCTGATATTAAGGTGTTCAAGTCTTCATAGGGAACTATTCACATCATTATGGAACTGGATTTATGAAAATGTCTTCTCATGGCAGAAAGGGACGCTATGAGGTTGATGGGTATGTCTATAGCAAGGATGAAGAACCACAACTGATGGTGACTGGGAAGTGGAACACATCCATGAGCTACCAGCCTTGTGATGTGGAAGGAGAGCCCCTCCCTGGAACAGAGCTTAAGGAGGTCTTTTCCTCTCTATCTCTCAAATCTGCACGCTTGACATCTCTCATCTTTGTTGCTTTCCCTTTTGGCCCTTTTCACACTTTGATTCATTTCATGGTTTTGCTTTCTTCACAGTACTATTCATAATGATACTTTGTGACAGTCACAAGGTTAGGAACACACTGATTCTTGTTTGTTTGTTTCAGTTTGATTGCAACTGACACAATATTTGTTTGGTTACCTGTCCTTGTTGTGCGGATTTTCTCTCTGATCACCTTGATATTTTTTCCAGTATCTAATTTAAATGTATTGCAGCCAAATAGTCAACACTGGTGTGCGTAAAGAATATGTTTAGGGTGCAGGATGCCTCAATCATGACCCTGTATTTAGGCCTCTCTCTGTCTTTGGCTCAGATGCTTGCTTGTACAGGGTTAAGCTAAAAATGAAATGAAGCTTACCCTCACAAGCTTGTTTGCAGTTCAAATGAGGATTCTGATTAGCTATGCCTGCTGAGTGCTAGCTGATATCATGAGTGCATCTTCCTGTTGCTTTTGAAAATGTGACAGAAACCCAGTAAACAAATTTTCGTACAATTGTCTGCCCTAGTTTCAATCTTACTGTTATACAACTATCTATACCCACCATTGGGAGTTGAAGGAGTAATGGCAGCTAGTTACTGCTGTTCATGATGAAGGTCATGGTCTGATGCTCTCTGGGTGGCACTCACAAGCTTATGACCAATTAAATTTTTGTTGTATTTGTCTTGGGTTAGTATTGAGTTACACAACATTCTTCTGGTTATATCACTTCCTTTGTGGAGTTTTCTGTTCATCACATTGATATTGTCTACAGTATTAAGTCAAAGTTGCAAGAATCCTGCTACTTCTTATATTGTCTACAGTGTTAACCAGATTTTTGGTTCAGGTTTTGTTGACGTGTATTTATCATTGCCTACCTGTTGTGCTCATATGTATGGTCCTTTGTCTTTTACTTTTTTCATGCTGTTGCACTAGATTTGTGTTTTTAGGGTTAAAATCTCCTTTGTACTTTGTTGATGGGGATGTGCTGGATTTGTGCAGGTGTGGAAGGCAGCTGGCAGCCCTAAGCAGGATAAGTTTCAGTACACTTATTTTGCACATAAGATCAATAGCTTTGAAACTGCACCACAAGCACTCCTTCCTTCTGATTCTCGACTGCGGCCTGATCGATATGCTTTGGAGTTGGGTGACATGAGCAAAGCTGGCACTGAAAAATCACGGTACATAATCCTCTCACCTCTTAGCATATTTGTGTGATTTTATCTGGGTGATATGGAATTATTTCTAAATCTTCTTTCTGAGATCTAATGTCCTAGAATGCAAACCCTGCATCAAAGTGAAGGGAGTCGAAGTATGGGACATGAGCACTAAATACTTTTCTATTTTGAATGAACCAGCAATTTTGTTATCGTGTTGTCAATGCCAGCTGACATCATGACTCATGCTTCAGAAGATGCAAGTCAAACTGAGGATGTGGATTTTTTATTAGATGTTTCCCAAAGTCTTAAGCAGATTATATTATACACTTAGATACACCCACCATTGGCAGCTGGTGAACTCAGTGGTGGGGTAATTGCAGCTAGTTATTACCATTCATGATTAAAGTGATGGTCTGATACATTGCGAGTGACAGTGTTGAGGTTAAGACCATGGTCACTCTTGCTGTGTTTGTTTTTGGTTGAGGGAACTGACACCACTGTTGTGCCTGAACAGGTGTGAGACTGGCACTGTTGTTCATCCTGCTTTAGTGTTTTATTTTATTTTTGTACTCTTTTGGTTTTTGTTTCTTGGTCCTTTGTTCTCTGTTTTGTCTCTCCTTCATTGGAATTTTCTGTGGCTTGATGGAGTGTTAACCTTCATTTTTTGTTAATTGTGAAAATGGAGATTTCTCAATACTTATGAGAGATATTGTGGAGTTATCTGTGCAATCTCATAGAAATGAATTGTCTTGGTCAGGATGGAGGAGAGGCAAAGGTCTGAAAAGCGTATGAGGGAGGGGAAGCATGAGGAGTTCACACCACGGTGGTTCAGGATGACCAAGGACATTTCTCCAACCCCATGGGGAGACCTTGAAATTTATGAATACAATGGGAAATATACAGCACGCCGCCAGGCAATTGACTCTGCAAACTCTGGCAAAGAAATTGACATTGAAGAGCTTAAATCCATTGCTTACAATCCCTGGCAATATGAGTCTGTAGAAGATAGTACCCTGCATGAAGTTCAAACTCTTCCCATTTCTGTTGAGCCAGCATCTTCATGAGCAAGTTTGGCCATATATTTGACTATTCACTTTCTGGAAAGTAGCAGTAAACCTCTCACAATTGTAGATCTAATCTGATAAGTGTTTTGCTTTCCATTTAAAGAAAGGGGTCTAGTGTCGAGGCTCTTATGTGACTGGAAAAGTTGAAAGAGGGGAGGAGTTTTCTGTGTACACCTAGTTTTGGTCATGTAGTGACACATGAGCTGACTCTATATGGCCAATGACAATCCTATTTGCTTTCTGCTTTTATGGTTCAATCCAACATCTGTAGTCAATCAATTATGGCACATGGAAGTGTTACATGTTGCCAATTGCAATCTAATGTTATGATGCACAGGAAATTGCCGGGATCTTAATTCATATTGATTTTGTACCTGCTTTCCATTCATGTACTTTGTTATGACTGGTTGATTGATATAGTCACTCCTTTAGTTGACACCTTACTTTTCGTATTTCTGTAGTGAAAAAAAACAGTTTTGTTTTGCCTTTTATAATCAGTTGGGTGCAACAATATAAATAGGATGCTATCAAACCCGTGTGCAGTAGTTTCAAGGAGGCAACTAAATAGGTAGTAGTAGATAGCAGATGGTATCTGCTACTTTGTAAGAACGGGAAAGTGCTGATATACTTACTGGTCTTGAGGTGTCTCGGGATCATAATATGGGCCTTAATTGCAATTGATATGTGATGGAGCACCGGCTTTTGATGTGCAATTGAGATCCTTAGATTGCAGAACTAATAACCTGAAGATTTGGAATGAACATACCATCTAAATAAGTATGGATTAGGGCTTCGTTTTAGGCCACATGGTTGGATAATCTACACATCTCAAAAGGGATGACGCTGGTATTTGTCTTGGTATAGGCACTTCCAGGTTTAATAGCCAACTGTGATGTCCACAAGCCTTGACTGAGCCCTGATGGCCATTGTTTGAGGACTTTGTACAAAGGACTCAAATTTTCTTTGGAGAGCACTACTATTTTGCTTAATTGTAGATGTCACATGTGTGAGTTTTCCTTGTTTTGAGAACTTGGAGGTGGCAACTCTCAATAAGTGTTCAACCAGTAAGTGGTTCAGCTTTGGTATCAACTCTGGTGGCTATAAGGCTATCAGAGACCAGACCTGACTGGTATGATGAGCAGGAGAAATCATGAAAAGACCAGTGCTCCCTGCAATATTGAAGAAATGAATGCATCAATGAACACCCATGCGCCATCATCCTGTATCAGTTTTGAGAAAACTTTAACAATAGCAATATAGCCTGAGTTTAAAGACAAATTTGATTGGTATCAATGATATTTCATGGAACGGGGTTTTGTGTTTTCAACGTCACAACTCAAACTTTCAGCTGCTTCAATGGTGAGTGCCAGACTGGGTGTAATGGAAAGTGATAGTTTTGGTTTTGTTGTGTGATATTCAATGTTCTTAATGCAATACATTCAGAATTGGCTAAAGCTGGCTTTCACGAGAAATAATGAAGATTGGGCTTACATTTTATCACATTCAGGTGGATTTGTGAGGGAAAAAAGGTTCTAAAATGCAGTACTACTACCTATTGATGCAACACAAGCTTTCAATCAGCAAACTGCAAATCCAAAGATTGCAGAAATGAATAGCCTCAAACACTTGAAATTCTAGTACCAACATGATGAGTGTGGGTTAAGCTTCTATCTTAGGCTTGATGGGTTAAATAACCTAAGAATCCCAAGGAGAGGAGTGTGAGGTTGGTTGCTTGTGGTTTTATGCACTTTTGTGCTAACAGTGTCAAACAAGAGCAGTCCAGACGCCTTCACTGAGTCCTGATGCACATTCTTTGACTTTGTACTTCTTGACACTTTGAATCCAGGAAGTAATCATGCTTCTCTAAGAACACTCTTTTTGTGCTTTCTTGTATATTCCAAAATGATAAACAACCATTCTTCTTCCAGGGAAACTGGAGGTCACAACAGCACCCAAACAATCTATTGCAGAACACTCTTAGGAAACTATGTACATGTTTTACTTGAATTGCCTCGGATGCTTTGCCTGAAAGCATACATGATTTCTATGTTGACAATGAACTGAATCCAAACGCAAAAGATGAGAATCTAGAACCAGAGAGTAATCCGCGTGAAAGAGAAAATTAGTGCCAGCCAGTTTATGGATTGAGGCCTGGCTCCAAAAAACAGCTACTTGCATGGCTATTGAGTACCAGATTCGCAACCAAATGAGAGGGGAATGCTGAGTGGAAGGAAAGGACAACCCATTGCAACTGTCAAGCTGGAGAAGATGCCAAAGAAAAAGAAGGTTACAAAAGGCCCTGGAATTTTTGAAGAGAACAGAGATATCCAATTTGTGTATACACTAGGAGATATATCGTATGGGTACAAATGGTCACGAGAGAATTTGAGAGAGTGCATTTTCCTGTTAGAGGATGATGGCCATAATGCTGCAGCACTTCTCTCCAAGATGATAGAATATGTGTTCTGATATCTTCCTTTCAGCAACCACAAGACCTCATTTTACATTAAACACCAGCACAAGTATGTGAGAGATGGAATCCATCTCTTGCATGAAAGTTGGCAAGCACTCTCCAGACAAACAAGCTGCACAGATAATCCACTCTTTCATGGGGCAGACATCCCTGTTTACTGCTTACAGACAAAACAATCACACTCACTATGCAATAACAAAATTTCAACTAGAATTTTGAATATTTGGAAAATGACTCTTTTCTTATTCTTGGCATTCTACGACAACATTCTGCCACAACAATGAGTCACAACAGCACAAGACTCACAGGTCAACATCACCAACCAACAATCGACACAGATGTGGCCACCATGTTTCTGATAGGTATCACAAATGCCATAAACAGAGTGGTACGCACAATTGCATGTACCACTGATCACAATGCTCATACATCAAAAACATAGTTGCAATAATATACAGCTTAAAATAAACAGACATAAGATGATAGTGAGTGTGTGCAATGTGCACAACACGTAACCACACATGATGTTGGGAACGTGCTGTCAGTGAAACCTTTTGTGCATCTGATGGAACCATGCCATTCTCTTTCCACATGCACAGAATTCGTTGCCTTTCACTTTTTATGTTTAGCCTTGCCTCCTCTCACGCATCCTCTCAGGCCTCCACTCAGGCGCGCTCGCCATCCGCTCGTAGATGCGGTGGGGTTTACAACAGAGGTTTTGTTTTTGGTTTTTGCGTCATTGGTTTTGTTTCCGGCTTTTGCATCACTGGTTTTGTTTCCGGTTTTCGCAACACTGTTTTTGATTTTGACTCGTGCATCACTAGTGTTTTTGTCGTTGGTTTTTGCACGATCGAGGTTGGATTTAGATCCGTTTCCCGGCCTGAATATATCCACTTCCTCCTCTTCGTCGGACTTCAATATATCAGGATCGACGGGACAAGAGGCCCTCTCCACTGTACTTAAATGTGCGACAAAATCATAAGGTGACTCTGTTTTCGCCATCTGCTGATTCTATTGCCTGCATCCATGAGTCCATTTTCTGCCATAACTTAGAAAACAATCGTGTAATGAATGCAACCAAGTCTAGTTCGTTCAAGAAGTAAGGAGACTCAAGTTTGATAATCAAAGGCTGTAGCAACAGGACTGAACGAAGAAAAGAAACAAGATTTTGATGCAAAATTTTGAGTGTTACCTGGATTGGGCCGAAGGCATCAATTTACTACTAGCTGAATTGAGTATCGGCGAGTGGAGGAATGCGCATTCACTTCTAAAAACCACCACTCTTCTCGCTGACGATCGCTCTCCTCAGGGCTTACTATCCCCAAGCTATCCCTCGAGGTTGGAAGCTTTCACTACCTCGCAGCAAGTAGCAAGCTGCTAGACGAGGGCTGCATTCAAAGCATCTTCAGCGACAAGCTTAAAGATTAATGCATCTCCTAAAGGGGACGAATCTTTCAAAACAAGTCCTCTCTTCACTTCTTGTCTTATAATTAGATCTTACACCCCGGAGCCAATCACTTCATTTTTGTCCGAGGGCTCCGCACTTGCATAGCACCCAGAAGCACTGACTTTACGTTTGTCGGACACGGCAATCGGTACCTCCTCGACCTACTGGAAACTACGTAACACGGTTGCACGCGGAATAAGCCGATTAATTTTTGTCGGCAATTTCTTCATGTACCGCGTCCTCTCTTTGCTTGTGTACGAACGCGCAATCGGTACCGCGTCAACCTCCTGGAAACTAGCGAAAGACATGAGATTCGGGTAGCACCGTGAATAACTCGCTTTATTTTCGTCGGAACGGTCTTGACATACCACCTCCCCCACCTCAACCTACTGGAAACTACGGAGGACTAGATTGGGGCAGCACCCGGAAGCAGTCAATATTCGTCGCAAGCTTCCACGGTAATTAAAATGAAGAACTGATGGATGAAGGATGAAGAAATCAAAAGTGCTTCTGCTTTTGGCGGGTCATTTTCAGGAAGATGTGACACGAAGGATGAAGGAAATTACGTTGGTTTTTCAATGTTGTTTGTTTGTTGTGTTTATGTTTTGCAGGATTCGATGGCAATGGTAGCGTTGCTGCAGGATGCTGTGGCTTATGTTGGGATGTCAAGACTTAATGTGTGGTGTGCTTTGTTGACGCTGATCGATTGTGGAACTTTTCTCTTGGTGGAGAACAAAAATGGAAGAATATTGATCAATTAGGCAAATGTTGTTGAGATATGTCAAGAGATCTGCAACAAACATTCAAAGTGTGGTTGGTGGATTATTTAAAAGAGTTTGGAGTGCAAATGATCAAGTTGAGTTTTCTTCTATTTTTGCTATGTTTTATTTTAGAATGGTGGGGGATAATGTTCAAACAATGAGCCCACACCCACTTTGGGGTGTCAGAACCATCTCATTTTTAATCGGAATAAATTTTGTAAACAGTCACTACTGCTTAGACTAGTGCTTCACCTAAGTTCTTTGAACACCATTCTGAAAAAATGCACGGTTACCAAACCCCAAGTCACAGAAGCCTTAGCCGATCGCTCATGGGAAACATTGTGATTTCGCCTTGATGAGATAGTTGCCGCTTTGAGTGCAGGGACTAGAGATTGACTACTTTGGTGTAGAGCTTTTTACCCCGCTTTTTCGCTCCCTCCGCTGAAACCAACTGGATTTCTTTTTGTTAGCATCCTCCGTTTGATTGTTTCTGTAAGTTATTACTTTCCTCGTTTTGTCTTTGTTGGTTCTCAGCCCGCAAGTATTTCAGTTTTTGTGAGATCTTTGAATTGGTTCACAGCAGTTGTTCACAAAGTCTTTGTCCATTTGTGTCATCACTATCTCCCTGTGCTTCCTTTGCTAATGTTTCTGCCGGTGGTGGGAAGGGATCTATCTATCTATTTTACATTTTCAAGTAAAACGGACCGATTCCCTCGATAAGGTTCTTGTGCTTCTCCCCTGTGTATGTACACCACCTTTCTTCTCTACACGAATTGGGCTCAACCTCCTGCTGGTCAGTGTTGCCATAGCATAACTACCATCTGTGTAAGTTTGCAGCTTTCCCTATTCCCCAATTCCTTCGGTTCCCTTAAAATTTCGGGGCATTGATCTTATTGAGCTTCTTGAGCTTTCAGGTGCAGGCGTTTTTAAGAAGGATCTTGTCCTTTTTTCATCTACCGTGTTTCAATCTGCAGTTGCTTCATGTTGAAATGAACGATTATTGATCTAAAGTCAGTACTAGGATGAAATTTCACTCAAGTGAAATTCCTCAATACTGTTGTCACAATTGCAATTTGGTTGACTTGACATCAGCTCTTGATCAGCTGCATCCTACATTGGAGACATTCTTGAAGAGAAATACCCATAAGAATCATGCAGAATTTGACATCAGAATTTAGAGCTTGACTGCCACACTTCTCTGCATTTGAGTGATATCTCAGACTTTGTTTCAGTTTGTCTTCCTTGTACATCTCTCCCACAGTTCCCACACCCCTCACATGCACTTTGCAGTTGACTCCATGTACATTTCTCCCACTGCAATCTCTTGAGTGTGATGTTCCAAGTTAACAATTCAAAAGTTTTACAGCTCATCTTAGTTTTCAGTATCCTCAACATCATTGCAGGGTTGCAGGTCTATCAACTGGGACTGGATTGGCTTACTTCTTTTCTGGGGAGGTGAGAATCTTCATGCACGTTTATATTACACCTTGAAGTCTTGAGAAGCAATACTTATGAATGCCAAATTTCAACTGTGAGCTGAGACCTTACAGAATGTTCAAGCCATGTTTTGATGAGAGCACATGTGATGCATGTGCACAGTGAATGATTCTGATCACACTCAAGTGCAATTCTTGTGAAATTGTTCTGCCTTCCAGCAAGACTTTTCCAAGCATCAAACAAGTCTTGGGCAATGGGCACTGGTCCAATAAACTGGCTTTCACAGCTTCGAGAGGAACCTAAGGACCATTCCATTAACGATATGAATGTTGCTGCACATGATTTCACTGTCTTTGAGATCCCAACAGAATTCCGTCAAACGACACCTGCATGTTTTGAACTGTTTGGATTGCAGCTTGGTCTTCAGCATCGCTCTCTGCAGAAATCAGGAGTCCAACGGCTCAAGCTTCAGTTGGCTCGCATACTGGATGTGAAGCTAAAAGCCAATCGTGCTAGCTCATGGGATGAGTGGGTCAATCTCATTGTGCCAAACCCTGAGCATGCACAGAAATTGTATGAAAATCCTTCTGGATGCACAGACCCAGCTGTTGTTCAATATCAGTTGGCCTTGGACTCTCTGTTTGTGGTAGCATTCTTCCAACATAAAGCAGGCCATGATGCCCTGGATGAGTTCTCGGATCTGTTTGAGACCAATGGATTTCAGTTTGCAAAATCGGAATCCGATTTTTTGCAAGTGGAGAACCAAGTTCCAATGGAAATTTTGAACACAATGACCATGCAGTTGTGTGACATACACAAAATGATGCCCAAGATCCGGGAGTCGCACCCTCAGATGACTCACCAGGAATTTGCCACAGGAATGTTGGATGTAGTCCTGAAGAAAGCAGTCATGTACCTTCACCCTTTTGCACTTCCTGATAAAGCAGGTGGATGTGCCAGGTGGTGTTTTGGGCGGGTTGAAAATGATGTGAAAGCCAGGTGGTTGTCCTACCTTGACAAAAACTATCCTGGTGAGCATGCTGATCCAGGCAGATCTTTGAGCTCTTGTAAACATATTTTGGATTGTGTCTATCGAGTGGTCTGCGGTCATCGGTTACCACCAACCGTTAACAATTATTTTCACACCGACACTGAGTTGAGACCAATGCCATCTGCAATGGATTTAAAGAGCATGGGCATTGTTGTTGCAAGTACAGCTCTGAGTTTGCGTGATGTCAAGCTCACTGGAAAGGGATATTTTCGAGATGTGAGGTTTCACCTCCCTAAACTGAGCGTGTATGAGACCACTGCTCTGCAAATTCGAAATCTTGCAATCTATGAGCAACTTGCAAATGAGAAGTGCTTTGATTTTAGGTGCTACTTGCGGTGCATGAATGACTTGACAGCCAATACTGCAGATGTGGATCTCCTAAGGAAGCACGGTGTGCTTTACAGTTTTGAAAGCAATGAAGATGTTTCGCAAATGTGGGACAAGACATCCAAGGGACTCTTCATCTTCTTGTCCTCCAAAGCCTGGAAGGAATGTTTTGAAGGCATTCACAGACATCAAAAATCTTCATGGAAACGGTGGCGAGCTGAGGGTTGGTCCAGGTTTTGTTCCAAGCCATGGCTATTGATCAGTCTAGTAGGTGGCTTGGTTTTGTTGTTCCTTACATTTGTGCAAACATGGATTTCTGTAGTGAATGCACCTCTTACAAAGTGGCACTTTAACTGGTCATAGAGTTTCAAGGTGCAAATGTGCCTCCATGTGCAATACAGACACGATTTGCATCTGTGACATTGAAGTGGCCATATACAGGTCTGGACCACATATTACCATCCTATATGCATCTGCTTTATCAAAGTAGAAGACTTGAGATATGGTTGCTGGGGACTTGCTGCCTATTAGGACCTCAAGGACATGTTCAGGAACGATCTGAGAACTTTAGGTTCTCAGGAGTGACAAGCATGCAGGTGAGCATGGGTTGATTCATTGCAGATTGTCACCAGGAAATATCCAGGACTTTTAATACATTGCTTGTAATACATGCTTACGCTGTTGATAAAGACATCCAGACATATGCCAAGCACTCATCCCTGTTTGATCTGTGTTTGCAAAATGTTTCTTGCCATATGCAAGACTCTCTCTCCCTCTCCAAAAAAGTCCACATGTTGCAGTCCTCTCTAGTATGGTTGCTGGTTTTCGAAGAGCAGCACTGTATGGTCAAATTTTGGTTCGGGTTTACCACAGAAAGAGCTTCGAAGCTCTACATAGCAACATTCGCTGAAGAGTAATCTGGTTTCGAATTGATGAATCTCAGTGCTTCCCCACTGATCTCCTTCAACAGAAAAAGTCAATGTTGAAGCCTTCAATTTCGCTAAAGAGAACAATCAGAAGCACTCGTCTTTTTCCAGTGGGGATGGAAATAAGTCTGCATATCAGAGCAAGATTGTGGGGTCGTCTTCTGTCTGTTCTTCATAATTTCGGAGAAAAAAGGTCCTCCTAGACCTGAGATTACACCACCAAGTCCCTTGTAATCCAGAAGACTGATTTCTACTGAGAAAGATTCATGGTGGTAGATCCTTTCTCTTGAGAATGGAAAACTGTTCCGCTTTGCAAACTGAGAAAATGGGGAAAAGTTAAAAAGCGTCCAAAAAGATACCAAATAAAGAAAGACGAAACCTTTATTCAAAAGCTTCGCAGCTTCTCCTGAGGTTTTCCTGCTTTCTTCTTCTTCTGGTTGGTTTTGTTTGCTCTTGGGAATTAAATCACTGTGTTGGAAATCAGGACATGGTGCTGTCGCTTCCTGCTCTGGCGCAGACTGCTGCCTTGCGCTTGAGGAGTTACCCGTGAGGCTTTCCCTCCATACCCACCAGAGGATTTTTCGTCCAACTGCCTACCATGGCTGCCACTTCTCCTGCTGCTGGTACATCTTCAACAAAGCACAAGTATGACAAGAGCTTGGTGAAATCGGATGCTTCAAAGTATTTGATGAAGAAGAGTGCATCTGAAGTGCTGATGAGAAGCAGAGGAAGAACAGATGTGATCGTTGCATGTTTATTTTTCCAAAGCCTTTTTTTTTGAACTCGAGATTCCAAGCGCTGTTTGCTCTGAATTGCTTGTTGGGCCGTTCGAATACGATGAGTCTTGGCTGCAAAATCAGTTCAAAGTTTGAGGTTTTCTTGTCCTCCCTAGAGCTTGTGTGAGGTCTCCTGGGAATCCATGGGACGCTGATCTCTTCTGAGATGCATGTAGGAGAGTCAGTACCAGCTGCAAACAATAGTGATCAGGTGGAGGCATCATCGTCAGAGTCCAGGCCAGAACAGAAACTTGGAAATCTTTCAGCAAACATCATTCCACACCTTTTCAAACTGTAAGCTGCTTCTCAGTTGAGCAAGAAACAACACTCTTTCGTTAGATTATTACGGTTCATGTCCATGGTTGTGCAAGCTTGCTGGGATGATTTCTCACTCACATCTTGTACGTGGGAACAGATATGATTGCACTGCAACAGCAGCTGACTATGAAATCTATGCCCCCAAGGCTGTCTTTGAGGATCCACTCATGCAAGCCCATGGGTGCTCTACTCAACCCTAAATCTGAATCCCACCTTGTTTCAGGTTATCAGGATTTCAGATTCCCAAGACTTCGGTATCCAAATGATTTCTGGAACTAGATTGGTGTTGTGAACCATTTTGACAATCACAGGAGAACTTGAAATGGTATGCAATTATGAACAAACTATCTGCAAATGCAATTCCACTGCCACACAGAATTGAACTGAAATGCAGGACATCTTCTCAACTTCTCTGCATGTTGGTTC
>Ga0116227_10002294_pt1 | contig 43536 bp, 28 predicted proteins | sample S1TSphgellanicum_FD_89693 | JGI IMG/M metagenome (GOLD analysis project Ga0116227, IMG submission 89693) | Host-associated microbial communities from peat moss isolated from Minnesota, USA - S1T2_Fb - Sphagnum magellanicum MG | ecosystem: Host-associated > Plants > Peat moss > Unclassified... | reverse complement strand
CAAATAGGAGATCTACTCAAATGCAAACATAAATCTTTATTGAAAGGAAACTACAACATGATGTTCACAACACGAAACATAACATCAAGAACTTCTCAAGGTTCTTGTCACATGAAATACACAAACTTGTGCAATGAAAAAAAGAAAACCAAACCATCAACATAAAGGTATTTAACTAAAAGACCAAACCACAAATAACCAAACTAATATAAGTAAAGAAAGTAATTCAACCTTGTGAAAGTAACCTAATTATTTTCCTATTCCAGTAACTAATGAAACCTAACTAGTTCAGCTTGAATTCTCAACAAAAAATTGAGATCACCTTCTAGATTGTAGGCACTTATGGACAAGGTGATGGACAAGATCTAGAAGGATCATACCTTTGCCTTCACAAAACATTTGTTACTTTGCAACCTTATTTTTAGTCTCGAGTTCTTGAAACAGATTTAGGTTCATTACGATATGAATTCAGAGTTGGAAATGCTCACCAAGAAGTTACAAATGCTAGCTTCTGCACAAATCATGAATGAGCAAAAGGTACCTTGGTTGAAACTTTGGAACCAATTCAATGTGTTGAAGGAAGTAGTGAAATTCGCAAAACATGATAAATGGCTTCATAAGGCAACTTTCTACTCTTAGGTAAATGCTTACCCATTTGAAACTTTGAATTTTTTGTCTTTGAAGTGATAGCAAATTGACATTCAACATTTTGCAATTGGAGGTGGAGGTGCAAAAACTATATTCTACCATCGTCATTGATCTTTCTGTTTAGTTTCTTGAGTCTGAAAATTTGCCAACATTATCAGACTACATTCAAGAATGGAGACTTTCTCTTTGAAAAACATGTTTCTTTAGGGAATTTGGTCCAAAGATGGGATTCGGAAAAGTAAGTTATGGGAGCAACAAATTGGTGGGACTGAAGCCCTTAAATGAGTGGTTTAAAGGTGATTTTTGATCTAGCCATTCCAAATTTGTAACATTTATTGTCAATTGCATCTTCCAATGTCATCTGGATTTCATTCCCACTAACTTTGTATTGTTTTTTAACCACTATAGGTATTTCCATTTTGTTTTTTTTTGGAGGGGTGCCATATCTGAGATTCCAAGACTCCTCAAAATATGGAGAGATCCAAAGATAGATAGCATAATGTATAGGAAGGACATGTTGAGAAATTGGACATCTCCACATCTCTTGGACTATGGTTGGTACCTTGATTACCCAAAGGAGAACACTCCTCCATTAGAGTTCAAAATTCAGGAAAAACATGAGCCGAGATTTCTTCAGGGACTTGGGGACTTGGAGCCTTGGAGAAGGAGACAATAAGTAATAAGAAATTGGAGGGGGCCAAAAGGAGGGGAAAAAGACAAATTCAGTAGTTGGGATCAAAGATGCAAAAGAAGGAAGATGTCCCCACTCAATTCCAGAGAGAAGCAAAGCTTGGGTTGGCCATGGCATCTCTTCGAAAAGTTCTAGTGACTTCCATTTGAACCATCCTAACCAAGGTAGATGACGTGATTCTAGACATCTAAGAGTTTCATTCTCCTCAACAAGAGCGTCAAAGAAAACAATAGGAGCAAACCATCCTTGGTGCATGAGCATTAAGCATTGGGAAAAGATTTCCATTGCTCATTCCTTTGTTGATTCCTAGTTTTGTTCACTACCCTTCAATTGTGAAATTGATGAATGTCTCTTCGACTTCAATTCTTACATCTTGGATCTAGACTTGAGTATGGTCACTTGAGCATTCAAACATTACAGACTACTTGAAGGAGGTATTTCCTTACCCAATTTGATCTTCTGAGTTTTGATTAAGATTTTTCAAACAATTTTTGTCAACACAAAGTTTTTTTTTCCAAGAGTACGTGGATTGCAAAAACTTCTTAAGAATCAACTTTCAACACCAAAAGTTAAGGGCCAAGAGCACTTGGCTCTAGGTCTCCAACTTTTGGCGCCGAAAGTTGATTCCCAAGAACACTCAAGTTTCGGTCTCCAACTTTCAACGTCGAAAGTTGAATCCCAAGAACATTATGTTGAATCTTTTTTTCTCTTTGATGTGAATTGGATTAATCTTGAATTTTTTTTGCATTCATTTGTCTAATCCTTCCAATAAACGTTTGTGTTCTTCAAGTGTCTTCTAAGAACAAGGTTGACCTTGTTTTAATAGATGTACCATCCAATCTCCCAATTTTGTACATCTCTGAACCACTTTCCTTCATTCCTCCTTGGAACAGGCAAATGGATAATTTTATATAATCCATTGTGTTTTTTGCAGATAGGTTTCTGTCTGATAAAGGGGCCATCATTATCATGCATGCAGATGACCCACGAGTGTTGAAGGAGATTCATTCCTTCTTGGAAAGCTATTAGTTGAAGGTTCACATGAAGTGGATTGTTGTTAATTCAAGCCCCTAGATGAATAACAAAGATCCATCTTCTTAGGTACCATGGATATCTCTTTCTCCATATGTTTTCTCGTTTTGCATTCATTGCAAGTTAGGATTGACGTCAATTCTGCCTTTTTTTGTAGACTATTGTAAGTTGTGTCACCCTTTTCATGAGAGATCTAGCTCTAAGCACTTTGTTTTCCTCAAGGTTTCAATTTTTTACCCCTTTTACCGAACTTGTCGAAAAGGGTATTAATCATGAGGTTGAGGATGTCCTCTACAACTACACCAATGGAATCTCAATGACCAAATCCCAAACTAGATGGGCTTTTAAAGCAACAAAGGAGTTCCATGTGATCACACTATAGGTTTTTATCGATGTTTGCTCACCACCAAATTTTGTAGTTGTGGACTTTAATTATGAAACATGTACTTGCATTCATCCCTCTCTTGTTGCTTTGGATTCCAAGTTATTTCTACAAACTTTTTTGTCTCTAACTTCTGCATTTGATTATTCTTATAGGTAATAGTATTCATGCTTGTTGTGTGCCAGGGAGGTCGATCCTTGCACTTGAGGCTGATTCAAAGATCTTTGATGAAGTTTTGAAACCACTTTTGGATGTAGAAACAAGCAAGAATATTGTGAAGCCCATCTTCAACCTTGATGATGATTCTCCCATCCATAAGAGAGCCAAAAATCTCAATTGTGAATAAGTTTGACTACATCCTTTTACTTATGAAACTTAAAATTTTCAATGTTTTCAGCTCTTTTTAATGTTCTAGCTTTTGTTTACAAAAAGGCTAATGGATCGAAAAGACGACATGTGTCATTCTTTGTTCATTTTGATTTCCTTCAAAATCCTCGTTAAAGTTTTATCTTGCTTTCATATGCCAAGGTTTCTACAATTGTATTGACAAACTTATGTTCCATCCCCCCATCTCTAGAGCCTAAGACTTGTTACCATCTTGGTGTCGGGATATTCATTAATGATGAAACGAGAGAAGTTAGTGTTTAGGATGTTTTTGGACTCTTTTTGCCTTTAATTATATTGCAATGTTGTTAATTCAGACACAACTTTTTGATTCTCTTTTTCTTCTTAAAGTGGCAACTTTTTGAGTCCTTTCGCATGAGTTCTTCATAATCTCCTTTCTTTTGTGCATCTTATGCATCTAGTTTCTCTCTAAAAAAACTATACTCTTATAATTAATTTTTAAAAGGTGTTGGTAGGTTTTTATTTCTTGATCAAACAACTCTTATGCTATTATACATTTGCAAGTTGTTCAATTTGGAGACAAATCAACAAGGCACAAGGAACAATATATTTTATGCAATCTAAAAAGCTTTATTCACGAGGATGAAAACTTGAAAAAGTCTCAAATATGGCTTTCTTTTACAACGAGTTTAGAGGTACGATTAAGTTATGTATAATATTGGATGAGTATTGCCTTATTGTTAATGCATGCCAAAACACTATGTATCTAATCTACTGTATTCATTGTTATTCAGGCTTTAAGGTGGAATGAAGTACTCCTCTAATTCCTCCACATTTGGTGCTTGAACCAACAAGTTCATTCCATCAATAGGACTTCTGATTTTCCAGATTCTTGAATTTTTTGATATGTTCCATTTCCTCTTTTTCAATTTCTGCATAGATATTCAAACATGGATGTCAATCCTTATAAAATTAATATTGAAATATTGATCCTTTGTTCAAAAAAATCAAGAGAGTGTTTTTCAATGATGATATTTAGATGCAATGGTTTTTTTTTTTTGCATTTCAAATTTTGAATGTAGAGTATCTAATAAATTGATGATTTTAGCTACACATTCAACCTCATTTTCGCTCATGAAAACAAGTTTATCTCTTTCTATACAATACTTTACTACTTGATACACATCTTGAAAGTGTTTTTTGGGTTCTGTTGTTTCATCCTTCTAACTTTATTTCTTCAGATTTATTGTTTTGAAGCTACCATAATAGGAATGCAACGTCTCTGTCAACAGTCTCCATAGTTCTCTTGATTAAGCCTATGGGATATTTGTTGACTTTCTAATTGTGTTCTTCTAGCTTTTCAACGATTCAAGTTATTGCAAAATGCATATTTGATTTCCTCCCATCATCAGATCTTCTACAATGGAAGTTTTATTGGTTTAAAGTGGTTGTCCCATTCAATTTAATTGTCTTTTATGACAATTGATTGCAAAAGGTAGGTTGAGGTCAAGTGTTCTACATTCAATCTAAATTTTTTTTTGGATTTTTTCATAATTCTTTTAACTTCTTTGTGATGTTTGGATGCATGTCTATCATTATATATTTTGTTGATATTCATTGTCATTTTTCAAGTTGGCTCATCCTCCCATGCTCTTTTTTTATTCTCTAATATTACTCATGCAATGCATTGTTGTACCTTGTACATGACACTCAATTATTTAAAATCCTTTTTTATTATAAAGGAAGTGAAAGGAAAATTTTGGGATATTACTTTTGTCAAATATTTCAAATATGACACCCATTTTGAAACCAATTATATCATCTAGTTTAAGTAACCTATGCATATCCTACAACTATTTTTTCCCCACATGTTCTATTCAAAGATAGTAAACATATTACTCTATTAATTCAAAAACGCATGATGGTTCAAAAAGCATTTTCTTCATACAAAATATATCTTTTTGTGCATCATAGCCTTGAAGAACCCTATTTACAAAGACTTGTTAACTTCTCATGCCAAGTTTTGTAGTTGTTACCAATTTTAAATGCGTCGTCAGATTTTGTTTCATACATATTGAGCTAAGTTAGGTGCCATTGGTGGCTCGTTTAGTTCGTTGGAACTTGTTGCGAACTGTGGTGTAGCTACCAAGGTGGTTTCTTCCAAATTCATCATCTCATCTTCTAAGTCCGACATTGCATCTTTTGGGCATGGTGGGAAGTTCTTTTCTTCCACATCGCTTCTAGTAATAGAACTAGCCGATATAAGAACATCCAACCACCTACTGTAAACAAATACTGGTGTTTCGTATGCATCATCTTTAATATCAGAAATGATCCTCGGCCACTTTTGTAGCAAGATTGATTTGTTTATTCTCCTATCAGTTTGAAATTTGAGCATGTAGTCACATTGCTTATGAAACTACATTCTATAATTTTGATTTGTTGAATGTGTTGGCCATGGATTGTCTCTAGGAGGTTGTCGCAAGCTATTTAGAAACTTAGAGCAAAACATTTTTTTCATTGTCCCATATATTATGTAATCTTGCAAGTGCTTAGAAGATGCCCAATACCCAACCTCTACCCGGAATTTTGCATCTATATTCTTTAGCTCTTTTCTTTCTATTGATGGGTAATACTCCAAATCTCTCAGTGTTTGACAAAAGTGCTTGGGATATGGATATCGTGGCATTGTGTAAATGAACAATTCAATTTAGAACTCATTTTCTTTGATTGCTACTTGGAAGGTCACCAAAAAATACTAAATTCTATTCGTGCAATGTTACAAAGTTGTAAACATCTTCCAAAGGCCAGATTGTTATAGGGTCGTTCTTAAATCACTACATTCAATGCTCTTCAAAATTGTTTAACATTCTTTGGACTGTTTGGATGGGATTAACTACATTAAAATGTTATAATTGGCAGAACAACTATGTTTCCTATTCATGTCATGCATGGTGTGTGTAACATGTAATTGTGATCACTTCATTGGCCATTGGCCTTGATGTGGCTTCATGCCATTTTTTGTTTGCATGCCATGGGTCCAATTCATGCCATTTGGCAACTATTATTTCTATACTTCATTGCATTCCTACATAGACCCTCATATCAAGTATGAAACATTCAAAACATTTTCCAAGCTTCAATTGATATTTGGATGTCCAAAAGATCTTTAGATATGTTATGAATGTATTTAAACAATCATGTGAACAACCTAAACATTTTTATATCTTAAATGATGTGTATTATAAATATTATAACTGCAAATTACATATATTGGAGGTATTTAATTTGTTGCATTTTTCACCCTGTGAAACCTATGTGGCTAGGTTGATGGCTTGGTGAATTTCCTTATGAACATTTTCATCACCGTCCCATATATCTTATAATACTGCAAGCGATTAGAATATCCCCGCCATTCAAGTACTACCTACATTTCTACATCTACAATTTTGAAATCTTTTTTTTTCCATCGGGAACATATCCAAATCTGGTGGTGTTTGTGAGTGTTTTTAGTGGTTGTTTCTTTGTGACGTTTTGTTCAACATTAGTTCATTTGATTTTGTGAATAATCAATTTCAATGTTCAACTTTCGCTGCTAATGAGTTTAACACTTGTATTGCTCCACAATTTATTACAATCAATGGTATTCTTCTTTATCCTTCAGTTGTTGATTTGTCATTTTTTTTTTACTATCATAGACATTTTGTGGTTTCGGGGTCAGCCTTATCATCCAATGATTCACCAGTTGTTTTAAGACGTTGTTCTTTAAATCATGTGTCAACCAAGCTCACCTGCCTAGAGTTGCATAAAGTCGTTTTCGAGGTTTCATGAATTCTGTTGATAGTAGGTTTCCAAGGGTTATTAAATCCTTTATTGAGAAATTGCTAAGTAAACTTGTGAAAAAATGTTATAGAATCAGCCTTTTCAAACTTGCACATTTAAAAAAAAAATCCATGGCATGTGTAAACATCACCCAGTGGTAGTCTTCCATATCTTCTTTTGGAATGTTTACAATTTGTTTTAATATTGCAAGACTTTCATTGTTCATCTTCTCATTTACCCATCACCAAGCTGCCCATTCATATGTTTTGTCAATTATTCTTTTCCATTATGTTCCCCATGTCTCGATTTCTAACAAATTTTGGAGGGGGAGTAACCAAATGTCATTTCTTGGACATTTGCAAGGTTTTGTTGTCATCTCACATATTCTATCCAATATGATTAAGATTAGTGTATATTCAATCATTGATTCCAACATGTTTGGTGTGAAAATTGGTGGCAATTTTCCTCTTGCCATTGTAAAATATAAGCTTGTTGTATAAATCGAGCAAATTAGTAATATAGGAAAAAAATGCAATTTGATTCTATAAATAGCAAGAATGGTGTTAAACACAAGAGGTTGAAAGAGCAAATGAAAATAAAAAATAACTTGAATTGGTGTAGGCAATGTGAAATGTCATGGGATGTTTCATATTTTCTTTATTCCTAATGGGCACATGTTTTTTGGTGGAGAATAGTTAATGTTCAGATTAGCACATACCTCTTGGTGGGTCTATGGGATTTAATTTAACATTTATATGGTTTAGATGTTGTAGAGCTTGAATATATTTCATATTCAAAAAATATGAAATGTGGCTTTAAATTGTGACTTGAACATTTTATTTGTGGATTTGTTTGAAAGAAACCAACATAAATTGTTTCGACCTTTTTTTATTATTAATTTTTTTGCAAAATTAGCATTTGTTGGCAACATTCAATATAAATTTCATCCATTTTTCATCCATAAAGATCATTCATCCATGGACACATGGCAAAATATTCCTCCACATCAGCAGAGATTATGTCATATGTGTCACATAATATTTTCCTACTATTCTATGGACATGGACAAAATATTTAAAAAAAGATTTGGTCTTGTTCATGTATTCATACTCACCTACTCATGTTCATGCTTGTAGGCTTGTGGACTAACATCCTTTTCCATATTGCTACCATTTCCCACTTGCACTTTTTTCCACCCACTAGCTTTATATTGAGACCTTCTTATCATTTTATTTTTTTCCTTTAGATATGAAAATTGCATTAGTATTGCCACAAGATAGGAGTAGACAAATTCAGCAGAAACCTTTACAATGTTATCTACTTGTTGAAACCCTAGACCCCCAATTACATTGATAACATGCTAGGGATTGTGTATTAGTTATTTCAAGGACTATTCACATTTCTTAATTTATGTATAGTTAGTTGTTACTATTTCTAAACCTACATGGCTCCAATTCATTTTTTATTTTAAGTATGACCCCAAATTATTCTATTACCATGTGGGATATTAACGTGCGGGATTGTGTATTAGTTACTTACAAGACTGATCACATTTTGCCATCTATGAATGTCCATCTAACTAATGGCACTTGTAAACCCACATTGATGACTTTAGGTCTAATCTTTTCATATGAGTTAAATTAGGTAGTTAATTTTCTATCCTTGCTAAAACCCTAATTCTAATTCTCTACCATATCATGCTCTTACATTTAGTGCAAGTTGCAAGTTGTTACCTTCATGGGTAGTAGGTTAAAATTCAATTATTAAATATAGGTCTTTTTAAACACTCTATCTTTTAGTGGTTGTAGGAAATATAAAGATGAGAGGCGTGCATTGAAGATGCAAAAGTTGAATTCCGATATTCCCACCACATCAATAGGAAATTGATTAGATGGCAAAGTGGGTGAGAGAAGCCATGAACCCATTAAGTTGATAGGACTTTACCTATTGATGATGATCTTTTGTTGTTTTTAGTTCCCCCAAGTTTCACTACATTGAATTACAAAAAAATGAAGGCATATGAGAACCATGTCAAAATCGACGATGAACAAAATAACATGTTGGTTACATGTGATTCTGGTGTTGCATCTATTTTCTAGCAATCACAAAGGAGTGAAGATGTTATGTTGGGTCAGGTCCAATATGTTGGGACCCTCAAAGAGATTTTGCAATTGGATTGTGGTCCAATGGCTTCACCAATAGTTTTGTTTCATTGTAATTAGGTGAAAAGTGGGGTTGAAAATAGAAGCAACCCACTTACAAACGAGATGATGCTAGGTTTTTACTTGTAAATTTTCATCACATATTGCATGAGTTTAATGAACCTTTTTTTTCATGCACAAGTTTAACAAGTGTTTTTTTGGAATGAACCAAAGACACCATGGTGGAAAGTTGTGCTTGGGAGGGAGCCCAAAAGCCATTAGGTTGTTGTGGACACTTATGATTGCATTGACACATGAGGTGTTGTGTTTAGGCTTGAAGCTCCGCTTACCAACTTAAACATAGATGGTGGCGCATGATTTTGATTTTGAATTGCAATGACATTTGCACAACTCATTTCAAATTGCAATGAGATGTTTTACTTGAAGATGTGGATTTTCCGATTTGGTGGATCCTTAATCTATGGTGTCTAGTTTTGACCAGTACATGGTAAATTGTAATATTTAACTGCCTACTAAACTTTGTTCTTAAATTGTACATTTTGTTTATTTCTGTTGGCAAATGATCCACCTTTTTAACACATAGATTCTTACACTTGAAGGTCTTTGATATTTTCTATAATAGTGTACATGTAGTTGATTATCTAGAAAGTGGACAATGGCAATGGGACATGTTTATCTAGGGCCATGTACATGATGGTGGTCACATTTGAAATACATTGGAACACCCATAAGACTTGAACTTAATGGCCCATGTAAATTTTTTATCCATGGATATTATATGTGGATTCAAAATATCCACATATGTAGATAATATAGGCATGTAGATAATAATATATCCAAGACCCATGGATAATAGCAAAGAAAACCCATGTATAAATAGATAAACTAAAGAAATAATATTTCAATTGAAACATATTAACAATTTATAAAATGCATGCACATCAATGTTTTTTTTGCTTGTGTGGCATAATATATTATGGTAGTTGCAAAAGAAATCACTGTAGTTGAAGAAATGACTAAGTTTAATGGATGCTATCAAAATTGGATGACTATATATGCTCAATTTTCATCCACATTTTCAATTGAAATCATAGTAATTATAGTCGCATCTATGACTACAATTTTGACTCATTATTTTTATAGTCACATATGCGACTAAAAAGATTTGTAACTATAATGACACGTAAGAATAATGTAATACTAGTTGCAAAATTAGTTGGTTTGGACAATAGTTGCATTGTAGTTGCAAACTAAGGGTTGGAATGGACAAGATTTTTTCTAGTGAAAATTCTTGTTTTCCTTTTAATGGAAGCACTTTTCATTGAACACCTTATGACCCATCCATAAATATATTATCACTACATTTTGAACACACTTGGGAACTTGTTAAAATGTCCGTAATAATGTTTTAAAATTCCATACCACCATTGGCCACTAGAAATATCCATTGCATCCATGTTGTCACAAATGTTTGTAATTGTGCCATAATTTTGTGTTCTTTTGCCATTGCAACACATACCAAGGGCACCCATAGGCTATTGAACCCTATTAATTTGCCTCTTCTTCCTAAAATAGTAATTGGGGATCAAAATGTCATTGTCTTTTTGCAATCAACATATGATTTTCCCTCCACATCCCACCATAATATATATCATTTTAATTTGTGACCTACTAAAATTTTATGTTTGGTTTCTAATTAGCTCTAGATAGTGGGAACTTTGAGCTTGACCTTAAAATCTTATTCTTAAATTCTTTGTGTAACAATTTAACCCCAACCTTCTTAGTTGTAATTTTCCATTTTAGTGAGCTTTTTTAAAAAGTTGGGATTATATTAAAACACCAATGCTACAAAAGAATTTTCACCAATGGAGACTATAATTTGGTGTCTTCCACATTAAGTTCTACAAGTAATTTGAAATGGTCATAAGCATTAGTCCATGCACTTTTCATATTTCAAACATATTCCATATGTAATTCAGACCTTGTCATGATCAATACAACATCTTATAGGGCCAATAACATGAGTTTATTGAAATGACCCAACATAAGTAAAATGAAAACCATAAATGAATGCCATATGGATGTTTATTGAAATATAATGACAAACCAAAATGGAATTGGTCATTCAATGATAATTCATCAATCCCTATAAATAACACAATTTATGTATTCATATAGATCTAGTAGATTCTTTATGTAAAAAATTGACCATTTGACCCCTACGTTCCAAAAACATGGATAGTTTAATTGACTTTTTGAACTTATGACACTATGCATTTGTTTCAAAATATGGGTTTTCTTTTAACATCAACCTATCCTTTTAATGGGTCTTTTTGTCAAATTTGGATTATACCATAAATCCATTGATGCAAAAGAACCCATAACCCATTTATGTAAGTTAATGGAATCTTTCACACTAATATCTACAAACCCAAAATAAGACTCAATTATATCAATCCATGCCTTGTAGACTCCATATTGATCATCATATTTTATAAGTGGTTAGTGTTCAAATTAATGCACTTTTCATATTCATATTCCCTATGTTGAGACATTGTGATGATTAACAACACAACATTTTATAAAAATTATTGGATTGATTATCAAAATTTTAATTTGATCAGTAGGGCTCTACATAATTGAAATTGTGTTCTCTCAATCCCATGTTCATTTGCATATATCCATTTATTTATAATGCAAAAGGATTTTAAATAAATTTTGTTGTACATGAATAATTGTGCAGTACATGAAAGGTACTACAAGAAATTTGATTGAATGAATGTAATGCCCCCTCCCCGCCAAGTAATGAAGGAATGTAATAATGCAACCACCATCAAAGTTACAGTAATCTAATATTTAACTAACAATTAGTAGATATTTGGTTACATAACCAAGTGGCATTATATGACTAGTTTCAATCATCCTAGTCAAACACCTAATTGCTAGAGCCCTACTTGAATCCATATGAACTTGTAGATCCATGAGGAACATGTGAAGGTTGGTTTAAGTGTTTTAATATTGACAATGGTAGTACAAGAGCAAGCCATAAAATAATTGATGTCACTTAAAAGGTGTAATTTAAGTAAAGGAAAACAAAGTTTCAAGGGTGCTCATAGCATAGATGTCAAGAGGGATCCTCCAAGGCAAGATGGGAGCTTACATTTGTAGATGCGACAAATGTAAGAAGGTGCAACATTGGATTAAGATGGCAAAGCAAGGTGTTCATTCAAATTGATAATAAAGAGTGGGGAAACATTATCACATGGGATAAAGGTTGTTGCATACCTCATGTGATCAAGTTTACAATCCTTTCAAACAAGATGACAATGAAAGGTGTGTGCCACTGTGTTAAAAAAGTTATGGAAGGTGCCACCAATCTTGCAAAACTTATCAAATATTATGATGAAGTTTAAAAACACATTATGCTAGAAAAATATGCAAAGATGCGAGCTTTTTTTGGTCCAAATTGGAAGTGAGATATGCTTTTGTCTGATGTCACCATGTTTCCTTTTCATTTTAGCTCTTTTTGACATAAAGTTTATTAGGTCTTATTGCTTTACATGTATAGAAATGGTTTTGTTGTGATACTTGTTTTTTTAAAAAATTGATCAACTTTTTGGATAAAGTTTCATTATGTTTACTTACCTAATACTTGCTGTGTTGCATCAACTATTCATTTTTTATTCTTGTGTTAGTTTGACAAGTTGTGATTTGCATTTGTTGTTTTTGTCCTCTCTTGTTATTGCTTTCTATCATGTTTTCTCTCATTTTCATTGTCACTCATTAGTTGTTTATGTTTTTAGTGTTGTAGATACAAAAATTACATTGTAGGCAACATTATATGATTTGTTGGTCAACTTCACAAGCTAAGGGTTTCAAGTACCCACAATTCCAACCTTGATACTCCACATGGCTCCAAGAATGCCATAGTTATAGTTGACAATAGTGACAAATTGAATAGGGAAGTGAAGGGTTCAAAATCAAATCAAGAACTGATGGTGGACAAGGATTTTGGTGAAGGTGATGTGCAAGATGAAATAGATTCTTACCAGAGCATAAAAAAGGAGAAAGTTAGGAAAAAATGATATTTTTGCCTCTTGAACACATTCTTCCTCTTTCTAATTTCATGGATTCTTTTTTTGTTTTATGGTTTTTCAAAATTGAGAGTCAAAATTCTTGAATATGCAAATAGATGGGAAAAATAACATTTAATTTTTTTGTGAAGGTTTCTAGTTGGAATGGAGATGTTTTCATTTCTTAATGATGTTTGGAAACGGGCATTCAAGTTGTTGTGCATTTGTTGCATTCAATGTTGCTAGTTGTTTCTTGTTGGTTGTTATATTTGTTGTTAGTTGTGTAATTACAATTATTGCAAGTATTTGTAATTTTGAAAATATGCTCAAGCAACATTGTGGTTCATGTGATGTTTCAATGTAACTAAATGGACTGACTACATGGTCACAAATCACTATGCCAAAACATGGATTTGATTATTAAAACAATTTACAACTATTGTTCTAATGTAATCATATAGTCATATTTCATTTCAAGTTGTGACCATTTTTTTACTATGGTCAAAATTATGACTACATAACCATAAATATGACTTAAGTAATTATGACTTAAATATGATTAATTGACTAATAACCATGTTCTTTTTGGAATTAACCTTGTTTGCAAACACCTTTGTGAAAATTAAGATATTTTTATGTATATGTCACTGATTTATATGAAGCCTTAGATTCTTTTGGGTTCATTACAACAAAAGGTGTCCTCGTACGCTAAGTGATTTCATTAGATTTTGAGTGAATTCATTAGTTATAATGAACCCCCTAGTGAAGAAGCAGTGATTTCACTGGTCTAGTGAATGGGGACTAATGAACTACACCCACATTTTATAGTAGTGGTTTTCTTAATCTCGATGAGGTCATAGATTTTTTTTGAATTTTTTGAACTAATAACATAAATATGATTTTAAAACTTTTTGCCTAATGTAAACAAATATAACTTAGTTTTACTTAAGTAGCCTAATTTAACCTAGTACAATATATTTAAACCTAATTTAATCAAATTTAGCCAAACTTATACCTAAGTAACCAAATTTAACCTAATTTCATTTAATTTATCTGAAGTAGCCTAGTTTAGTTTAATTTGGCCTAGTTTAACTTAATTTAACCTTATTAGCCTACTTTAAAAAAATTAATCTAATTTAGCCTAATTTTGTTTAAGTAATGTAATTTAACATAGTGAAACCTAAGTAGCATAATTTAACCTAGTTTAGTGTAATTTACCCTAAGTGACCTAATTCAATTTAATCTAATTTAGTTTAGCCTTAGTAGTTTAATTTAACATAATTTAGCTTAATTTAACCTAAATAACTTAATTTAGCCTAATTTAATTGAATTTAACCTAATTTTAAAACTTTACTTTGGTTTAACTTAATCACTACAACAAAAGGTGTCCATGCATGTTAAAGTGATTTCATTAGATGTTGAGTGAATTATTAGTCTTGGTAAACGGGGATTAGTTGGAAAGTAGTGAATTCATTAGTCTAGTGAACAAGGATTGATGAACTGCACCCACATTTTGTAGTAGTGAATTTAACTCAATTTAGCTTAATTTAGCCCAATTTAGCTTAAGTAGTTTAATTTAATTTAATCTAAATAACTTAGTTTAATTTAAATAGCCTATTTTCACCTACGATAATTTAGTTTAACCTAATTTTGCCAAATATGCCTAATTTAACCTACCTAACTTAATGTAATCTAGTTAAACTGAATTTGGCCGAAATATTCTTGTTTAACCTAAGTAATTTGGTTTAGATTCATTTAGTTTAACCTAAATAACTTTAATTAGTATATTTTAAATTATTTTAACATAATTTAATCTAATTTAGCCTAATTTAAACTAAGTAGTTGAATTAACTTAATTTAACATAAGTAATCTAATTTAACTTAGTATATCAAGGTGGCCCTAGGTTATATTAGATTAATTTAGGCTAGACTAAGCTTAGCCTAGATGAGCTTAGGTTAACATAGGTTAAAAACTATTATTGTTTATAGTTTTGTGATAATTAGGTTTATTATAAAAAAATGTTGTAGCATAATGGTTAAGGCCTTGAACCGTCAAAGTGGAGGTGAGTCTTCCCACTTGTAACCTAGATAATACTTAGATTCTAGCCTTGGTGTCATTTTAGTCTATGCAATTTAACCTAGGCTAGGTCATATAGGCTAACTCACCTAGCCTTATTTGATTAAACTTTTATTGCCATGTGGAAATTGATAAGTGGTCTTAATAAATTATTGGGTGTATCCTAAGCTACTATGTGGGAGCAAGAAATGAATCAAGAAATTTATATTTATATTTTAAATATTAAATTTCAGCAATTGGATATGTCCTCCATGAATATGGTAAAAACATGACTATAGTCATGAAGGACATAGTAGCAAATGGTGGTTATGACTATGATAATGGATATGACTTGCGGCATTTAGAACATGAATCTCCATAGTCACGTAGTCATGCCTAGTCATATATTGTGGTTGGGCTACAAATGAAATCCTATATGCCATGTTTTGGTGTAATGAATGTCTTGACCTTTAATAAGGAAATGTGTCAAGGGAATAAATCTATAATTTAAATGGCCATAAGTGAATCAACTTGTGATAACAATTTTTAAATTTTTTTTTAACAAAGTCAACATGATCTTGAGTGTTTGTTCAAGGTTTTGAGGCAAACATGCTATAAAGTTTCTAATTGATATGGCCCAAGCTTATTGTAAATTGTGTGGTAATCATATGGATGTGTAACCTAGAAGGAATTATGTGGATGTACATATTGGATGGCAATTGTATGTTGGAGGGCAATACGTGAATTGGTAATTTGGTAAATTGAAATGAAATGAAAGATTCTTGTGGACTACAACATATATTTGAAATTTTTTTGGTAGATTATTTTTTGATAGATAGAAATTAGGATTGATAGTTTTGTATTGGTAATTGGTAGTAATTAATTGGATGTTATGGATTTGTAGCCAATATTGAATTTGTTGATGTGGGGTCTAGATTTTTGGCACATTATTGAATTGGCCTAACAACAAAATGATCCCATTTATATTTTGGTTATGATATTGTTGTGAACCTCATGGTACTTGGGTGAAAACGTGGTAAGAGGAGCTAATGTTATGGTAACCATTATTGAATCTAAAATGTAGATTATATCATTCTCTAACCTAAGGCTCCAATTTGCCCAAAATTTGGCATTGTGGTAACACTATTGTTCCATTATGAGCTTTGCAAGGAAATTATATATTTTTAATGACCCAAAGGTCTCCAAAAGCATCTAAACCTAAAAATAATGTATTTTTGTACTAGTGGACTTTCAACACTTTGTGTGGGACATTATTTGTACACACATTATAAATGTGTAAAATTTAAATGTTTTAAAAGTTTATTGCAAGTCCAAATTACATGGATGAAAACTTGGCATATCTACGTCTATTTCAAAATCAATGGTGAAGTTCAAACAACATGCAATTTGACAAATCACGATCATTCACAATCCAACATGGTTGATATATACCCCTCTTGTGATTCTATGTTGTTGTAAGCGAGTTGTGTGCAAACTATGGGTAGCAATGTGTGGGAGGGTGTAATCTTGGTTTTTGCTTTGTGTGTGTTATGCACAAATTGTGTGCAAGAATGCATTGGGAGGTTATTTTCAATTTCATTGTTTCTTTGTGTGCATTCACCATGCCTAGGTTACCAAAGACAAGTGTTCATCCTTGTGTGAATTAAATGTGGAAAACAATTTGGGAAACCTTGAAACACACACAAATTCTTGAAGACGATCACTATAAGAAAATTGAAATTTATGATTCACTTTATTAAATGCACAACTATGTGCAACCAAAATGATGACCATTCTTTTTATGACACATGTCCATTTTTGAAAGACAATTATCTAATGACATGTGACATTTTCAATATTAATTAATAAATTAAGCTATCTAATCCGTCCAATATAGTGTGAATAGGATATCAACACATGCATCAATATAATGGTGACATGTGTCATTTAAGCCTTAATTTAATATTTTGTAATTATTGGTAAATGAAATGAAATTTGGACCAATGAATGTTGGGTGGACAGGGTTTTGCCATGTGCATCAAGTAGATGACAACACATTGTAACTTGAGCTTTATTTCAACATTCATTATTATTAATATAGATGTAATTTAAGGTCGATAAGATTTTGACACATGTCTAATGAATAATGGGCAAGGCAATGTTGTGTGACAATTAAACATTTGCTTGTGTAAGGCTAGGTTTAAAATAATCCAATTTTTTGTTTGGGTTTAACCTTTAAGGTCAAGCTTATTTCATTAGCTCATCCCAAATTTGCATTTGGTACTTGTTTTGTAAATAAGATTAATGCACTTAGTTATATAACATGCACACTTGGAATGGAAGGCAAAAAATATGGGATAAAAAAATTAGTTGTAAGTGTAACCAATGTAGTTGCAACCTACATGCAACTACTACATGGTACCTATGCCATACTAACAAAGTTTACTTACTAGATATATTAATTGTGTTATAAATCATGATAGTTAATAGGCAATAATATTATAATATTATTACATACTATAGGCTAATAAATGTAACCTATTAGCCATAAATATATTACCATAATTATTAATAGCATAATAAAGATAAAATAATAGATACTAAGAAAATAATAACATCATTACTCAATAATAATTAGATAATAAATAGTAATCCTAAATAAATAAATAATGGTATTAATAAATTAGTAAATTAAAATATTAGAAATAATAAATGTAATTATAATAAACATAGATATGATTGCTTATAATTATTAATTATACTATAATATAATTACCTTGTTTAGGCTAGTAACTAACCTAGGTTAGGGTATTTAGAGGCTAGGTACATCACAAACTTTCCCCCACCATGTATTTATGCCTTTACAACACTTTAACAATGTGTTCAAGGTTAAGTGTTAGTTAAGTGTTAATAAATTATTGAGATAATGTTATTATGGCATCGTAACACAATGTTTGATCATCACAATGTGTTACAATGCAATCATGACATCATATCAATGACTATATCAACACTTAGTCAACACTTAACCTTGAACACATTGTCAAAGTGTTGTAAAAGCACTAAACCTTGTAGGGGGCAAGTTTATGATGTAATGTAGCCTAGTAGCCATACATATCTTAACATAATTAAAAATATCAAAAATATTAACAACTAGTTAATTTAGCAATGTTTAGTTTAACAATAGTTAATTTAATTTAGATTAATTTAGCTCCATGATCAATTTAACCTCCTAGTTAGTTTTGCTTAAGTTAATTTAACCATCATGAGCCTTTTAATTAGTTTAGTTATAAAATTAGTCTAACCATGATTAATTTAGCCTAGGTTAGTTTAACTTAGGTTTGACGTTAATTAACATAAGTTTATTTTTAGTACCATAAGTATAATATTATTATAATACATAGTATATATAAATATATTGGGTATACTAATTTAGGTATGTATTAATTTAGGTTGTTATTTTTGTGACAAGTCTCCATTTTCATTATGAGAAATTGTGTCCGCGAAGATTAGACTAGCATGCAACTAGATTGTCATTATTCACTTACATGTTCATTATCTTTCCTAGAACACTTCTTCCATAGGTAATATCATTGTTTGATTTTCTTCAACTCCACTAACTCTTCAAGGCTCAGTAAAGTATTTAAAGGTCATATTAGCCATAATTCATTTAATTGACTCTTTAATATTTTGGTGATAGCTTCTATATTTTTCCTTGTGGGGTTTAGGTTAGGTGGTTGCAAATAACCTTCTTTATGGCCTTTCTCTCTCAAGGCATAGTTGGTAGGATATAATGATTTTCTTTTTTTAAGTTTGGTTTTGTAACCACTACTTCTTGCCTTTCTTTCAATACTTCTTGATCTTTCTTCCTTTGTCCAAAAATACTCATCATCTACAATTTTAGTTATGGAATCTGTCCATGGTAGTTTTCCAAGTTTCGGTACAAGCCTAGATAAATTTTTAGGTTCAACAATTGAGGTCCTACCCCAATGGTACCTATTAGGGTCTCTTTTGACATGGACATTGGCCACCATAACATCAGCTATCACATTTTTAGAATGATATTCTTTTGATTTGTTGATGTTTACTCTCTCTACCTCATCATTACCTAGAATAGTTAATTTGACAATGTTATTATTGAAAGCTTTACACACTTTATAAGGACCCTTCCAAGGTAGCTTAAATTGACCTCCCTTGATCTTAATTGTTTTGGGCATCCATAGGACTAAATCACCCTTATATATGTTCTTGAGTTTCCCTTTTTCATCCTAATTTTCCTTTCACAATAATTGTATATGATTGATGTTTTCACCAACATGCCAACGTTCTTCATCAAATCAAATGAAATCTTCCATCCTTACATGGATGGCCCGACTAAGGTGTTTTGTTGGTACATCCTTGATTCTTTTAGTAGGGACCATAAATTTAACTAGAGTAATGAGTTGAGTGTTATAAACCAATCCAAAAGGTGTAAATTGTGTAGTCACTTTATATGTTGTTTGATATGCCCATAATGTTATAATGAACATAATGCCCTAGTTGTTGCGATTAACATTAATTAATTTGGCCAAAATCTTTCCCAAAGTTTTATCAATCGATTCAACTTGGCCATTTCCTTAGGGATAGTAGGTGGTTGATTTATGATGTACAATCATAAATTCCACCACTAACACTTCAATAGTTTTGTTAATGAAATGGCTTCTTTGATCACTAATAAAATGGGTGGGACACCAAAATCTAGTTAAGATGTTTTCATAAATGAACTTAGTGGTGTTTTTTGTTTTGTTATCCCTAAATGCCCTAGCTTCTACCCACTTAGTGGTGTAGTCAATGGCTACAATAATATATTAATTACTAGTAGTCTTAGCTATGGGTTTAATAGGTCCCATAAAGCTTAAACCTCATTTCATGAAAGGTTCATATGCCTTAATTAGTATGAGCGGTCCTTTGCCATTTCACCACATAAGTTATAGTCATTGACATATGTCACACCTTTGACACAAGTCAACATCATCTTTATGAATAGTTAGCCACTAGTAACCTATTGACATGATTTTCTTAATGTTGTGTTATTACCATAATGACCTCCAACTGGTCCTTCATGGAATTCTTCCAAAATTTTAAATGCTTCGATGGGTGTTAAACACTACCTCAACACTCCATCAAGTCCTAATTTATGCAAATGGCCATCACATAATGTATATGGCTTTGCTTTAATCACCAATCAACTTCGTTCCTCTTTTGGCATATATTTGTCAAAATAACCTTTTTTGAGATAATCAATTATTTTCCATACCAATCAATTTGGGCATCAAGTAATTGATCTTCAACTCTAATGGCTAGCTTTCCATGATTAATTTTGGATAATTGATCAAATAAAAAATGCACCTAACCTGGTTTGATTATTGTTTTAAAATCATTTTTTTGCAATTGTAATAGCCATCTAGTAATTCAGCCAATGAATATTGGTTTGTTGACCAAATATAATAGAGCTTGATGGTCCACGAAAAATATGAAGCTATTTCCTAAAAGATAATGCCTAAATTTCTTCACAACATAAATCATTGTTAATGCTTCTTTTTTAGTGGTTGTATAGTTATTTTTTCCAATGTTCATCAATCTAATAGCATAGTAAATTGATTTATCAATAGTCTTATTTAAATTTTGACTTAGCATGGCTCCAAGTGCAAAATTCAATGCATCAATATGCACATGGAACTTTAACTTCCAATCAAATACAATAAGTATAGGTAGGCATGTCATAGATGTTTTCATCCATTCCCAAGACTTGGAACATGCCTTTGTCCATATAAATTCTTCATCCTATTTTAGTATTTTGCACATTGGTGTAACTTTACTTGCAAAATCTCGAAAATAGTGTTGATAAAAACTAGCCGTTCCAAGGAATTGTTTTATTTCCATTACATTGGTAGGTGTTGGCATAATGATAATTACTGTAATTTTTCATGGATCTACCAACTAACCGTCATGACACACTATGTGTCCTAGCATTACTCTTGAATTTACACAAAATGCACATTTTTTACGATTAAGGCTAATGCCATTTAGCCTGCATTTTTCTAAGCATTTTTGTAATTGTTTTAGATGATATTTCTTATGCTCAACTTTAAAAGAATTCACCTTTTGATAATTAACTTATTTTTACCTTCCATAATCTTGAACATTGTTGCCCATTTCATTTTGCAACTTTAAGCTTCCTTCAATTTTCTTCATTTCCTTGTCCTTGTGCTTCCACAAAATTGCTAGTGCCTTATGCTTATTTATGATGCAAAAGTTTTCATCATGTGCATCTTCATGATCTTTAAACTATTTATAATATTTAATAATTTGCATTTCCTAGGATGAAAATAAGATTAAATTTCATTATTTTTAACACTACATGCCTTAAAATGAAAAACAAAACTTATAAACATTAGATTTTTGGGTTCATCATGATCTCCATCCTTTTTCTAACATTTAAATGAAATTTTCATTACATTACAATGTGTTAAAGTGCCCAACTTGAATGTTCAAAATAGTGTCACATTTTAAAGGTTTGGGGATAATTTAGCAATGGAAACCCCATTTTTTGGATGGCAACACCTACTTTTTATGTATACTTTAATTATTATGCATGCACTTGCATAACCCTAACTTAAAAAGTTCTACTTACATGCATAGATATCTAGTGATTGTAATCATTTCTGGTCACAACACAAGAAGCCATATTTGTCAACATCAAGGTTGATATCATTGGGAATGGCCAAAATGCTAGCCTGTGAAAAGTTGGGAAAGATGATGAACTAGACTATTTACATTGAATGGACTAATGGTGAGAAGACAATGAACAAGGCCTTGAGTTGAAGCAAGAGGAAATTTTCAACTTGGATAAAGAATGTGATTGTGGTCTTGATACAAAGGAAGTACATGGTCATGTAGTGGAATGCATATGTTTATGATTTTTCCTTTTGTTTATACTTCTACATTTATTATTTAATTTATAATAATTGTTGGAGTTCTTGCACATTCTAAAGATTTGTTCCTTTTTTGTTATTACATTGGTGCAACTAAAGTCACTATTGTGATACATGTGTTGTATAGTTAAAGAGCTAAATCACTATGCATCATGTTGACATATATAAACCTCAAATTGATTTTGAGGAATGTTTGACCATAGCCACAACAAAGAAAGAAAAGTACATTATGGTGGTAAAGAGGTGTGCAATCATATGGAAGATGGAAACACTTGTCTAAGTGAAGTGCAACAACTTTAAGCCTTACTTGCTAATTTAATAATATTGAAATTGACACTCTTGAAAATAAAGAATGATTGCAAAAAACTATTGTATCATAAAAAGGTGTTCTTGAAATATTCCAAGGTCTTACACATTCAAAGATTTATACTTATGAAAATTTTAATAAATACTTAGAGGTCATAGGGAGTGCTACATATGGTTTAGAAAAAAAACTCACAAACTTTAAATGAAACAATAATACATTATTAGAAATTATGTCCAAACCCATTAGAGCATTCCATCTAATTAACCATCATTGGTTAGAAGACACCATCACCCATGCCCTATACAAGACATACAAGTGGAATGGAACATTACACTTTCATTATAGTGGATCTTGTGTGGATGATTTCAATGGAAAAATATTTATTTAAATAAATCATATTAATTTTGTATACATTCTCTTGTCTTGTAGAATAAATCATGGGTGCTCCATGTGTGGAACTTGGTATTTTATGTGTTATGGTTGTATTAGGATCAATAAGCACAATTTTAAATATTCCATTGAACATAAATTCCATTTTACAGCCCTAAAAAAATCACATACATTTATGTCTTTTATTTTTTTTCTTTCCACATACATTCCTAAAATATATACATAATCCAATGAATTATGACATTTTCAAGAGGTGATAGAGTTTCACTTTACACATGATCAAGTTGTTTGGAGATGACATGACATTGAACATTTGTAAAAGAATCCTACTTTATTTCCCTCTATCCACTAAGAGCATGAATCATTTTCATTTTCATTTTAGATGACTATAATTTCATGCCACATTTAAACAATATGAACATCTATCTAAATTAAAACATTTAGCATAAACTCACATTTAGCTTCCTTTGTAACAACTTCACAGACATACATTAAACTTAGTTTGCCACTAAAGTGGGTTTAAACAATTAAACTCTAACTAAAGACTTTGCTATGTATTTGGCACACAAAGTAAAATCTGAACACTTCAAATAACACAAACCTCAAGTATAAAACTAAAACATTCAATAGGATAGTTACAAAGACTCTTCACTTTGCTTTGATTTCAATATTAGCTTTCATCATCCCCCATAACCATCCCTACTATTACCACTACATGGATAGTTCTATAGTAAGTTAAACTATACCCAACATAGTGAAAATTATTAGGTAACCTATAAACTAAATCTCACAACACAAAATTTTAAAAATCCTAGATTATCATTGAACAAGTATTTTCCTTGTCAACAACATTTCTTTTACCACATAACACATATAATTTACTTTCTTCCTCTTTCACAAAACCATTATGAATTGTGCATTTAGTTATCCCCATGAAGAACCACACCACCATCTTCTTATCCCACATCTTGTTCTCACCAATCACCTTCTTGCTACTATTCCAAAACATCACCATAACACATCAAAAAACAAACAAGCTTGGTAGCAACATCTTAGTTACCAAGTTACCATTATTAAAAATTTGCACAACCACAAAATTGACACACAACAATTTTATTTTAAGCACAAAAACACATAATTCTTATTTTGCCACCTTTAAGCAATTTCCAAAGGGAACTTCATTCATCTTTGTTGATGATGATAATTTTTGCGTACATTGGATGCACTTGACTCCCACTCCCCTTTCACACTTGCAAAAACAATTCACATCATTTCCATTCTGCACTAAATCATTACAACAATTTAGGAGGGAATGAATTAGGTAGCAATGGACATGCCATTTTTAGCTAGTTTTTTGACTTTAGACTTTCTCTACTTTAAAAAGAATGTAGACTATTGAATGCTTCAAAAGATACCTCCTTGGAAACCTATTTTGATACATTCTTAATGAAAAAACATTTGTTTAGATTGCATGGTTAATAATTCCATTTGGTATGGCATAACTATGACTAACCATAAATTTTAAACCATAAACTATGTCCATAACAAAATAACTGTGCTCATATTTGATAAAACACAAACAAGGAATTGGGTCATGCATGTAATGTGTGTATGATATATTATACGTAAACAATTATACGGTTTGGCAAGTTACATGTGAGAGATGGTGTCAATGTAGTCCTTGGGTTGGGTAGTCAATGGATTACTAATACTTTGTTATGATTGTTTAATATTTCAAGAAAATGGCTATTTCATTTGAGAGCCAAAATGAATTGGTAGTCACTAGTGTGTCACATGTGACAAATGGATGGTGGGGGGGTCCAAGAAAAGCTTTTCCCATTTGACTCTAGTTACCATACTAACCATGATAGATAGTTCAATTTTTATTTTTACAATATACCTACTAATAAACCACAAGCCTTTATTTATGTATTAGCCATCTACACATGCATCTACTTACATTTTATCCATGTATTATCCTACCTACCTATCTATTGGATAAATATCCTTTATAAATAAGCAAATCTTTCCATCAATCCACATGGGGTTCATCCATAACTATGTCATATTAGGCTTCCAATATTGGATGGTGTATTCTAATGTTGCTAGGTCTGTTAGTTTGGAGTGTTAGGTTTTTGTGACCCAAATTTGAACTAACACCCTTTTGGTGGAATTGGCATTGGCATAAGAATTGGACTATTTGTTTAAGATTTAGGTTCTTTAGGTAAACAAGCTAATTTTTTTTGAAAAGTTGGGGTCACATAATTGTGGGCAATGTAACAATACATTTTAACCATATGATTAATTGTTTTTTCTATTAGGGTGATTAAATCCATAGGTTTATCTTAAAGAGGCTTGAGTGCTTATTCTTGAATTCAAGCTTATCTTTTGGGTTTGAAACATCAATCAAAACTTCATTGAAACTCATCCTATCGTTTATTGAGCCTTCAACACCATGAGAAAAGGAGATAATGTTTATATGTGATGTACACATGCATTAACCCACATTTGCCTCCTTTGTCCTATGTTATGTAAGGATATGTTTTTATTATTACAAAAAAATGGAATTAAAAAAAATAAAAAAAAATAAAAAATTATGTTAAGGTTGATATTTAGTTTTTTTAAAAAATATGTAGCTTTCAAAAATATTCGAGTCTTTTAAAAACTTCTACAATCAATAAGAATCACTAGTTACAATGTTTTAAAAATTATTTAGAATATTTTATATTCATTAGATTCATCAAATTAAAAAAAATGATCCCATAATATATTTGAAACATTCTTGTAAAAACACATGAAAAAAATTCAACATTAACTTAACTTACCATTTAAAAACATGAAAAATTAACCACTAGTTACATTGCAAGTGGGTCCTATTAGTTCATTTTAACCTAGGTCCTCGGTGGTTCTCAAATTTTTTAAAGAATCACTGGTTCTAGTTCTCATACAAGTTTCTAAAAACTGTTTCAGTTCTTTAAATTGGTTTTCCAACCTTAAGAAAAAGCAGCTAGTCTATAAAATTTTTGAAAAGAAAATTTAGCCAATTTTGACAAATTTGATAATAGTTGGTTCTTGAAGGCAGTTCTCTACATGTCAGCGATCAAAGTTCAAAATTAAAAAAATTGAGAAATTTTTATTTGTCAAAATTTTAAAAAATTCAAAATAAAAACTAGTTAAAAAGAAACCCTAGCTACAAAACTAGAATCCCTAGCCTAAAACTAGCTAAAAACTAGACCTAGACCTTACTTACCGCCCTAGACCCTACTTATTACCTAGCCTAGACCCCTAGACCTAAGAATTGGACCTTGCTACCCTCCACTACTTTGCTTGGGTATTAACTAGGGTTTTTGAAGGTTCTCAAGGGCTGGTTCTCATTTCAGTGAGAAGGGTTGGGGCAGACTTCATCTCCATGTCAAGAACAAGGCGGAAACCCTGGTCGGTTCTCGCCTGTTTCCTGGTACCACCGTTGACAAGGGTTTCATGAGGCCTGCTATTTAGTGACTAGTTTGGGGAGCAACTCAAGTGCATGATTTGATATGCTCTTGATAGTTGTTGCAGTAAATTGAAGCAGGGGTTGTATTAGTGCTTTACCATGATGATATTCCTTTAGACAAGAATACCTTTTGAATCTTAGCTTTCTTCTGGATAAATTTTGTGTGGATTCCAAACTAGTATCATGTGCTGGTGGAGTAGAGAATATACAGTGTTAAATAAGACAACTATTGTAGATGCCAGACTTGGTATCTAAGTCAATAGTGGCCACTGTCAAGCTTCCAGCACCCAGCTCAGCTAATCTGTGGAATCTTGACCAATGCAAATCAGACAATAGTATCTTGGCTGCAGAAATTGTTGTCAGAGAAGAACTGTCCAAAGGCATTCTGTGGGTCTGCTCTTTTCTTATCGGATATATTTTGCATGCAGTTTGCAAAGCTGGATAACTTAAACACTTGTACCTCTCAAGTTTTGTTGCTTGTCATTGGAATCTGGGGAATTTTTATTTGTTTTTAGGACATACTATTTTGACAAATTTTAACATACCTTGTGTTTCATCTGCTTGTCATTTTGACATCAACATCTCATGTTTTTGATGATGGTCTGCGGTTGTTTGAGATCATTTTAAGTTGTAATCTTGGGTTATAATGGTTTTTGAAAACAATTAGTATCAAAGAACCTCCAGTTCCAAGGTTTTGAAAAATATCAGTGGATCAGCCAGTTTCCTGAATGAGCTGCCAATGCACTGGCAGTTCAGGGTAGGTTCTTTGATTGTTCAAGAAGCACAGTTCGGAGTGAAGACTGGATTCTTTGAGGTCCATATAGGCTATCCAAGTTGGAGGGTTCTTTCATTAAAAAAGAAGAAGGTCTGAGGGAACCACCATCCCAAATTCCAATATTACTAGTCAGAACTCAAAACCAGACTTGTTATCTGCAAAGAAGAATCCACAGCTAAAAAATCATGAAGTTCATCATCCCTGAACTAACTGCTGTGTGGTTTGGGGATCCATTGGCTACAATTCTTCTTTGTGGACCAAGGCACTCTTCCTGTCAGGCTTTCTTCTTATAACAATGAGCAAAGTTCCACACAGCAGAATATATGGACCTGTTATGGCCACAATCATAGGCCCTGCCTGCATTATCTTTCTTGAGGGTCCTCTGCAAGGCACGCAGGTTCTCTGACTTCTGAATTATTATGAAGTTGAACATCCAAAACTTGAGCATATCTTTGCAAGAATTGTCATCAACTTAGGTTCTGGGCTGCAATTCTTTTTATTATCAATACCATATGGGCCCTGAGCCTAAAATTAAGTGGCTTGGGGTCATGAGAACCAGTTGGTCTGCATGACAGACCTTTTTTTTAGAGAAGAGGGAGGAGGAGGGGGAGAGAATGTGACAGAACTTCTGGGGAGTTTGGAGGTGAGCATTGTACTGTTTAAGGCACATGGTTAGGTATATTAAAAAATATCCATTCCCACAGGCCAAGAAGGCACATGGGAAAACAGTAGGTATTAGTTTTTGGGGGTGTTTGTGGTGCAGTGAGAAGGACCACTTGAAAAAAGTATTCATTTTCGATGAAATCCTTGAAGAGAATATAAGCACATCCAAGTAGGTAGGATATAGGACTCTTTAAACTCTCCAAAATATGTGCAGCAAAAAATATATTCACAAGTTCAACCATTAGCTCTGAGTTTACAGGTGCTCACAAATCTAATTGACTCAGATTCCTCACTAGTGTGAAATGTTGTTTGAGTTGTAATTTTTCGGGAATTGCTACAAAGAGAGAAGATGTTGAATTATCCATCTCCAACATTTCACTAAAGGCTTTATGTAAAAATGTTTTGATATTCAAGAAATTGGTAAAGATGGTAAAACCCAAGAAAGGACCTTGGGTTTCAATGAACCAGGGGAAAACATTCAAAATGCAAGATGTAATTGTGTCAAAGAAAATAGCAAAGTAGGAAACTCAAATTTCAGCTCACGATGATTTGAGTTTCCTTTATCTTTTGTGTTTTGCCTGTGTCTATCTGAGGCATTACCTAGGTTATGGAATACTTAAAGGAGATCTTAGGAGATTATACAAAGCTTATGAAAAGTGTTAGTCAGGGATGTACTAAGTTCAGGGATACTTAGGAATTACATAGGAGGCTACCTAAGGTGGATTCATAGTGCAAGAGGGCTATTTAAGATAGGGGTTATCAAAAGCCTACATAGGGGCATTACATAGAGCCTAGAGACTAACTAGGGAGACACCTAGGGCCTATGGTTCCAAGTTGCTCTACTTGAAATCCCAAGCCTTGTAAGAGTTTTTGTTCTCTGTGGAAAAGTTTCACATCTTAGGAAGTTTTGGAGTGTAAGTTTTTTTAGTTTTGTGAACGACTGTGGGTGGAAGTTTTGTGAGTGGAGGTTTTATGAGTGTGAACATTTGTGAATAAAAACTTTCTGAGCTTTTACGCTTGGAGGTCTCATGAACTCCCAAGAGTGATTTTTGTGTTGTGGGTGGAGGTCTTGTGAGCTTTTAGGATTAGTCATGTTTCATGAGCTTTTACACATAGAGGTTTTATGAGCTTTTGGAGTGGTTTTTGTTTCATGCACGGAGGTCCCAAGAGCTTTTAAAAATCATTATCATGAGCTTTTGTGAGTAGAGCTTTTGGTTTTAATATGCTTGAACCTTTCAAAATTGTTTGAAGGAGGTGCATCTTTCTTGGCACCTTCTTGGCACCCTCTTGATGATCCATTTAGGTTATATGAGTATTTTTGAACATTTGGAAATTATTTTGAGAGGGCTGGAGGGGGGGGCGGGCTGCAATTCTTTTGACACCATTTTGATGAGTTGTTTAGGTTTTGTGGGTATGTTTGAGAATTGAAAATTATGAGTGTGGTGTATGTGGGTTTAAAAATAAAAGAATGGTACAGGCTCAACAATCTGAATCTCTTTCTTTGCATAAGGGAATCAACCCCTTTTAAGAAAGAAGGTGCATTGGTAAACTGTGAACTTCCTACAGCCCATTGCACTAGTAATTTCATACAACATACATGTTGCTGCCTACAACTTTGGCAAAAAAAACATGTGACCTAATTTATTCTAGATGTAGTGTGGAAGGTTGTTTATCAGGATTATCAAAAGGCCTACCCTAGATTACAGTTTCAATAGAAGACCTTGAAGGACCTGCTTCATGAGACCCTTTAAAGAATTGGAAATCAACAATTCAAACAAGGATGGGTTTGAGAGGGCAACTATACAACGTGACAGCGGATTGGAGTGCTTGAAAGCCATAGATGGGCATGCCACAATAGGCGTATTAAAGAGGTGAAAAAGTTTCATTGATGGCACCCTAGTGTCCACCTCATTTTTTAGGTCTATGTCTCATAGCTCTTGTAATTCAATTCTCAACCTACCAATGGTGTGCCTACCTCTAATCCTAACCCTATGCTTGTACCTAGTGAAAGCATGTTCCATTTGAGAAGGTGTCTAAGGGTTAGATGTGGGTAATGTAAGCTAGGAAAGTGGCAAGCATGGCAACCCACTTTTCTTCCACCTCCAATGTCCATGATGCCTTTTTGATAAGCAAGATGGACATCAATCATGATAAGAACAACAAAATAAAAATAAGCAACTTGAAAATAACCAGGGAGTTAGGAATAATGTTAGAGGATAAGTTTAAGGCCAAGGTTGGGCAACTTTGGACATGTAGTTAAAAGTCCCATGCTCATCCATATTTAGTTGGGTCATATTTATGCTTTTCAATGATTTCATATGTAAGGTTTCATGGTTTCTAGTCTAGGCAACTAGCCATGAGGAAAGTTTTGAACACTATGCAACTAGTCGTGAGGAAAATTGTGATTCAAAAAACTTGTAAATTTTGATTTTGTGGAAATGAAAAAGGAAAGTGTTTGGGAAGAACTTTTCATTATATAATTTTCCCATGAGTCTTTATGTTTAAACTTTAGATTTTTTTGTCCTATCTGACCTACTTGTAAATCCACTTCTTTGGGACTAATTTTTTACTTACCCACCTTACTTATGCTCTAACATAAACCTCAAAACATGTTTCCTAATAAAACATTCATTCCTAACACTTATTTTGACCATGCCATTGAAATTGTATCTTACACATTATCTTTAAACCTAAAAAAAATTCTAAAACCAAAACCCTAAAAGTCAAACCCAAAAACCTTAAACTAGACCCAAAAATCCAAACCTTAAAAACTTAACCTAGTCACCTTAAAACACAAACAATAAAAGCCTAAACTCAAACCCTAAAATCCTTAACCCCTAAACTAAAATCCTAAAAATCTTAACCCCTAAACCCAAACCCTAAAATTCAATCCCTAAAAACCCAAATCCCAAGCTCTAAAAAAAAACTTTGAAAATCAAACTTAAAAAACCCAAATGTTAAACATTACCCCTAAAAGCCTAAACCCAAGAACCCCACAAGTTAAACTGAGTTACTACCTGGTTTAATCTTGGTAACCCATTCTATAAGAAGTAGGTCTAACATTAGGTAACAAAATAGGGGACCAACAGGTAAGTAGATAGTTTTTACATAGTAAGTAGGTGCTGTTTTTATGACTTACCTAGTTTGTAGGTATTAAATAAAGCAACTGAGCTAAGCACCATGGTTAGCTAGGGAACTGGAACCCAACAGAAAACTGTTTCCTGATCACATATCATCCATCCTTGAACTGGTGGGTGCTGGCTCACTGTGGCCCGCCTTTTAGGGATCTCATGTTGAGTTTTTGAATCTGGTTCCTAATTTGAAATTGTTTACAGATATTCCTCTCACAAGTGGGCACGAGGAGCTAAACAAGGTGTGAAAGTGAGGTCCAACAAGACATCACTTTAAGGAAAACTCTATTAAATTGTTTTAAAACCATGGAGTCACATTTTTTTATTCAAAACAAAAATTATAGAAGCTATGCTCAAATGCATTTCTCATAACTCGGCCACTCTCAAAATAATTAAGTGAATGATATCTGTGTTGAGCATAGATGGCAGAGGCATGTGAGCTTTTGCGTTGGAGATTGAGTTGCATTCAATTGATTTCTCATGCTTAGTGCTTACCCTTCTGTCAGGAATCTTGTGGGTGGGGTGGGACATGGTTTGAACAAAGAGACGTTTCTGAGGTATGTGGATTCCTGAAGAACGCATGAGTTGGGTAGGTAATTGACAGTGTCGAGGATGATCTGATCATCATCATCATCATCGAGGTGTAGGATCCAGGCAAAACCATCGACACTGAGCCTACTCATTCTTTAACTATATTCCTAGATGTGTAATAACCTTCTGTTATGCGTCTGACCTAGTCCAGCCAAAATTATTCCTTCTTCACCTATTGCGTGTCTGCAGTGGTTGTTCAAAATCCTTGTTTGGAATAGCCGTAACATTGTGAGAGCCTGACACAACAATCAGCATTGTTGCCAGAGAAAGAGAGAGACACACACGTTGTGACAGTATGGTATTTCACATAGGAAAAAGCTCATTTGCATTATATGACAACAATGACCCATTGGCCTGACAGACAGTTCTTCTGGGCTTGTCAAGTGTGGATTACTCATTCATGAAAATGCCTCTTTTTCTTCCTTTTGGGGGCCTCCCAATATATTACAATCCACTCGCATCACAATTGATGAACTTGTGGCTTCTATGAATGATTGATCCAAGTTTATTAGTTGTACCCAAAGAGCAAGCCTACTGTAGTAAGGTTGCATCACGCTGTTGTACATGATGGAGAAGTCTATGACATCATGTGGGTACTCAAGGAGCACAGATTTTAAACTGTCAAAATCAAACATTCAGCACACCATCAAGGACTTAGGACTTTTACACTAGGAATGCGTGTTTTGTGTTCATCTCCATTGCCACCACCCATGAGAGCACGAATAACATATTCAAAATTAAGGCCCAAACTAGTTCGTAGTAGTACTGTCTTTGAAGAAGTTGTACTTGTCCAATATTACAGTAGAAATGTACTGTGAAGCAAATTCATAAGTATTTAATAAGACTCCCCCATTATTCAGCCCCTCTTGGAGTTTGCATCATCAGCATTTCAGCCTACCATTATCATAATCCCCCTTAAGTATCTTTAGAGATATGGAATACCGTAGTACCTAGGCTGGTTCTGCAGCAAGGTGCCTAATAATAAACACACACACACACACACACATATTTTGGTCAATTACATTGTTTGGCAATAAAAAAAATAATTTTACAATTCAGCTTTATATTAAATAATAAAGCTATTGTGCTTGAGAGCTTCCTTCAGTTTTTTGGCATGGTAGCATGTATTTGTCGAAATTTTTGACAATTTCAAAAAAAATAAAAATTAGTGCCTAACCAGGCGAGGTACTATGACAGTTGAGATGTCAAATTCACGGTGTCAGCAAAGAGCTGGAAGTAAAGAGATCCCACTCCCCTAAGCAGCGGTTTTTTTAAAGAATTTTTGTTTTGTAGCTATAGTGGCAATTATCCCTAGCAAGATTTAGCCAAATCTGGTTGTAAACCAAATCTTTAATCATCCTTCTATATGTTTGGCTACACAATGAAAATTACATATATCAATCTGACGATTTCTACTTTTTTTCCCTCTCACTTCTGGCAACTGAAAACCTCCAAAATCACTTTCTTTTTTGAATTTAGAACTTTTATTTCTCATTTTGGCGATATATTGCCAGTAAAAAAAGGGCTGCCCCTAACATTACATATGCCCATGGTTGTTACTGCAGTCAGTACAATAGTACTGCTGGGATTTTTTTACCCCAGTAGCCTTTGCCCCATTTTTTTTCACCTTGACATTTATAGACATGTTTTGGGTGCTGGGGGCATGTAACATGCTACAACACTGGTCTTTGGCACATGCTATTTGGCATATTACATGCCCCTTGGCACTCATAACATGGGAGGTTATGGTTGCAAAACATGACGAGGTGAAAAAAGTACAGGGCCTAGGGCAGACTAGACTGAGGGAAACAAATTGCAGCAGTACTCTTGTACTGCTGGGCAAATGTAATGTTAGGGGTCCAGCTCTCATTCAGTAGCTGCCCACCATCCACACTAGGTAACCAGGGAGAGGGCACTGGTTACCGGACATAAACATCCCTAATGAGAATCAAAATGCCCTCTTTTCATCTATGCAGAGAGCAATTTATGAATTGTTCATCCAAGAAATGAAGGGTTACAGAATCATTGGGCCAATGAGAGCCCAGGGTAGTACCTTGTGCTAACTAGTAGGCCACTAAATTTGAAACAGACGTCAAAGGATATAGGTTGTAACTTATGACCTGACAGCCAATCAGAGCATCAAGATTCTCACGATGGACGGCTATGCAAAGAACCTGTAGAATATTTCTAGTGGGTATGGAGGCAGAAATTTTACTGAGGCAAAACAAACAACTCTCTTCTCAAATGAATCACAACCGTCTGTTTCTAAAAGCAAAATTCTACTGGTTTGTTATGCTGGCTAAGGAACTTGAATGGGACTGTTCTGGGAATTTGGGTCCAGTACTCAGGTCTGGCCTTGCACAGGACCCTCATTACCAGAACAGCCCTGCTTGTTTTCAGTCCTAGCCTTACATGGAAATAGAACAAACAAAGACATATGATATGTGAGCCAGCTAATCCTGTACCAGCTTAAGGAGAATTTAGCTCAAGTTGTGCTGAGCTGAAAATTTGACGGAGACAAAAGTAGTTGCTGCAGCTTTTATGTTGGAAGAATTTCTCTGGGACTGATCCTGAGTACTGAGTAGATCAGATGTTTGGGGAAAGCAAATTACTGTCCACATTCAACAGGGCAGAATCAACTCAATCTATGTGTGTTAATCTGGTGAAAACAAAAAGAGATAGAACTGGGTTGAAAATCTTTTGGAAGTAATGGAAGTTTAGAGCATTTGAGACATGATTAAATTTACAGGGCAACAGTGAAGATGAAGCGATGTAGTCGTGTAATGGGCTGCGAGAGATCAAGCAAAAGCCTGAGAGTATTACAGCAATTTGATTTTCTTCCTGTTTCTTTACAAAAAATTTATATGATCTCGAGAATGATTCTTCTGATGTTGTTGCAGAACTCAATGCTCCTCACTGATGTATGCAGAAGAAGCTGCAGCTAAACATTGACAATCTACATGTATGATTGTCCAAGTCCACACCCATTTGGGAGGCTGGACCGTCAGGTCAGGTTCCCTTGGAGGTTCCATTCATCACCGGCTTTGACATTAGGTGAGGACCAAATTGCAGCTCTAACAAGCTTAATATAGCTCAAGAGGCGGTTTTCAAACCAACATTTCATCAAATCTCTGCGAATTTCAACTCAATGAGGTGATGAATTCGTGTTAGATTCTCTATAGTTTTTGACAGGTTTGCAGGAAAGTAGTTGTGGGTAATTTTCTAACAGAAAAAACCCAGCTGAGGGCCTTAGTAAAGGTCTGCCGAAGATGATAGATATTGCGGCCCGCCGCTATGGCGACAAACCATGGGTATTGAAGATTGTGAGTCCCACGAGTTCTACACACGGAATCTGGATATAAGATGCAAGTTTATGTAAGATGCTCACTAGGACTCATGATGGCTTCTGATATTTCTAATGCTTCCAGTAGGAGTAAGTTTTTTAAAAATATTGATGGGATTGGAATTTGAGGCAGTTGTCGAACCAGGCAGACCCACTGATCGATTGTTACATTTGAAAAAAAGTCGATTATAAGATTCAATGTCGAAAGTGGCAGATCGTGGGTACTGACTGTCAGTGCGACAACTTCTAGCCTGCTACATGTGGACAACCAAAAAAGGTTACATTGTCGATCAACTGATGGAGATGCAGAACCAAAAGATTACAACTTCCACTACTAGCCTACTACTACTGCATGCTGCATCAGCAGGTTCTTCATCATGTGCTAGGATCAAGAGAGTGACACGAGGATCTGTCTCCAATCCATGATTTTCACCGTGTGAAATATATTACAAACTTGGCTGTAAAGAGCACCTAAAGCAGCGCCTCATTGTACCTTTTGCAGAAACGTGGTTGACAAATGATGTATAAGCAAATGCTTTTTTGGGGATGTTGAACAGCTTTTGCAGACTAGTAGATCATGATGGCTGCTCCACTCCAAATCCACACTGCAACCAAGCCGATGGTGATGGACTAGTAGAAGTGGGGCCTGCAGGCAGGCAGGCAGGCATGCATGCAGCAGCAGCTGCTCATGAGCTCACACGGAATCCTGCCTGCAGCAGCTATTCCCTTTCTGGACCAGAAGGAAAGACTAGTAAGCAGCTGCTCCACTCCTGCAAGGGACTTGAGAACCAGGGTTTTAGGGTTTAGGTCCCTTGAGAATCAGGGTTTAGGGTTTACAGCCCCACTAGCGGTTAGAAGGATGTGCTGCTGGAGGGGGGAAGCCATTTCTACTTCGGAAAATTACTCGCATTTCGGGTTGCAGGTCTAGGGTTTGCACTTTTGAGGATGTTGGATTGTTAAGTACCTATGTTGTGTGTTCGATGGGTCGGAATACTTTCATGCCTTGTTCCATAGGTACCCCCTTTTAGGACCAGAATGAATACTCATAAGCTGGTCCGGTACTGTTCAAATAGAGTTCAGGGTTTAGACCCCTTAAGAATCATGGCTTAGGGTACAATGGATGTATGGTAGGGTGGACCAATGTAATTTGGTGAAATGTAATTTATTGTTTTTTTTACATAGGTGTGATTATAAATTGTCACATGACTTTGTGCATATTAGAATTTTTAAATGGGTTGAATGTTTTGAAATTATACACTTCAATATGTACATAACATAATTAATTGATATGCATAATTCATAAAATAAAAAAGCTTTGAATTTTTGAAGTTGAAATTAAGAGTTATATATGCTAACATCAATTAAGAGAACAAACTTTGGTTTGGTACCATGATGGACCTCAAAACTTGTTCTAAGGACTTGATTTTAGTTCAAAAGTATATTCTTGTAGTGCCTTGGTCACTTAAACACATGTTTGTCAATTAATTAATTAATTTTGAGGATTTCATTTCAGCAAGTGATATTCTGAAATATTCCATCAGATTTCTTATTTTCCATCAGAAAAAAATGTTTCTGAAATTATTATTTTTTGAAAATTTCAATAGTTCTAAAAATTAATATAATTAGTGTCAAATATGGCCTATGGTACAAGATTGAAACATTTTGCATGAAATCAAATGAAGTTCATGATTTATGGAAATTTTTATGGTGGAAAGATTAGGTACTTTTCAAAAGTTCATATCTATGATTGAAATCAAACATGCTCACTATGGTGGAATTTTCCAAAGATGTGTACAAAACAATGATTTGTAGATGTTTTAATAAAAAAATTGAAATAAAACTTGGAATCAATGGATTGTTGCTACCTAACTACAAAGAGCTTGTCAAGGTTTTAAAAAAAAAGGAAAGAAATGAACATTTGGATTTTTAATTTTTTGCCACTTTTTGGTCCACCTTACCATGCAGTTACCCTATAGTTTAGGTCCTAGTGTTTAAGATAATAAGTGTAGCACAATGGTCAAAAGGATTTCTTGTGATTGGATCCAGAGCCAATTTACTCAAGAAAATTAAGGATTTAAGGTTTCAGATTTAGGGGGTGCTCTTTTGGGTATTAGCACACTATTAAAGTGTCTGTAAATGGACTTCAAACTAATGCTATTTTTCTTGCACCTTTGTGGATTGGAAATTGTCCCAAGTGAAATGGTTTTTTAAATCTATGAAACGTCATTCATATTTATGAAATTTTTATATGATTTAATGTGATACAATCTTGAAATGTTTTCAAGCCTAATGTTTTATATTAAATGTGGGACTTTTAAACATATACAACTTGTAGTGTCACAATATATATAAAACTTGTAAATGAACTCATCATAATCATAGTTTGTAATGAAATGTTGACATCTTCTCTCCCAAATTCACAAAGGTGTTTTAGACAAATTATTATTTTTGTGTTAATAATTTGAGTTCTAAACAATTTCAACATGGCACATAAGTTCTATGAACTTTTAAACTACACCAAAATTAAGAAAAATGACGAAGTCCTTTATGACATGGATGTTGTAACAAATTTATAATTCTATTCACAAAAAAATATCATATAATGTGTTAAAAGGTCTTCAATAGTTATTGTTTTGAGAACACATGTATATTTAGAAATACACAATTTTATAATTTTGAAATATCAAAAATAAATTGTGAAAAATATTATTAGAGACTCAAAGTTTTATTAAAATTGGTCAACATTACCTTGCAAATGCCTTTAAGTTGAAAATGTTGGATTGTTAAGTTTTTATGTTATGTACAATGGATGGGAATACTTTCATGCCTTGTTTAATAATTATTTCTTTTCAATATTAGAATGAAGATTAGTAAATTGGTCTAGTACTCAAAGGGATTCGAAAACAAAGGTTTAACATAACAAATGTAGTAGAAACTTAAAGATGTGTGGTTGGAGGAGCCAACTTTACTTGGGAATTTTAAGGATTTAAAATTGATTCTTAAAATGCTGTTGGATTTTTAAGTACTATGTTGTGTACAGTGGATGGGAATACTTGAACATACCTTATTCAAATTGGCTATGCCTTTTTAAGACCAAAATGAAAACTAAAAAATCATAATTCAAAGTACATAGAAAAGTTTGATCATCAAAATCCTTTTAAAAAGTCTTCCTTGATATCAATGTTATCACATTATATTAGCATTGAATCCTTTATTCATTAAATATTTTTTTATGAAGGTGCATGGAGTCTATACTCATTGATTATGGACTATTATAGGTTTTTAAGTACACCTTTGAAAGTTCATTATGTTATGGTTATTCAAAAACTATCCATGAAATTCGTACAATGTGATTATAATTTATATATAGCATTGTAATATTGAGTCCTTTTTCATTTTAATTGATTGTATTTAATCACATGGCCAACTTAAAAATTTAAAATCTTGTAAAAACTACCTTGTGACAACATTTTATGGACAATGTAATGTGCTTTCACCCAAAAAGATGTTGCATTATACTATAATGTAAAGTTATATTTAAAAGATGATAAAATTATTAATTTCAAATAATTGAACAAGTATTTTTTAAGTCATTTAAATAGTGAAAAACATTGGTTATAATGCTTTAAAAGTGCTTTTGGACCTACTATATACTCATTAAATTTATTTCAATTTTCGCCACATGTTTCCGTAATACATCAAAAACATTATTGTACAAGTTCATTTAAATGTTTTAACATCAACTTAAATAACTATTTATTACAATGAAAATTAAGTAATGGTTACATCATTGGGTGGCTCCTAATAGCTTGTTTGCACCCATTCATGCATTATAAGGAATCAATAATGCCCCCTTAAGTGGACCTTTGAAAAACAATAGGTTAGTCAATCATGTTGATGTGGTAGAATAAAATTGATTATTCAATACAAATATTCTTCATTCCATGATTTATAAATTTTAGGACCTGAAAACTATTTCATTATATTATTATGTTAATGTAACTTGTATTTTTTAAAATTAAAAAAAGTCACTTTCAAATATTTTCAAGTCCTTGGATTTTTTAAAAATTCCCTAGATTGATTTTAAAAATTTCCATAATATGTTCACATAATATATTATAAATTATGTCATGTAAATAAAACCAAAAATCTAAACACAAATCGAAATGAATAGTTTAAAACATGAAAAATTAAAACATCAGTTACAATTGCTTCACACATGTTAAACTTGCTTCAACCTTTGAAAAGGAAGGCAAGTTGTGTAAATATGTTTAACCAAAAAAAAGAAGGAAGATGTTTCATCATTTAGGTCATTTTATACATTTTTAAAATGAAATATTGCACTAGCTTTGCAAAACTTTAATGAATTTATTTTGTTTGGACATGGCCATATGTTTTGGATGAATCTTGAATCAATTTCGTGGATATTAATGTTTTATGAATTAGGTGTTGTGGGGTGTGATTTGTGAACCCTATGGATAATGAAGGGAAGGTTGTCATTTAGTTACACTTAAGATGTTATAATAAGGACCAACTTGTCTCCATGATTTTATATTTGGAATCAAAGCACAAATAATGGAATATAAAAAGAACAACATTTTTTTTGACCAAAATGTTTAAGTATTGGTAAAAGTATTAGTTTAGATAATATTGTATTGGTCAAGGTTAATATTCAAATCTAGAACATAATTTTGTGATTGTTGATTTTTTTTGGGCTGGCTTGTTTTGGTTCTTAATTTTTTCTGTGTGGTTGGAATTTCCTTACAGTTATCCCAATGAAATTCATTGTCTTCAAATGAAAAACTTATAGATTTCCAGAAATGGAACAAACAATAACATGCCTTACATTATAAAGATCAATGAGTGTGTCATGTAATTGTGGGAAATGTCTTGTTGTCATTCCTTTTCTTACTCATTTAATTATTTAGAAAAAAACATTTCATAAACTTTAAGTTTGAAACTAATGAGAAGATTAAAGAAGCATGGCTGATGATAAAGTGAGAAGGCATGTGTTTTGGTTTTTTACAAACCATTGTCCATGTTGGTGAAGATGAATTAGATCATATATTAAAACATTATTTAGTGTGTAGTTACTTTTATAATGCCATGACATGTTCTTAGCTATGAATCAAAAGAACGCAAAATCACCACCAAGGTCATTTGTCAAAAATTTTACAAATTAGATTGGTGATGATATTAGCCTTGACATATGAATTCCTAATTGGAGCAAAGGAAAGTTGAAAGCTAATTCAAATCAACTTCAAACTTAGATTTAAAATATCCAAGGTACAAGGAAATCATTTGGACACTTGGTTATTGTATTGCTTAGTTTTTCTTTAATTAACTAGTAATCAATTAACCTTGGTGTTTATTGATGATCATAATTAAATTAGGACCATAAATGAAATTAATTATACTTTGAAAGAAAATAATTGCTTGTGAGGAATTCCATCTTATGACAAGTAATTTTTAGATCAAACTCATGATGGATTAGGGGTGGGGAGAGAAAGGTTCAAATTTAGCTAGCCTATCCAATGTTGTATAAACAATTTTGTGATGTAGCTAAGGGGACAATCATGGAGAAAAAAGTTTAAGCAAATTTGGCTACAGATGGATTATATTGATATTAAAGAATCTAAACATCTTTTTATGTTATTGGCTACCCGCTTGAACATGATTAAAAACATAACTTGATTTTTTGAATTTTTTTCTCCAAGCATGGTGATTGGTAATCCCATAAACCATTTTTTTAGAAGTTTTTATAATTTTAATTCAAGAGTAAAACTTCGCCCATTGAAAAGAACATTGAGCCAAACTTGTTAGGTGTTTTCATGTTAAGGAATATCATTTAAGATGTCACAAATGTAATTTTACTACGCAACAACCAAAAGAGTTTTAAATTGTTGATCAACTATTAAGATATTATCAAAATGAAGTATTATGTCATTCAAGTACATACCAATGGTTAATAAATAATAAAAATTTATATTGTTACATGTCATAAATTGATAGTTATGGAATCCTTTGTAGGTAAAATGACTTTCATCATAGTCAAAAAATGATTCCATAAGGATTTCATTTTTCAAAATTTACAAGATTTTTTTTGTTGGAACTTATTGAATCAACGTTATTTGTTACAATTATATTATTGAAAAAATAAAAATTCACCATATGGCTTCAATTCTATGCCCCAAAATTCAACAAGACTTTTTTAAGTCCTAAAAAATGTCATGGGTGGAACTCTTTAACATGGAAACACCCTATTGGTAAGCTTTTTAGAGTGGGAAAGAGAGAGAATCATTTGAAATTTACAAAACAAATCAAAATTGAGAAGATAACTTATAATTTCAATTTTGTGAGCAATGAAATGAAATGTTGGTGGATTAATTGTAGCCAATAGGCTAAAGCATGTGGTTTATAATGAAAAAGGATTAAGACACACTCGAAAAAGGTGTGGTAGGAAAAGAATGTTTTTCCTTTTTTTTTTTTAGTGTGGATGGAACCATGCTAAGGTTTGTATGTGCCCTAACTACTTTTGGCAAAAGGATAATATAGTTAGATGGTGATGGCAATTATTGTGATAGATGGGATTGAAATAATGTGAGCTTTGCTTTTATGTTATGTGTTTTTTTTCTTTGCAAGTTTGGAGCATACTAAGTTTGGCAAGGAGGAATTGCAAACCTTATTTGTTGAACTAGGAGATGCATGCTTTGGTTGATTTTTTACTTTTGCCCTTTTGCATACGGGAAGGGGAATTTTTTTTTGTGGAATTGTGTTATCGATTTGCATTAATTTTGCTTCAAGATTTGGTCCATGCTTATTTGGTGTAGAGTGGACTGTTGGAGGTTGAAAATAAGTAGGATGACCTACAACTTTGGTTGAGGTCTCCACAAAACATCTTGTCACTTAGTTAGTAGGTTTAGGTTAGCATGAGTTGTGCTTCAGTTGAGAGAATCAAATTCGGCTATGCTTTTCTCACTTTGATTGTAACTCATGTTCAATAAAAGAAACAAGGGGAGAGAATGAAAAGAATGACAAATTTTAAGGAACCTTTTTAATCTTGTGAAGGAGATTTATGAATAGGGGTCTAAAGGATTGTTTGCTAATGTTAAATGTAGGGGGTTGAGTCTCAAGTTATGGAGGGGTCTTACAACATCTTTGGGTGAATTATTTCTGAAAAGACACTGGGGATTGTTTTAGAAATGGTTAGTGAACATTTGATTTTAGTGAACATGGTTAGGGAAGAATCTTGCTCATTGTTGTGGGATTATCATTGGGTACTTGTAGGACAGATGAAATATTCATCATAAATTAGGATTTTTGTTTGTTGTAATTTGCAAAATGGGGGTGTGGTCTTGTTGTTAGTTTTTTGTTTGAAGAACGTTCATGGCTAGGATGGGTATAATGGAAGAGAGGAGCAAGGGTATGGGGTCCTCAACACATAGAATACTAATCCAATTCTCTTCCCACAATTTATTCTTGTTTGATGCAAGAAAGACAAAATATTGCAAATATAAAAGAACAACAATGGTTTGAAAATTCCATGGTAAAGTTGATTAAATAGGTGTTGAATGTATTCTTAATATATGTAATTAGGAAGGAATAACAATACAAGGGATGGTCAAATGTAACATGCATGAAATGTTTGTTTTAATTCAATAGGCATTTGCCACTATTGTACAAGATTATATATGAATTTGTGATCTTGTGTTTTCTTGTCCATTTAATCTATTTGAGAGTCGTTTTCTCTTTTGTTACAAAGGGACTTTACTTGGACACCTTCATATTGCTGGTGGATCACCATGAGAACTCCAAATGGGGAGGGGTAAACATAAACTTTAAACTCAATATAATTCATGGTATAGTTGGGAAGGAGGAGGGTCTAGAGAATGGGCTCCCTCCCTTAGCAAGGTGGATGGATCACCAAGTAGCCATGATAACTTGGATGGTGGAAGTCCAAGCTGAGCTTAACACTGTGACTCTAGAATAATGTTCTTCACATCTATATGAGGCATATATTAATCCATAAAAAATAAAGCAAAAAATTACGGAGAAAATCAATGGGTTGTTGGTTAAAGAGAAAGTTTCTAAAACTAGCATTTGAACTAATTATTTATGTAAAGTATATAGTTCCTCCAAGTAATAGCTTCAATTAGGTGCAAGGTTGAGCATGTGTATGTTGATCTGTGGTGTGAAAAGAGGTAGTATAAAATCTGATCGAATCTTGGGTTTTGCGTCAAGCGACTCAGTGTGGCGGCGCTCCATAATGGACTGCATAGAATTGCATGGCTTTTCTTTTGAGCTATGCATTGGATTGGGTATGGCGGCTTGTATTGATGAAGGGAGATGGCAAGTCGGCGAAAGGAGGATCGGATCAGGATGACAAGGAAGATTTTGGGGAGGCTTCTAGGAGAAGCAACGGAGGTCCGAGAAAGAAAGATCAGAGGACCGTTTTGGAAAAAGATTTTTTTTGGCTGTGTAGAAGATAGAATCGAGATAGCTAGAAAAAATATCAGGCGGTTTTTGGGGGAAAATGGATAGAAGAAAATACTCTATAGTCAGGAGCGAGGCTTAGTTCTTTCTTTTTCCGCTGCGTTGGGTAAATCTAGTCAAGCATCTGCTGCAGATGAACTTCAGGAGAGAGAGACGATGAGAGGT
>Ga0116227_10002293_pt1 | contig 43545 bp, 43 predicted proteins | sample S1TSphgellanicum_FD_89693 | JGI IMG/M metagenome (GOLD analysis project Ga0116227, IMG submission 89693) | Host-associated microbial communities from peat moss isolated from Minnesota, USA - S1T2_Fb - Sphagnum magellanicum MG | ecosystem: Host-associated > Plants > Peat moss > Unclassified... | reverse complement strand
GAACGCCGTCATCGAGCATCGACCGCACGGCCGCCTCCGCCTCCGCCTCGGTTTCGGCGACCACCACGCCCTTGCCGGCGGCCAGACCATCGGCCTTGATGACCACCGGGGCGCCGAAGCGCTCCAGAGCGGCCATGGCGTCAGCCTCGCTGGAGACGCGCTCATAACCGGCGGTGGGGATGTTGGCGCGGGCGCACAGATCCTTGGTGAAGCCCTTGGAGCCTTCCAGCTGGGCGGCCTCCTTGGAAGGGCCGAACACCGGCACGCCCGCCGCACGCAGCGAATCGCCAAGGCCATCGACCAGCGGCGCCTCTGGGCCCACCACCACCAGACCGATGGCCTGCAGGTGGCAGAAGGCGACCACGGCGTCGTGATTCGTCACATCCAGCTTCACGCATTCGGCGTCTTGCGCGATGCCCGGATTTCCGGGGGCGGCGAAGAGCTTTCCACCGCTGCGCACCGCTTGGGATTGCGCCAGCTGCCACGCCAGCGCATGTTCGCGCCCGCCCGAGCCCAGGAGAAGGATGTTCATGCCCGCTTACCCGCCTTATGCCGATGATGATGGTCCTGGCGGGCTGGTAGCGAAGCAGACGCCCGGCGACAACGCAGAGCCGCTCTCCATCACCGAGATTTCCGCGCTTTTGAAGCGAACGGTGGAAGATCGCTTCGGTTTTGTGCGGGTGCGGGGCGAATTGTCGGGCGTGAAACGCGCGGCATCGGGCCATTTGTATCTGGCGCTCAAGGATGAGGGCGCGCGGCTCGATGGCGTGATGTGGAAGGGCAGCGTGGCGCGTCTGGGCTTCCTGCCCGAGGATGGCGTGGAGGTGATCGCCACCGGCAAGCTGACCACCTATCCGGGCCGCTCGAACTATCAGATCGTGATCGAGCGCATGGAGATCGCGGGTGAGGGCGCTTTGCTGGCGCTGCTGGCCAAGACCAAGGCGCGGCTTGAGGCGGAGGGGCTGTTTGCCAGCGAACGCAAGCGCGCTCTGCCGTTCCTGCCGCGCGTGATCGGTGTGGTGACATCGCCCACCGGCGCGGTGATCCGCGATATTCTGCACCGTCTGGCCGATCGTTTTCCCAGCCATGTGATCCTCTGGCCGGTGCTGGTGCAGGGGCAGCGCGCGGCGCAGCAGGTGGCGGCGGCGGTGCGTGGCTTTGGCGCTTTGGAACCGGGTGGTCCGGTGCCGCGCCCCGATGTGCTGATCGTCGGGCGCGGGGGCGGCAGCATCGAAGACCTGTGGTGCTTCAACGAGGAAGAGGTGGTGCGCGCCATCGCCGAAAGCCCGATCCCGGTGATCAGCGCCGTCGGCCATGAAACCGACACCACGCTGGCCGATTTCGCCGCCGACCGCCGCGCGCCGACGCCCACCGCCGCCGCCGAAATGGCCGTGCCGGTGCGCGAGGATCTGCTGGCGACGGTGGGAGAGTTCGCTTTGCGCCAGCGCCGCGCTGTGACGCGCGGGCTGGATCTGTCGCGCGAGAGGCTTTCGGTGCGGGCGCAGCGCCTGCCCTCGGCCCGCACGCTGCTGGAAGAGCCGACTCAGGCGCTGGATGAGGCGGGCGAAAGGCTGCGTCGCGGTCTGGCCGGGCGGGCTCAGGTGGCCGGGGTGCAGTTGCAGCGCGTCGCCGGGCGGCTGTCGCTGCCCCTGCTGGCGGCCCGTCTGGAGCGGGCGCGTGAAAGGCTGGCGGCGCAGCGGTTGAACCCGGCGCTGCTCACCGCGAAGCTGCGCGAGGATGGGCGGCGGCTCGATGGTGTGACCCGCGTGATGGCCAGCCTCAACCCCGATGCCGTGCTGGCGCGTGGCTATGTGCGGGTGACAGGCGAGGACGGCCGCACGCTGGTCGGTCAGGCGCAGGCGGCGGGCGAGGGGCGTTTGACGCTGCATTTCCGCGATGGCCTGCTCGACGTTGCGCCGCTGGATTCAGAGGCGGTTCAGCACAAGGCGTCCCTACGCAAGGCACAAGCGCGGCGCCCGGGATCATCGGCGAAACCGGTTCAGGACGACCTGTTCGGCTGACGCGCCCGACCGCATTGGAGCGCGGCGGCAAAGATGGTAGGAGTATGACATGTTGATGAATTCTGCCGAACGCGCCGCCGTGCTGCGTTACGAACCCAGTGGATTCCGCATGGTCAGCCCTGGCAGCCATGTTGTGTGCGCCGTGACGGGGGAGAAAATCCCCCTCGACGCTCTGCGCTATTGGAGCGTGGAGTGGCAGGAAGCCTATGCCGGCCCGGAAATCGCCACGAAACGCATGCTTGGACTGTGATCTCCCGCCGTCTGGCGCTGGGCGGATTGGGCGCGACTTTGATCGCGCCGCGCGCCGGGGCGGCAACCCCCACCACCGCGCCTGATGTCACCGGAGCCCTGATTCAGGGCGGATGGGCGCGCGGCAAGGTGATCGGGCGCCCGAGCCTGTCGCTGGACGGGCAGGCGCTGACCTATGATGCCGATGGCAGCTTTTTTCTCGCTTTCGATCGCGATGCCGGGCCCCAGGCGGTGCTGGCGGCTGATTATGGTGGGGGGGCGCTGCGCCGGGCTCTGGCCATCGCGCCGCGTGGCTGGCCGATCGAGCATATTGATGCTCCCTTTCATCCGCCTGCCATGCCCGATGCCGACTTTATGCGGATTCGCAGCGTTGAACTGGCCCGGATCGCGGCGGCGCGCGCTCAACTGACCGGGGCGCAGGGCTGGCGACAGAGCTTTATCTGGCCCGCGCATGGGCGGATTTCGGGGCGTTTCGGGTCGCAGCGGATCTATCGCGGCACGCCGGGCGCCTATCACAGCGGTCTGGATATCGCGCCCGGCGCCGGGGCGACCTATGTCGCGCCCGCCGATGGTGTGGTGGTACTGGCGGCGCAGGCGCCCTTCACGCTGGAGGGCAATCTGCTGATGCTCGACCATGGCATGGGGCTCAATTCGGCATTTTTGCATGCCCAGCGTCTGTTGGTGCGCGAAGGCGACCGGGTAAGTCAGGGGCAGCCGCTGGGTCTGGTGGGGATGACCGGGCGCGCCTCTGGGCCGCATCTCCACTGGAGTTTGCGCTGGCGTGAGGCGCGGCTTGACCCATTGCTGATTTTGCCGCCTGCCGGATGAGCGCAGGTTAAGCACGGAAATTGCGGGGTTTTTCCTGTCAATTCGTACAACGGGCGTTTCACAAATCTTCAACCGATTTTTTGCCGGAGCGCATGCGGGGCAATCTGCGGGATGCTTCCCGTTTTTTCCGCGAAATTGAAATTTTATGTCGTCCATACGCTTAAAAATATCCAAACTATGCCGAAATATGTCGGGGCGCTTCAGGTAAAATACCGGAGTGCCCTTTGCGCCAAATTCACGCCGGGTGTGTTTCCTGCATCTCGTTGTGACAGTTTCGCAACAATATGACGAATTTTTACTGACACCCATGTCAGCGTCTTTTCGGGTGGCACGGGCTTTGTCATGAATACGCATCGTTTTCACGCGGCTTTCGGTCGCCTCGATCCCGGAAAAAGGGGGCGAGGCGAGGGCACCAAAAGCGGAAAAGCGTGAAAATTAACCGTGAGTGGCGGGGGCGCCATTCACCGGAACAGGGGTGAACTATGAAAGTAGCATTGATCAATGCGCTGCGCCTTAGCGTTGCGCCCATGGTGCTGAGCGCCGGCCTGATGTCGGGCGCGGCCTATGCACAGGACGCCGCCAAGCCGACAGAGCCAAAGGCCGAGGAAAGCCAGACGATCGTGGTGACGGGCTCGCTGATCAAGCAGCGCACCTCCACCGAGTCCATCTCGCCGATCACCACCGTGACGGCCGAGCAGCTCGATGCCCGCGGCATCAGCACGGTGCAGGAAGGCCTGCAGACGCTGGCCGCCAACAACGGCCCCGCGCTGACCAACAGCTTCACCGCCAACGGTGCTTTCGCCGCCGGTGCTTCGGCCATCTCGCTGCGCGGTCTCTCCACCAACTCGACGCTGGTGCTGTTCGACGGCCTGCGCGCTGCCTATTACCCGCTGGCCGATGACGGTTCGCGCAACTTCGTCGACCTCAACACCATTCCCGATGACATCATCGAGAAGGTCGACGTGCTGAAGGACGGAGCCTCCTCGGCTTACGGCGCCGACGCCATCGCCGGCGTGGTCAACATCAAGACCAAGCGCCAGTTCAAGGGCGTGTCGCTGCGCGCCGAAGGCGGCCTGTCGAGCCGCGCCGACGCCGGCTCGCAGCGTCTGAGCCTGACCGTGGGCAAGGGCGACATCGAGGAAAATGGCTACAACGCGTATTTCAGCACTTTCTACTTCCACCAGAATGCGCTGTATAACCGCGATCGGCCCTATCCGTTCAACACGGCGAACTATGCCGGCCTGGGTAACAACACCAACAGCGTGATTGGTGGCGTCAACGCGGACGGTACCTACACCCAGGGCACGCCGACGAGCTCGATCTTCTATGTTCGTCCCTATGATGCGGCCAATCAGACCGCGCAGGCCACCCGCTTCACCGCGCTGAACGCCGCCCAGTGCCGTGGCAGCAGCTACACGCTGAACGCCGCGGATCTGGCTCGCACTGCCAACGCCAATGCGCCGACCTCGGTCTGCGCGACCGATTACACGGCGGCCTATGGCGTGATCCAGCCCGAGATCAAGCGCTACGGCGGTTCGGCCAAGGTGACGGCCAGGGTCAGCGACACGATCGAGGCCTATGCGGAATTCAACTTCCTGCAGACCTCGACCAATTTCACCGGCCAGCCTGCGGTGATGCGTAGCACCTCGCCCGCGGGTATCTATTATCCGCAGTTCGCCACCTCGACCTCGGGCGGTATCTACGTGCCGGGTTCGGGCATTCTGGCTCTGCCGGTCTATGTCTGCAATCGCAACGGTGTTGCGGCCTCCATGGTCAATGGCGTTCCCACCGTGCCGGGCTGCACCGCCGCCAACGGCAGGCTGAACCCCAACAACCCCTTCGCCGCGCAGGGCTATGTTGCCCGCATCCAGGGCCGTGACATCGGCAGCACGACCTACAACGAAACGCGCAACCGCACCTATCGCGGCGCCTTCGGCGTGTCGGGCCAGATCACCGACACCATCACCTTCGACGTGGGCGGCACCGCCATGCATGACGATCTGCGTCGTCTGCAGAAGGGCTATGTCTACATCCAGCACCTGCTGGATGCGGTTGCCGATGGTTCGTACAACTTCATCAATCCCTCGGCCAATTCGCAGGCCGTGAACGATTATGTGAAGCCCGATTCCATCCTCAACGCCACCTCGGATCAGGTGCAGTTCCAGGCCAATCTGGGCTTCAAGGTTGCCGATCTGCCCGGCGGTCCGCTGCAGGTCGCCATCGGTGGTTCGGAGCGTTACGAAGCGGTTGATACCCCCAGCGGCAACAACGACATCAACGGCCCGACCCAGCGCTACTTCACCCTGAATGCCTTCGGGACGAAGGGGCATCGCTGGATTCACTCGGCCTATGGTGAAATCTCGGTGCCGGTGATCAAGGAGCTCGAGCTGACGGCTGCTGGTCGTTATGACAGCTATTCCAGCGGTCAGAACGCCTTCTCGCCCAAGGCCGGCTTCAAGTTCAAGCCCGTCAAGCAGCTGATGATCCGCGGTACCTGGTCGAAGGGCTTCCGTATCCCGTCCTTCGGTGAGGCCAACTCGCTGCCGACCACGGGCTATGTGGGCAACACCCAGGGCGTGTTCAACGACCGCTACCTGGCTCAGTACGGTTGTACGGTGGCGACCTTCTCGGCCTGCCCGACCTATCTGACCGGCGGCAGCTATGGCTACACCCAGCTTGCCACACCGACCCTGAAGTCGGAAAAGTCGCGCAGCTTCACGCTGGGCGCGGTGTTCGAGCCCGTGCGCAACCTGTCCTTCACCGTCGACTTCTACGACATTAAGAAGGATCAGTTGATCACGGCGCCTTTGGCTGCTCCGGCTCTGGCCGCTTACTATGCCGGTACGGCGATCCCCGCCGGCTACACCGTGACGGCTGATGCGCCCGATCCGAACTTCCCCAACGCGACCCCCAAGGTTGCGCTGGTGCTGGCCAATCTGATCAATGCCAACAGCCAGACGGTGCGCGGCATGGACTTCGAGGCCGAGTTCCGCCACAAGTTCAGCCAGAATGTGACCTGGACCAGCTCGGCCGAGCTGGACTGGATTATGCGCCTTGAAACCAAGTTCGACGATGGTCATGTCGAGCGTTACGATGGCACGCTGGGCAACTACAACCTGACCGCCGGATCGGGTACACCCAGCGTCAAGGCCACCTGGATGAACACGCTGGAAATCGGCAAGGTGAAGATCACCGACACGCTGAACTACATCAGCGGCTACAACCTGTCGGCGATGGATCAGGGCGGCACTTACAAGGATTGCAGCCTGAAGCCCACCTACTGGTCGGCTTGCAACGTGAAGGGCATGATCACCACCGACGTGAACGTGCAGGTCAAGGTCAACGACCAGTTCACCGTTTACGGCACGATCAACAATCTGCTCGACAAGATGCCGTCGATCGATCCGGTGAGCTACGGTGCGCATGGCTACAATGCTGTGCAGGGCGGTACGGCCATTCTGGGCCGCTACTTCAAGGTTGGCGCTAAGGTGAACTTCTAAGGTTCGTTTTCAGCGTTGAAAGAATGGGGGGTGGCCTGAAAGGGCCGCCCCTTTTTCTTTTCAGGGTTTGAAGGGATTGCCGCAGGGGGCGTTACGCCCCCTGCAGCCCCGTTACGTCTCCCGACGATGGGGCAGCGGTGAACGGCACTTGCGGGCAAACGTCCCCCGTGAAGCGGAAATTGATCGCCTGCGGCGCGGTGAGGTTGGGCGCAAGGACGGGGTGCCCCCGCCGCTTCGTCGGAAGACGTTATGGGAGCGCGAGGGGTAACCCCCTCGCTTCTCTGCCTGCTCTTCTGGAAGCCGGGCACGCAAAAAGGCGCGGCAGGATGAACCTGCCGCGCCTTTTGTGCCGGTGCTGAAACCTGTGTCAGGCCGCTCAGGCGGCGGCGACGGCAGCCTTCTTCAGATCGCGCTTCACCTTGAGGGCGTTGCGGCTCAGCTTGCAGTCAGCCGTCTTGAGCAGCCAGTTGTCGAGGCCGCCGACGTGCTCGACCGAGCGCAGGCCGTGCGTCGAAACGCGGAATTTGAAGCCACGATCCAGCGCTTCCGACAGCAGCGTCACGTTCTGCAGGTTGGGCAGGAAAACGCGCTTGGTCTTGTTGTTGGCGTGGCTGACATTGTGGCCAACCTGACGGCCCTTGCCAGTCAGTTCGCAAATACGGGACATGATTCTCGCCTTCGAATTTCGTTACCGTTGCCGGATGAATGGGCGCGCATAGCGATTTCGCCCGGCTTGGTCAAGGTTATGCACAGGCGAAGAATCGATTCGGTCATCTCGCCGCTGGTGCGCGCTCTTGCCATGATGGTGACGCTCGCGCTAGCCCCTTTGGCATGACCCAATGGCCGCTTCCCGAACCCATGGCGCTGGCGCTGGAACAAGCCCGCCTGGGCGCGCAAGCCGGGGAAGTGCCCATCGGCGCGGTCGTCATGCGCGACGGCAAGGTGATCGCCGCTGCCCACAACCGCCCCCGCGCTTTGTGCGACCCCACCGCGCATGCCGAGGTGCTGGCCATCCGCGCCGCCGCAAAGGTGTTGGGGCAAGAGCGATTGGAAGGCTGCGATCTGTGGGTCTCGCTGGAGCCATGCCCGATGTGTGCAGGCGCAATCGCCCATGCGCGAATCGCCCGGCTCTATTATGCCGCCAGCGATCCCAAGGGCGGCGCTGTGGAGCATGGGGCGCGGGTTTTCGATCATCCGCAGTGTCTGCACCGGCCCGAGGTCTACAGCGGGCTGGGCGGGGATGTGGCGGCGGAGATGCTGCGAGAGTTTTTTAGAGAACGAAGGGGATGAAATGCGAGGGGGGAGTCTTTGTTGGTCGCATTCCTCAAGAGGAATACTCCGGGCCCTCGGGCTCCCAGAACGTCTCCCGACGATAGGGCGGTGACGCCGCATCGTGGCGCCCAGACTATCCACCTGCGCAACCTATGGCGCCGCAGGCATTGAATTCCAGCCTGCGACGCCGCAAGCTGAGCGCAAGGCCGAACCTGAAGCGCCAAGGCTGACATTAAAGGGAGCGCGAGGGCGATGGCCCTCGCATCATCTTTTCCTCTGAATCAGGCCAGAACGAAATCCAGCCCGATATCCGCCGCCGGAGCGCTCTGAGTCAGGCGCCCCACGGACACATAATCCACCCCGCTCGCCGCAATCGGCCCGATGGTGGAAAGGTTCACACCGCCGCTCGCCTCGCAGGGCACGCGGCCAGCCACCAACGCCACGGCTTCGCGCAGCATATCCGGCCCCATATTGTCGAGCAGCAGGTGAGTCGCCCCGGCCGCCAGCGCAGGCGCGATCTGGTCGAGGTGGTCGATCTCGCAGATGATGTCCGCCACCCCCGCCGCGCGCGCGCTCCCCACGGCCTGGCCCACGCCGCCTGCAACGGCGACATGGTTGTCCTTGATCATCGCGGCGTCCCACAGGCCCATGCGGTGGTTTTTGGCCCCGCCCATGCGCGTGGCGTATTTCTCCAGATGGCGCAGGCCGGGGATCGTCTTGCGCGTGTCCAGCAGGCGCGCCTTGGTCACGCCCATGGCGTCCACATATTGCCGCGTCAGCGTGGCGATGCCCGAGAGGTGCTGCACCGTGTTCAGCGCCGAGCGCTCCGCCGTCAGCAGCGCGCGCGCCTTCCCGGTGATGCGCAGCAGATGCGTGCCCGGCGCGACTTGATCGCCATCCTGCACCAGCGTCTCGATGGCGATCTCGGGGTCGAGGTGGCGGAAGAAGGCCACGGCAATCGGCAGGCCCGCCACGGTGATCGCATCGCGGCTGTCCATCACGCCGGTGAAGCGCGCATCTGCCGGGATGACGCTCTCGCTCGTCACATCCTTGCCGCCGCCCGGCAGGCCTTCGCCGAGATCCTCGGCAAGGGTTTGGGTGACGAAGGTGTCGAGGTCGAAGCCGGGAATGGAGAATTGGGTCATAGGTCGGGAGGTATAAGGGGTTGCGAAGAAGGGGGAAGGAGAAAAAGCGAGGAGGTTACCCCCTCGCGCTCCCATGCCGTCTCCCGACGATGGGGCAGTGGCGCCCTGTCCGTAGCGCTTCACCTCTCCACCTGCGCAACAGAAAGGCGCCGCAGGCAGTTATGCCCCCGGCGCCTCTCTATAGTTAAAGCCTGCGGCGCGGCGACGTTGCCCTAAGGCCGAACCCGATGCGCAACGCTGACAAAAATGGGAGCGCGAGGGTGTAACACCCTCGCACCTTCCCCTTCATTCCTTAATGGACAAACCGCGCCACAACATCGCGATACGAACGCGACACCTTCACGTCGGCGCCCGATTCCAGCACCAGGAAGCACTCACCATTGGTATGCGGCTTCACCTGGCGCACCAGATTCAAATTCACGATCCACGAGCGATGCACGCGCTGGAACACGCGGGGGTCCAGACGGCGCTCCAGATCCTTCATCGTCTCACGCAGGATCAGCGAGTTGTCGGCGGTGTAGATGCACATGTAATCGCCGGCGGCTTCGATGCGCTCGATGGTGTCGACATCGACGCGGAAGATCTGGCCGCGATCCTTGATGTTGATCAGCTTCTCGAAACGGCCCGCATTGGGGTCGCTCGGTTCCTCATCCATGGCGTCCATGGCGTCGGGGGCGACTTCGGCGAGCACGCTCTTCAGCTTCTCGGCCTCTTCCACCAGCTTCTTGTCGGACAGGCGCTGGCGCACGCGGTCCAGCGTGTCGGCCAGCTTGTCTTCGTCCACCGGCTTCATCAGATAGGAGACGGCGTTGGCCTCGAAGGCGCGCACGGCGTGTTCCTGATAGGCGGTGCAGAAAACAAACAGGGGCGGTTCGATCTCCATCACGCCCTTGACCACGGAGAAGCCGTCGAAGCCGGGCATCTGGATATCCAGAAACACCAGATCGGGCTTTTCGGTCTTGATCTTGCGGATGGCCTCGCGCCCGTTGGCGCAAGTATCGATGATTTCGATGTCGGGGAATTTCTGGAGCCGCAATTGCAGGCCCTGAATGGCCAGTTTCTCATCGTCGACGAGGATGGTGCGGATGGTCATTGGGGCGTTTGCCTTCTCGCGTCAGTCAGGTTGAAGTGGCGGTGGCGGGGAAATCCGCGTCGCGCCGTTCAAAGGGTATTTCGATGGTGACGGCAAAGCCGCCCTCAGAAGGTTCATAAGTCTCGAAACGGTGGGCAGGTCCATAGGCCTGCGCCAATCGATCGCGAATATTTGCCAGCCCGACTCCGGTCGAAACCGTCTGCCCCCCGTCGAAACTGACGGCATTCAATCTGTGATCGCCGTCCTGGTTCTGCAAGCCGGGTCCGGTATCGGAGACGGTGATGCGAAGGTTTTGCCCGACCAGTTGAGCGGCAATGGTGATTTCCGCGCCGCTCTCCTGAGTCGAAACGGCATATTTGATCGCGTTTTCAACCAGCGGCTGCAGCAGCAGCGAGGGCAACAGGCCCCCCTCGACCGGCTCGTCGATGCGGAAGGTGGTGCGCAGCCGCTCCTCGAATCGCATCCGCTCGATGTCGAGATAGAGTTTCAGCGTCTCGACCTCCTTGGCCACCGTCACCCGCCCCTCGGGCTCGTTGACCAGCGTGTAGCGCAGGAAGGAGGAGAGGCGCGTCAGCATGGCATTGGCGGGGTCGGTCTGACCCAGCAGCACCAGCGTGGAGATCGAGTTCAGCGTGTTGAACAGGAAATGCGGGTTGAGCTGATAGCGCAGCATGGCCAGTTGCGCGTTGGTGGCCTGCACCTCCAGCCGCAGCAGGGCATCGTTCTGCTCTTCGACACGCAGGAAGAAGTTGATGGCGTAATACAGCGCCGACCATGCCCCCAGCAGCGCCGCATCATAGAAGAAGACCTGCACGAAAAGCTGGGGAAAGCCCGAGGTGCTGTCCGGATGCGAGAGGTCGACCACCCAGGCATCCATGAAGGCATAGAGGCAGACCGCCAGCGGCAGCACCACCGCCGTCACACCCCAGGTCAGCAGCGCGCGCTGGCCCATCAGTTGGCGATAGATCACCGCCAGCAGCAGGCTGATCGAAAAGCCGTTGATGATCTCCACCACCACCAGCGCCAGCGGGGACCATGACTGGCCGGTGGCCAGCAGCGACATGGCGCGCAGCACCAGAGCGCCCGCCCAGCCCAAAATCTGCAACCGCCAGAAAGCGCGATTCTTGTTGGCGAAAAAGGGAGTGGGTTGGAAGGGAAGCACGGCCATGGCGGGGGCTTTAACCCAAAAGCGCCATGGCTGCGATTGTTTTCCCGGTCACCTGCTCCCTCATCCCTTCGGCGTCTCCAGAGCCTTTTTCAGCGCATCCTTGCCCACGGCGCCCAGCAGCAGATGGCCACCGGCGAGGAAGGTGGGGGTAGAGTTGATGCCCAATTGCTTGGTCAGTTCCAGATTGGTGGCGATCTCGGTTTTCACCGGCTCGCTCTCCGCATCGGTTTTGGCGCGGGCCATCTCGAGCCCGGCGGCCTTGGCGGCGGCTTCGATGCCGGCCACGTCGGGGCGCTCCTGCGCATACATCGCGTGATGGAAGGCGGGGAACTTGCCCTGTTTCGCGGCGGCCAGCGCCATGGCGGCGGCCACCCGGCTGCCGGGCGAAAGGATCGGCAATTGGCGGATCACCACCTTCAGATCGGGATCGGCAGCGGCCAGAGCGGCGACATCGGCCTCGCTCTTGCGGCAGTAACCGCAGGCATAGTCCATGAACTCCACCAGCACCTTGCGGCCATTGGGGTTGCCCAGCACGGAGCCGGGGAAGGGCGCCTCGACCAGCTGGCGGACCTGGCCGATCTGCGCCTCGGCCTCGCGCTGGCGGAGCACGTCCATGGCTTCGGGCAGGATTTCAGGATGGGCCATGATGTAGTCATGGATGGCTTTATCGCCCGTGCCATGGCCGATGGGCAGCAAGCCCGACACAATCAGCGCGGCCCCCGCCAAGCCACCGATCAAACCTGCGGCAAACCCCACTAGCGGGCCGCGCAGGCGGGAGGGAGCGGCATGGGTCGTGACAGGGGGGGCGGGCTGGTTCACAATCTCGTTCATAGGGGCGCGCTTACTTGCGTTTCTTGGTCTTGGCCATGGCGGAGCGGGCCTCCATCGCAATGTCCTGAGCGCGCAGCCAGTCCGGCGTGCCCTGCTTCAGCCCCAGAGCGGCGGCCTCGGCATTGCGCAGCGCGCCGCCGACATTGCCGTTCAGCTCCTGCTGCTCGGCGCTGGCCAGTTCGGCATGGGGCGTGTCGCCTTGCGCTGCATAGACCATGCCCAGCACATACCAGGCGAAAGGATTCTCGCGGTCGCGCGACAGGGCGGCCTTCAGCACGCGCTCGGCCTCGGCCATATGGGGGTGCTTGGGGTCGCCCTCATCCTCGGCGAGCAGGGCGTGGCCGAAGGTGGTGGCGATCAGCGGCTGGTTGTTGGTCAGCTCCGTGGCGCGGCGCAAAGGTGCGATGGCGTCGGCGGGCTTCCCGGCCTCCAGCAGGATCTGGCCTTTCAGCTCAAGGAAATAGGGGTCGTCGGGGGCGTCTTTCAGCAGCGTGTCGGTCTCGACCATCGCCTTGTCGAGGAAGCCCTCCTTGTGCCAGGCATAGGCGCGGGCATAACGCGCGGGCACGCCGGTCATATATTCGGGATAGGCTTTGAGCGTGGCGGCGGGCTCGGCCAGATAGCCGTAGAGCTTGGCCTTCACCCGCTGAAAGCGTTCCTCCAGCACCGGATCGTTGGGGTTGGTCCAGGCCGGGTCCTTCTCATAGGTGTCCTGCAGGAACTGGATACGGTCATCGGTCAGCGGGTGAGTCGACCAGAAGGCCGCCTCATCCCCGCGCGTGATGCCATAGCGGTTTTCCATCACCAGTAGCTTGTGGAAGAACTCCACCGAGCCGCGCCCCGACAGGCCCGCGCCCGAGAGGAAACGCGCGCCCGCCGCGTCCGCTGCCTCTTCCTCGCCGCGCGTGTAGGAGAGATAGGTGCCCATGGCGGCCTGTTGCCCGGCCATGAAGATGCCCATCGCCGCCTCGCCGCCGCCCGCCGCCGCGGCGGCACCGGCCAGCAGCAGCGACAGGATCGAGATGTTGCTGGCCTGCTTCATGCCGCGCGTGTCGATGGCATGGCCACCCACCACGTGACCGAGTTCGTGCGCCACCACGCCCTGCACCTCCAGCGCGGAATCGGCGGCGTTGATCAGGCCCGAATTGACATAGACCGCCTGTCCGCCCGCGACGAAAGCGTTGATCTCGGAATCATTGACCAGCACGACATCGACATTGCGCGGGTCCAGCCCGGTCTGCTGCACCAGCGGGTGGGCCATGTCGCGGAACAGCGCCTCGGTTTCGGCGTCACGCAGCACCGATTGCGCGCTGGCAGGCACGGCGACCAGCGCCACGCACAGCGTCAGCGCACTGGCCAGAGAGCGCCGGAAGCGGCGGTGTTTGGGCGAGATGGGGGCAAGGTCACACATGATTCAACAGCAGGCTAGCATGCCTGCCGCTGAACCACCCATGAAGAATTGCGCGGTCAGTTTTTGGAAGCGTCCTGCTCAAGAAGCGGCCGCAGCAGACGCGAGAGCGAAGCCTGTGGCGGGGTCAGCGTGCCCAGCGGCTCGATACGGCCCTCGCGGCGGCGCACCAGCACCAGCGAGGCATCCTCCTCGATCACCAGATCGGCCCAGTCGCGCGCCTGCATGCGATCGAGCGCCTCGGCTTCGGGCAGAGGCGCGCGGCGCGCGGGGGATGTGGTGGTGCGGCGATGGGCGCGCTCGGCGGCGATCACCGCTTTCAGCCCGCCTTGGGTGGCGGTGAGGTAAGAGGGCAGCGCCCCCTTGCCCAGCCCCAGACGGCGGGCATGCGCCAGCACCGAGGCATATTCGGTCAGCCGAGTCTTGTCGTGCGCGGCACCGAACACCAGCTTGACCACCGGCAGATCGGGCACGCGCGGCTGGGGCGCCAGCCCCTCGGCGGCGAGCAAGGCGGCGAGGCGCTCGGGCGCTTCGGCCCCGGCCAGCGCCAGATCATGCGCCGCGCCGATGGCGGCATAAAGCGCATGGTGATCGCGGGCAGGTGACAGGCGCGCGCCATCGACCAGCTGCCGCGCAATCTGCAGCAGCCCGTCGAGCGAGCGCCCCGGAGCCCCCGGCGTCGAAGGCCAGAAGGAGGGATCGGCGGGCTGGGCAAAGCCTTCCTCGCCCTGCGGCCACAGCGGATGGCGGGTGGGAGCGGGCTGAGCGGCAGGATCACGCCCGCCGGGCCCATCGGCCCAGCCCTGACGGCGCCATGGCTGGTCGGCCAGCTCTGCCGTTTCCAGCCGCGAGCGCGCGCCCGGAGGCGGCACGGGACGGGCCAGCGTGCCGGCTGCCGGCGCGGTGGCCATGGCATCGCGCATCTCGTCCATCAGCTTTTCGCTGGATTTGGCGTCGAGCCGCTCCTTCCAGTTGATGACCCCCAGGATCTGGCTGATCTGGGCGCAATGGCTGGAATCCGGGTCGTCGGAAAAGGGCAGCAGAATGCCGCGATAGAGCATCGTTGTGCCCTGCGGCGTGTCGAACTCCGCCTCGAAGCCGATCGGCGCGCGGTTGGCGAAGATCTGCGCGTAATGCTCGATAAAGCGCGAGAGCAGCGTGCCCCCCGGCACGGCTTTCAGAGCGCGGGGCGCGGCGTCGATTCCCGCCTGATCCGCCAGCCTTTTGCCGATATGCGCCAGATGTGGGGCCTCGTCCGGGCCGGTGAACTCGATCAGCACCGCGCTGGGCGCGAAATCGGGCAAAGCGTCCAGTTTCAACTGGCCGATCGAGGGAAACTCGCGCGAGCCCAGCAGGCTGGCCCAGTGATTATACGCATGGACCTGCATGCGTCGCTCATCCCGGCCAGGGGTGACGGGCAGGATGTCGCCGCCGACTTCATCCTCGTCATAGGCGGAGGTGTTGCGGCTTTCGGCATAGGGGCTGCGCATCGTGTCCATGGAATGGCTCTCGCAATCGGGGGGATGGCGGGCAGGCCGCCGGTGATTCTGCGAGGATGATGGCGCAACTAAGTAAAAAGCCGGTTAAGTTGCGCCAGTGCTTCCCTGTGGATAATTGCGGGGGTAACTGGTTGCAGCGCCTTTCGCCTCGAAGCTGCCCAGCCCCTTGTCGGTGCCGCAAAGCCTGTCCCACAAACGAAAATACAGGCCGTAGTTGCAGCGATACTGCTCATGATGCCGCTGATGATGCGTGGCGGTGATCAGCCAGCCACCCAGCGGGCCTTCCACGAGTCGGCGCGGAAACACCTCCCACCCCATATGGTTGGTGACGCCCATCACCGTCATGATCGTCAGCACCAGCGCCAGCACGCCGACATGGATCGGCACGATGAAGACCAGCGCCGGAATGATGACCGCGCCGGTCAGCGCCTCGATGGGATGGAAGCTCATCGCCGCCCAGGCCGTCGGCGGGCGGCTGGCATGATGCACACCATGCGCGAGGCGGAAAATGCGGGGGCGGTGCATCCAGCGGTGCGTCCAGTAGAACCATGTGTCATGCGCCAGCAGCACGATCACCAGCGACACCGGCATCCACCACAAGGGCATGGCATGGGGATCGCGGTAAATCCGCGTCCAGCCATGCACCTGCCAGCCCCACGCAATAATGCCCGCAGGCAGGCCGAAGATCGCACAGGAGAGCAGCGACCAGCCGATCTCGGCGCGAATCTGGCGGTTGAGTGGTCGGTAGAGGCCGGGTTTCTTCACCGCCGTCGCCAAAGCAAAGCCGCCGCTGGAAAGCAGATAGCGCAGGGCCACGATGGCGCTCATCACCAGCGCCGACAGGATCGCGGCGGTGAGGGTGGGCTGGGAGGTCAGCGAGGCCATGGGCGGGACTATAGGGCTTTGCGGCGGGATGGCCAGTTGCCGTGAGGGGCTGGGTGTGCTTGGCGATCAGGATGAGCGATGATGTGCCTTCTCCCTGCGTGAATCTGTGCCGGATCGAGCGAGTCGGTGGGCTGTGCGCCGGGTGTTGGCGTAGTCTGGATGAGATTGCCGGGTGGGCGACGATGACTGGGGCGGAAAAGCTGGACGTGTGGAAAAGGATTGAGGAAAGGCGGAAGTAGAAGATGCGAGGGGGTTACCCCCTCGCGCTCCCAGAACGTCTTCCGACGAGAAGGAAGCGGCGCCGAAATGCTGCGCCTTGGCTCTCCACCTGCTGGCGCCGCAGGCAGTGAAGCTTTTGATCGATGATTTGTGCAGGCCATCCTAAAGCCTGCGGCGCGGCAAACCCAGCGCAACGTCGAACCCGATGCGCCACGCAGACATTAAAGGGAGCGCGAGGGCGATGGCCCTCGCATCTATCTTCTAAAACCCTTCCCCACCCCAAACCCCGATCCCGGGATCAGCCGCCACACTCTGCCGCCGCAAGGAAGCGCGAGCCAGACGCTCCACCTCCACCTTGCGGCGTGCGGCCGGCAGGGGGTGCAGCGGCGCGGGGCGCAGCACTTCGGCGTCATAGCTGTCGGCCACGATCAGCCCGCAGCGCTCGGGCAGGAAGGCTTCGGTGTCCATGCAGGCGCGATCGAGATGGCTGGCCAGCCCCCAGTAGAAGCGGTCGCAATGGTCGAGGTAGTCCGTCCATTTGGCGTCGCCCATCAGGTCGGCGCGGGCGACCTTGATCTCGACGATGATGACATGGCCCTTGGCGTCGATGCCCATCAGATCGGCGCGGCGGCCGTTGCGCAGGGGCATTTCGGGCAGGCACCAGATGTCGTTGCGGGCGAACATGCGGGTGATGCCGCGCAGCGTGGCGGCGGCGTCGAGCTTCAGGGCGGTGTCGGACGACTCGGGCAAGTGCATGTCCGCCAGAATACGAACATACCAAGAACTTTCAAGGGGTGCCTCAGACCAGCGGGGCCAGCGCGGCCAGGCCATCCTTGGCGCGCAGAAACTCCTGCCACAGCGCCATGGCGGCTGGCGTGGTGACGCCGCCGCGCTGATGCACATTGAGCAGGGCGGTCAGGCCGGGCTCCATCATGGCGAGGAGGTCGTCGATGGCCTGATCGACCATCGCCTGCCGTTTGCCGCTTGCCAGCGACAGGGCAAGGGGCGGGGCCACGGCCAGTTCGATCTCGCTCTGGCGGGAGAGGCCGGCCAGCTGGGCGATGATCCGCGCCGCGCCAGCCAGCGCCACCCAGCGCTGCGTCAGCGCATCGGTCTCGACCGGGGCGGAGAAGGCAGCGTGAAAGTCGGGCGGCATGGCGTTCATGGGGGCGCACCCTAGGCGGCCATGCCTTTCCAAATTGCTAACCATATCTTCCCGGGGCAGCCCCGAGCAGGCACAAAAACGCGCCCGAACCACGATGGGGCGGGCGCGTTGGAGGTTGTGATGGGCCAAGGGTGGCGGCCCGGTGGCATGGCAGGTCCGGTTTCCCGGGCCCGCCATGCCGGATTTTGCGATCAGAAGCGGATCTGGCCGAAGATGCCGACTTCGTCGTAGGTGCCGTTGCAAGGCGCGGCGACCGTGGTGCCGCAACCGATGCCGGTCGTGTAGGTGGGGCCGTAGGAGCCGTTGTTGGTGGCGAAGTTGCCGTTGTTGACGGTGTCGCGCTTGTAGACCAGCGCGATGTCGACGATCTTGATCGGCTCATACTGCAGGCCGATGTTGAAGTAGTTCTGGCGCAGGTTGGGGTTGGTCCAGACGTTGGGCTGCACCCACTGATGCTCGCCGAACACCGACCACTTCTTGGCGAAGTTGATGCTGCCGAAAGCGGTGTAGCCCTTGGCCGAATCCTCGCCAGCGACGTTCACGTTGTTCCAGTCCTTGGCGTAGAAATATTCGCCGCCCAGCGTGAACAGGCTGTTCTTGAAACCGGCCATGGCGTTGAGGCGCTTGGCGGTGTGATAGATCGGCGTGCCTTCGATCTCGAGGCCGCGCTTGCCGACATAGCCGCCGATGGCTGCGAAGAAGCCGTCGTAATTGGCGCCGATACGGCCTTCGAAGTCGACGTCCTTGCTGACCTTGACGTTGCGGTAGCCCGCGCCGTTCACAGCCGAGACCTGATAGTCGAAGTGCTTGCCCAGATTACCCAGCACGTGGACACCCCAGTCGGCCGAGGTGCCGAAGGGACCGTCGATGATGGTGTTCTCGATATGGCGGTAGCCGTAGATGTTTTCATCATAGGGCACCCAGGGCATATCGGCCGCACCGGCGCGGATGATCAGGGCCGGATCGAGCTTGGCTTCCAGATAGGCCTTCTTGATGTAGAGGCCGCGACCCACGGGCGAACCGAAAGTCGTCGGGTTGGCGTAGTTGTAGTTCGAGGTCGAACCCACAACGTTGCTGATGTCGGTCGTCACGTTGAACGCGAAGATGTCGTTAAACTTGTGATCGATGCCGATGTACAGACGCTTGATGTCGAAGCCGGTGCCGGTGCCGGTGGTCTTCTGACCGCTGGCCGACTGGTTCACATTGCTGAAGTTGAAGTACATGCGGCCCGAGATCTTGGTCTGGCCAGCCCAGCTCATCGCCGACACCGACTTGTCAGTCTTGACCTGAGCGGTTTCGGTCTTGGCGGCGAGGGCCAGGGCCTGATCGGCCTTGGTGCTGGCGACCTGGGTCTGTTCCTGCTGGGCGGCGACCTGGGTCTGGGCCTGGGCGACCTGCGCCTGCTGGGTGACCTGAGCCTGCTGTTGGGTGGTCACGGCGTCATGCAGGGCGGCGACTTCGGCCTTCAGCGCGGCGATTTCGCTGCGCAGCTCGGCGCTGCTGTCGTGGGCGACGGCGCGATGCTTGACGGGATGGTGCTTGGCTGTGGCGGCCTGGGCGGTAGGCACAACCAGACCGCCGGCAGCGACCGCTGCCAACAACAATACTTTCCGACTCATGAAATGTCCCCTGATGAGGTCTTGTGATCTGAACGCACTCGGGGATTAAAAATATGCTATGACAGTTTCGAGACACTGACATAGTTTTTTGATAAAGTTTTTATTACATTGAAATTCAATATTTTCCTGCGGCAAAATAGCAACAAGGGCAGGAGGCGGTGATGCCTTCTGCCCTTGTCTTTGTCACAATTGGTTGGCCGAAGAATCGGCTTGCCCGAATAAGGGGTTACACCGTTCCGGCGGTGGCCCTGGTGCCCATCGAAACGCCGGTCAGGCTGTAATAGGTGATCTCGGCGATGTTGGTGGCGTGGTCGCCCACGCGCTCCAGATTCTTGGCCACGAAGAGCAGATGCGCGCCATGGGCAATCCGCTCGGCCTGATCGTCGCCGGGCTCGGTGATGTCCTGCAGGATGGCGCGCGACAGGGCGCTGTAAGCCTCGTCCACCACGCTGTCGCGCTCGATCACATCGCGGGCCAGATCGGCGTCGCGCTCGATGTAGGCGCGGATCGCATCCTCGACCATCACCGCAACCATGTCGGCGATGGTGGGGATGTCACCTTCCGAAGGCGCCACCGGCGCATCGGCCAGCGCGACGGTGCGCTTGGCGATGTTCTTGGCGTAGTCGCCCACGCGCTCCAGATCGCCGACGATCTTGATGGTCGAGAACAGCTCGCGCAAATCGTCGGCCTGCGGCGAACGGCGCGAGATGGTGTTGATCGCATCCAGCTCGACCGCCGACTGCAGGGCATCGACCTGGCCATCGTCGGCTTCGATCTGTGCGGCGGCGGCAGTGTCGCGGCGCACGAGTGCTTCCACGGCATCGCTGATCTGGCGGGCGGCCAGATCGCCGCTGGTGCGGATCAGATTGCGGATGCGCGAAATGTCGCTGTCGAAGGCGCGCAGCGTGTGCGGAGGCAGAATCTCTTCGCTCATGGTGCTGGCTCCTTAGCCGAAGCGACCGGTGACATAGTCACGGGTGCGCGGATCATGCGGGTGGATGAACATCTGCTCGTGCGGGCCGACTTCCACCAGATCGCCGTTCAGCATGAAGGCGGTCTGGTCGGCGATGCGCGCGGCCTGCTGCAGGTTGTGAGTCACGATCACGAAGGTGAAGTTGCGCGCCTGCTCCAGCACGAATTCCTCGATGCGCGCGGTCGACTGCGGGTCGAGCGCCGAGGTCGGTTCGTCGAGCAGCACCACTTCGGGGCGCACGGCCAGCGTGCGCGCGATGCACAGACGCTGCTGCTGACCGCCGGACAGGGCGAGGGCCGAACGGTCCAGCTTGTCCTTCACCTCGTTCCACAGCGCGGCCTGAGTCAGGGCGATTTCGACGCGCTCCTGCATCTCGGCCTTCGACAGCTTCTCGTAATGGCGCAGCGGGAAGGCCACGTTTTCGAAGATCGACATGGCGAAGGGCGTGGGCTTCTGGAACACCATGCCGATGCGCGCGCGCAGATTGGCCAGCGAATAGTTGCTGGCGAGCACGTTCTCGCCGTCCAGCAGGATCTCGCCGGTGGACTTCTGATCGGGGTACAGCTCGAACATGCGGTTGAAGGTGCGCAGCAGCGTCGACTTGCCGCAACCCGAAGGGCCGATCAGCGCCGTGATGGCGTTGGCGGGCACATCGAAGTTGACGCCATGCAGCGCGCGAGTCTTGCCATAGAAGAACTCGAGGTTGCGGACGGAAACCTTGGTGGGGCGCTGGGCGAGGTCCTGCGACCCCGTCTGCGCAGGACGATCGGTGATAAGAGCGCTCACTTGAAACTCCTTGGCCGCAGGAACAGGCGGACCGCAATGCTGAGGGCAAGAACGAAGGCGGTAACGACAAAGGCGCCGGCCCAGGCAAGGGCGTGCCAGCTGTCATAGGGGCTCATCGCATATTGGAAGATCACGACCGGCACGTTGGCCATTGGGGCCGAGAGGTCGGTGCTCCAATACTGGTTGTTGAGGGCGGTGAAGAGCAGGGGCGCCGTCTCACCGCTGATGCGCGCCACGCCGAGAAGCACGCCGGTGGCGATACCGGTCGAAGCCGAGCGATAGATGACGTAGCCGACGACCTTCCACTGCGGCAGGCCAAGGGCAAGCCCGGCCTCGCGCAGCTGGTTGGGGATCAGGCGCAGCGCCTCGTCGGTGGTACGCACCACGACCGGCAGCAGGATCATGCCCAGCGCCAGACCGCCCGCATAGCCCGAGAAGTGGCCGGTCGTCGTCACCACCAGCTCATAGATGAACAGGCCGACCACGATCGAGGGCGCCGACAGCAGGATGTCGTTGATGAAGCGGATCGTCTCGGCCAGCACCGAGGTCTTGCCGAATTCGGAAAGATAGGTGCCCGCCAGAATGCCGATGGGCGTGCCCACCACCACGGCCAGCAGGATCATCACCGCGCTGCCGTAGAAAGCGTTGAGCAGACCGCCCTCTTCACCGGGAGGCGGGGTCATCTGCGTGAAGAGCGCCGGGCTGAGGGCAGAGGCGCCCTGAGTCACGGTCGTCCACAGGATCCACACCAGCCACAGCAGGCCGAAAAGGGTGGCGCCGGTGGCCAGCACCAGCGCGATGGCGTTGGTGATCTGGCGACGGCGGACGATGGGGTTCACAGGTTGGCTCACCGGCCCTTCCTTTCGATGCGCAGCAGCATGAACTTGGCGATGGCCAGCACGATGAAGGTCACGACAAACAGCAGGAAGCCAAGCGCGATCAGCGCGGAATGGTAGATCGGCGAATCGGCTTCGGTGAATTCATTGGCGATGGCCGCGGCAATCGAGTTGCCGGGCATCAGCAGCGAGAGCGAGAAGTCATGGGCGTTGCCCAGCACGAAGGTCACCGCCATCGTCTCGCCCAGCGCGCGGCCAAGGCCCAGGAAGATGGCGCCCATCACGGCGGAACGCGTGTGAGGCAGCGTGACCTTGCAGACCACTTCCCACGGCGTGGCGCCCAGCGCAAAGGCCGATTCGCGCAGTGCGGGCGGGATCGCCTGGAACACGTCGCGCATCACCGAGGAGATGAAGGGGATCGTCATGATGCCCAGGATGATCCCGGCGGTCAGCATGCCGATGCCGATCGGCGGGCCGTCGAACAGCACGCCGATGAGCGGCAGGCTGGCCCAGTGCTCGGTCAGCCAGGGCTCGACATGTTCGGACATGAAGGGGGCGAAGACGAACAGGCCCCACATGCCGTAAATGATGCTGGGCACGGCGGCCAGCAGTTCGATGGCCATGCCGATGGGGCCGCGCATCCAGTTCGGGGCCACTTCGGCCAGGAAGGTGGCGATGCCGAAGCTGATCGGCACGGCCACGATCATGGCGATCACCGAGGAGACGATGGTGCCATAGATCGGCACCAGAGCGCCGAACTGATGGCCGACAGCGTCCCAGTCCTTGCTGGTGATGAAGCTCCAGCCGAAGGTCTGGAAGGCCTCGCGGCCTCCCCATGCCATCGAGCCGGCGGCTCCCAGCAGCAGGATGAGGACCAGCCATGCCGCTCCGCCCGTCAGCAGCCGGAAAAGCCTGTCGCCAAGGGCGGCGGCGGGTTGTCCGGTACGGTCTGGCTGGGCCAGACCGTCCTGATCGGACGTGTGTAGAGCGGTTGACATTGCTGGTCCTCTGTCCGGCTTACTTGATGTTGGCGGCCATATAGGTTTCGATCTGCTTCACCAGCGCGCTGGGCAGCGGAACGTACTGCAGGTTGATCGCCTGCTGGCCACCATGCTCAAGCGCCCACTTGAAGAACTTGATCGCCGAGGCCGACTGGGCGGGGTTCTTGGGGTGCTTGTACATCAGCGCGAAGGTCGTCGCGGTGATGGGGTAGGAGGTGGCGCCCGGGGCGTTGGTCATGACAAGGTAGAAGTCCTTGGCATGGGCCCAGTCGGCGTGGCTGGCAGCAGCCTGGAAGCTGGCGCCGTTGGGCGACACGAACTTGCCGGCGGCGTTCTGAACCTGCGTGTAGACCATCTTGTTCTGCACGACATAGGCATACTCGACGTAACCGATCGAGTTGTTGACCTGGTTCACATAGGCGGCGACGCCTTCGTTACCCTTGCCACCGATGCCGGCGGGCCACGAAACGGCGGTGCCGTCCTTGCCCTTCCACTGCGGGCTGACCTGGCTGAGGTAGTGGGTGAAGTTGAAGGTGGTGCCCGAACCGTCCGAACGGTGCACGACGGTGATCGCGGCGTTGGGCAGGTTCACGCCGGGGTTCAGCGCCTTGATCTTGGGGTCGTTCCAGCTCTTGATCTGGCCGCCATAGATGTCACCTAGCACGGCGCCCGAGAAGCGCAGCTGGCCCGGCTTGATGCCGGCCAGGTGAACCACGGGAACCACGCCGCCGATGACGACGGGGAACTGGGCCAGACCGGCCGCGTCCAGCTCGCTGGCTTCCAGCGGCTTGTCGGTGGCGCCGAAGGTCACGGTGCCGGCCTTGATCTGGGCGATACCGCCGCCCGAACCGATCGACTGATAGTTGATCTTCTCGCCGCCGTGGCTCGAGTAGTCAGCCGACCACTTCGACAGGATCGGGTAAACGAAGGTGGAACCGGCACCGGTGATGTCGGCCAGGGCTGCCCCGCCCGTGGCCAGCGCGGCGACCGCGGCAACGACCGTCAACGACTTGGAAAACTTGTTCATCGAAACCCCCATGGGTGAAAGGCGCAAAACGCCCGGTCGGACGAGTTGATTCCGTCCTCAAGAGCCGCCCTAGATTTCCTTCGTGACAGATTGGTGACAACTGTCACGGTTGGGCAAAGATGCATTTAAATTGGCGGATTTCCGCCTGTCACGGATCGGACACAAGGGGGCGATAGGCTGTTCGTATGACAGACTATGTGACAGACATCGCCCGGATCAAGGCCGAACTCGCCGACAGCTTCGATGAAGAGCTGGAGATGGAGCTGGAAGAGCGCCGACTCGACGCCCTGATGGAGCAGATGCCCTCCGATCAGGATGGCGAGGTGATGGACAGGGAACTGGATCGCCGCGTCTATTTCCGCGAGCTGTTCCGCCTGCAGCACGAGCTGGTGCGCCTGCAGGACTGGGTGCAGAGCCAGGGCCTGAAGGTCGTGGTGCTGTTCGAGGGCCGCGACTCGGCCGGCAAGGGCGGCGCCATCAAGCGCATCACCCAGCGCCTCAATCCGCGCGTTTGTCGTGTCGCTGCTCTGCCTGCCCCCAACGACCGTGAAAAGACCCAGTGGTACTTCCAGCGCTATGCCCAGCACCTTCCGGCGGCTGGCGAGATCGTCCTTTTCGACCGCAGCTGGTACAACCGCGCGGGCGTGGAACGCGTGATGGGCTTCTGCTCCAAGGACGAGGTCGAGGAGTTTTTCCGCTCCGTGCCCGAATTCGAGCGCATGCTGATCCGCTCGGGCATCATCCTGATCAAATACTGGTTCTCCATCACCGATGAAGAGCAGCAGTTCCGCTTCAACATGCGCATCGAGGACCCGCTCAAGCAGTGGAAGCTCTCCCCCATGGACGTGGAATCGCGCCGCCGCTGGGAGGACTACACCGCCGCCAAGGAAGAGATGCTGGAGCGCACCCATATCCCCGAAGCCCCCTGGTGGGTGGTCGAGGCCGTGGACAAGAAGAAGGCCCGCCTCAACTGCATCGCCCACCTGCTGGAGCAGATCCCCTATGGCGATGTCGAGCGTGCTCCGGTCGTGCTGCCTCCGCGCGTGAGGCATGACGATTATGAGCGCCATCCGGTGCCGCGCGAGATGTATGTGCCGGAGCGGTATTGAAGGTTTGAGGTAGGAAGATAAGGTGCGAGGGGGTTACCCCCTCGCGCTCCCAGAACGTCTTCCGGCGCAAGGGCAGTGGTGCCGAAGCCGAGCACATAAACTCTCCACCAGCACAAAAGGCGCCGCAGGCAGGAATGCCTCCGGCGCCTTTTCTCGTTTAAAAGCCTGCGGCGCGGCAAATTGAGCGCAAGGCTGAACCCGTAGCGCCAAGGCAGACAGGAACGGGAGCGCGAGGGCGATGGCCCTCGCATGTCCTCTTGGCTTACTTCCGCCTGACCAACCCCATAATCCGCAACAACCACCATGTCAGCGCACCCGCGAGCAACGCGACCAAAGTGGCCATAAACGTCCCGGTTGGCCCTTGGGCAAAAGGCAGCCCCCCGGTGTTCATCCCGAAAAACCCTGTCACCAGAGTCGCGGGCATCATCAGGGCCGTCAGCACCGAGAGCAGATAGACGTTCTCATTGGTGCGCTGGGCCGCCTGCAGGTCCAGCTCATCGCGCAACTGGCGCAGATGGAGCTGCGCCGCGACGATATCGGTGTCCATATCCACGATCCGCGGCAGCAGGTTGCGCGCAATTCCGCAAACCGCCTCGGGAAGGCGTGTTTCGCGCTCCATCCGCTGCATGGTGGCGCGCAGGCCCACGGTCATGCGGTGAAGCTGGGCCGAGAGGCGGCGGGCGCTCATCAGCTCACGCGAGTCGGGCATGTGATCATGCTCCATCAACTCGGTCTCGGCTTCCAGCAATTGGGTGCCCAGGTCGGCGACCAGCCCGGCCATGCCCTCGACATAGGTGTCGAGCAGCAGGGACAGCGCATCGACGGCATTGTCCAGCCCCTCGCTCTGCTCCAGCCGGGCGCGCACCAGATCGGCGCCGCGCAGGGGGCGGGTGCGGCCGGTGATCAGCAGGCCGGGGCGCATCAGCACATGAAGCGCGCCCACGCGGTTGCTGATGTTCACGCCGAAATCGCGCTCGAAATCATGGATGGTGAAGGCCATCGCATCGCCGACCACATCGAAGCGCGGCGCACCTTCGCGGCCATGCATCACCGCCAGCAGGGCGGCGGGCAAATCGGCTTGCGTGTCGAGCCAGCGCAGGCTGCGCTGGTCGGCCAGATTGAGGTGGAGCCAACGGAAGGGCAAATCGGCTGGGGGCTCGCGGTGGTCGAGCTTTGGAACGCCTTGGGCGGACTGGCTGTAACACCAGACCGCCCCGGGTTGCCGCACGGTTTCGTGCAGCGTTTCGTAGTCTTCACTCATGCGTTCTGGCGGCCTATCCTCAGAAGATGGCCGACAGGATAACATAGAGCACGCCCGCGATCACGATCGAGGCGGGCAGGGTCAGGATCCAGGCCAGCGCCATGTTGCGCAGCGTGCTGGCCTGCAGGCCCGAACCGTTGGCGGCCATCGTACCAGCCACGCCCGAGGACAGGACGTGGGTGGTGGACACCGGCAGGCCGAAGGCGTCGGCCATGCCGATGGTGGCCATGGCGGTGATTTCGGCGGCGGCGCCCTGAGCATAGGTCAGGTGGGTCTTGCCGATCTTCTCGCCCACGGTGACGACGATGCGCTTCCAGCCCACCATCGTGCCCAGGCCCAGCGCCAGAGCCACGGCGACCTTCACCCAGGTGGGGATGAAGCGCGTGCCCTTGTCGAGCGAACCCTTATAGTCGGTGATGGCCTTGGTCTCGGCTTCGGAGAAACCGATGCTCTTGTCGGCGGCGATCAGCTTGAGGCCTTCCGAGGCGAGGTACATGTCGTTGCGCATGTTGCGGGTGGCGGTGGCGGGCACGCGGGCCAGCGAGCCGTAGCCCTTCACCTGGCTGTCGATGTCGGTCACCAGACCGCCCAGCGAGGCGAGGGTGGCGGGGGTCTTTTCCTTGGTGGCGATGTAGGCCTCAATCGCCTTCTCATTGTCGGCGGTGGGCTTGGCATCGCCGGCATGGGCGGCCAGAGCGGCCGCGGCAGCAGCCGAGCCGGTGTGGAACTGCGCTTCATAGGCCGAGGGCACGGCGCGGTTCAGGGCATAGGCGGTGGGGACGGTGCCGATCAGGATCAGCATGATCAGGCCCATGCCCTTCTGACCGTCGTTCGAACCGTGGAAGAAGCTGACGCCGGTGCAGGTGCCGATCAGCAGGATGCGGATCCACAGCGGCGGCGGGTTGCCGTTCTGGGGCTCGCGATAGAGGGCGGGGACGCGGACCAGAGCGCGGGCCAGGAAGAACAGGCCGCCGGCAAGAATGAAGCCGATGATCGGCGAGAACAGCAGCGAGCGGCCGATGTTGGCAGCCTGCGTCCAGTCCACGCCCGAGGTGCCGCTGCGGCCATGCATCAGCGCGTTGGCAACGCCGACGCCGATCACCGAACCGATCAGCGTGTGCGAGCTGGAGTTGGGAATGCCGAAGAACCAGGTGGCCAGGTTCCACAGGATCGCCGCGATCAGCAGGGCAAAGACCATGGCAAAGCCCTGACCCGCGCCGACCTGCAGGATCAGCTCGACCGGCAGCAGCGAGATGATGCCGAAGGCCACCGCGCCGGTGGAGACCATCACGCCCAGAAAGTTGAAGAAGCCCGACCACACCACCGCCACATTGGCGGGCATGGAATTGGTGTAGATTACCGTGGCCACGGCATTGGCGGTGTCGTGGAAGCCGTTCACGAATTCAAAGCCCAGCGCGATCAGCAGGGCCAGGAACAGCAGGGCATAGGGCAGGAAAGCGGTGGCATGAACGCCCGCCGCGCTGGCATCGGAATAGACGCTGGTGGCGACATAGCCGATGCCGACCAGAACGGCGGCCAGAAAGCCAAGCTTACCGGCGGTGCCTAACCCCTTGTCGAGGTCGGCACGCGCCACGGGCGTGGTTGGGGTGGCTAGGGTGGCATTCATCGGGCGATCTCCTTCGGGCAGGAAGGATAAGCGCCGCATGTGACAGATTCGCGAGAATCGAAATGTGGTGTCTTAAAAAGACGTTAAATCGGCTTCGGGCAAAGACGTCGTGCCATTTCGATGCGAATCGCTGCAGTTACCCAATCGTTTCTTGCCGCGATTATGACGCTTCGCACATATCCCTTTCATGATGCTGCGGCGCGGCATCGCGCGCCTCCAGCCGCATGGCCACGATCAGGATCAGCAAGCCGCCCAGCGCCAGCGCCGCCCCGACAAAGCCCGTCGAGGCCCAGCCATAGCCCTGCGCAATCGCCATGCCGCCCAGCAGGGGCCCCAGCGCATTGGCGGTGTTGAAGGCCGAATGGTTGAGCGCGGCGGCCAGGCTCTGTGCCTCGCCCGCGACATCCATCAGGCGGGTCTGCAGGATGGTGCCCAGCGCGCCGCCGCAGCCGATGGCGAAGATCACCACCGCCACTGCCCACAGGTGATGCACCGCCAGCGGATAGAGCGCGAGGCACAAAGCGCTCCACACCAGCAGCGCGGCGGCCGTGGGCATCAGAGCGCGGTCGGCAAAGCGCGGCACGAACATATTGCCCAGAGTCATGCCCAGGCCAAAGATCGCGAAGACCAGCGAGATGCCGGTCGGCGAGGCGTGAGTCACATTCTCCAGCGCGGAGGCGAGATAGGTGTAGACGCAGAACATGCCGCCAAAGCCGATGGCACCCACGCCCAGCGTCAGCCAGACCTGACCGCGACGCAGCGCATCCAGCTCGCGCAGCGGGTTGATGTCGGCGTCGGGCTTGTCATGCGGCACGAAGATGGCGACCATCGTCGCGCAGAGCAGCGCCAGAATGGCGACCACGCCAAAGCCCCAGCGCCAGCTCATCACCTGACCCAGCCAGCTGGCCACCGGCACGCCGATGGTGGTGGCGATGGTGAGCCCCAGCATGATCCGCCCGACCGCCTGAGCGCGCTTGTCCTGAGGCACCAGCGAGGCGGCGACCAGCGCGGCCACGCCGAAATAGGCGCCATGCGGCAAACCGGAAAGGAAGCGGAAGGCCAGCATCCAGTGATAGTCGGGCGCAATGGCGCTGAGCGCGTTGCACAGGCAGAAGGCGGCCATCAGCAGGATCAGCAGCGTGCGCCGCGCCAGCTTCGCACCCAGCACCGCCAGCAGCGGCGCGCCGATCACCACGCCCAGCGCATAGGCGCTGATGACATGGCCCGCCGTGGGCGCATCGACATGCAGCCCGGCGGCCATGGGGGGCAGCAGGCTCATGGTGGCGAATTCGGTGGTGCCGATGGCGAAGCCGCCCATCGCCAGCGCGAGATGCACCAGCCCCACCGGGACATGGCGGGCATCGACCTGCGGGGTGGGGGCGCTGGAAAGCACGGGACCGGCCATGGTCAGCGCTCCCCCGTCAGAAGGGCCGAGGGCTGCCGTCCGGAGGCGGCATGGCAAGGAACCTCAGGACACAGTCCCGCGGAGGAAAAGAGATAAAAAGTCACCAGCAATCCGTTTCATCGAGCGAATGGGGGGAATTCGCAGGCACCGCGTGTCTGCCGGTGCGGGCAGACCGGCCCATCGGGCAGCCTCCTTCGAGTGAGGCCCTTATACCCTTCTTCGCGGTTGCAGCATAGGCCTTATGGCGAGTTTTATGCGGAGGCGGCCATGCCCGTCAGGCCGGAAGCGCTGTTGCGGGCGCACGCAAGGCGTTGCACCAGGCAATGAAGCCGTCAGGTCAGCATGAACGGAAAGAGGTTCGATGTCGGATGAAAGCGCTCACCCGGATCGCCATCATGCTCCTGCTTTGGCGGGATAAACATGATGGCGGAGACGGAGGGATTCGAACCCTCGGTGCCGAATTCTCAGCACGACGGTTTAGCAAACCGTTGGTTTCAGCCACTCACCCACGTCTCCGGATCGCAGCGGCGAGGGGGCGCTATAACCATGCCTTTTCACCTCGGCAAGAGGGGGTAGGGCATTTCTTTCAACTTTTCCTCCCGCCGCTTGCATGCCGATGTTTGACACGCCGTTCAGCTTGGCGTTCATCTTGGCACTGCTATTCCTTGCGCTTCGGTTGGTCGCATCGGCGACTCCGCCTGCCGAAGCGGGCGGGTGGTGGTCTTCCCGAATGGTGGGATCATCTGCGATGCGATAGCAAACAAGCCTCGCCTGCGGATCAGGCGAGCAACATGGCGCCTGCTGTGCAGACAGGCATGGCATGCAGGAAACGGATGGGATGCAATGGTGCTGAATGTGGGAAAGATGAAGCGCTCTGCGGTGCTGGTGGCCGGAATGGTCGCGCTGGGTCTGGTGAGCGGGCCGGTGATGGCGCAATCATCCCAGCAGGGGATCGATTCCGATCTGGTCAGGCCCGGGCAGGATGACACGCAGCAGCCCCTGCCGCCTGCCAATTCGGCGCCTCAGGGTGGCTACAACCAGGGCGGCTATACCAGCCCCACCTACAACAATGCCCAACCCAATTCCGGCGGCACTACGGGCGCGCCCTATGCTCCGGCGCAGCAGGCGCCCGGTCAGGCCATGCCGCCTGCCAATCCCAACGGTCCCCAGACCCCCGGCGGCACCTATCACGAGGACGATCTGATCGGCGCGGCCACCGGCGTTTTCGGCACGGGTGCCAAGGGCCTTGCCGAGATCATCCGCGGCATCCTCAAAAAGCAGGGCGAGCCCGATGGCTATATCGTCGGGCGTGAGGCGGGCGGCGCCTTTGTGGCGGGGCTGCGCTATGGCTCGGGCACGCTCTATCACAAGATCGAGGGGCAGCGCCCGGTCTATTGGGCCGGGCCCTCGATCGGCTTCGATGCCGGGGCCAGCGCGGGCAAGACCTTCGTGCTGGTCTACAATCTGCACAACACCGACGACCTGTTCCACCGTTATGGCGCGGGTGAGGGGCAGGCCTATCTGGTGGGCGGCTTCCACGTCTCCTATTTGCGACGCAACGATGTGGTGCTGATCCCGGTCCGCATGGGCGTTGGCCTGCGGCTGGGGGTCAACGGCGGCTATATGAAGTTCACGCCCAAGCAGACCTGGGTACCGTTCTGAGTTAACTCACGGCGCTGGAACAAGATTGCGCTGTTAAGGTCACGAATTGAGAGAAACTTGCGCGGGGGTGAGCCTTCAGGCTTGCCCCTTTCGCCCCTCGCGGCTAAGGGCGCGCGCATGCTTACGAACCTCCAGCAACAGCCCGCCGACGCGCTTCTGGCGCTGATCAAGCTCCACAATGCGGACCCCCGCCAGGACAAGATTGACCTGGGCGTGGGCGTCTACCGCACCGACACCGGCGCCACGCCCGTGTTCGAGGCGGTGAAGGCCGCCGAGAAAAAGCTGCTGGAGATTCAGGACTCCAAAGCCTACCTCGGCCCCGAGGGTGACATGGGCTTCGTCCATGCCCTGATGCCCTACATCTTCGGCAAGAACGATCCTTCGATGGGCGGCCGCATTGACGGCATGCAGGCCCCCGGTGGCACCGGCGCGGTGCGTCTCGCCGTGGCGCTGGCCAAGAAGGCCGGCATCAAGCGCATCTGGATGGGTACGCCCAGCTGGCCCAACCACGCCCAGATCGCCGCCGATGTCGGCGTCGAGATCAAGGGTTATAACCACGCGACCAAGGCCGGTGTGGCCGATATGCAGGCCCTGCGCGACGCCATCGCCGCCGCCGAGCCGACCGACGCCATCATGCTGCATGGCTGCTGCCACAACCCCACCGGTATCGACTACACCAAGGCCGAATGGGACGAGATCACGGCTCTGGTGAAGGCCAAGGGTATCCTGCCCATCCTCGACCTGGCCTATCAGGGTCTTGGTCAGGGCATGGAAGAGGACGCCTATGGCATCCGCACCGTGCTGGCCGCCGTGCCCGAAGCGCTGATCGCCTACAGCTGCGACAAGAACTTCGGTTATTACCGCGACCGCGTCGGCGCGCTCTATGTGCTGGCGGCTCAGGTTGACCAGATCGGCGCGATCCTGTCGAACGGTTCCGCGCTGGCCCGCGCCAACTGGTCGATGCCGCCTGACCACGGCGGCGCGGTGGTGCGCCTGATCCTTGAGGACGAGGCCCTGACCGCCTCGTGGCTCAACGAGCTGGACGTGATGCGCGCGCGCATGAGCGAAGTGCGCGCCAAGCTGGGCGGTGCGGGTACGCAGGGTTCGGTGGACTTCACCCCCTTCGGCACGCAGAACGGCCTGTTCTCGATCGTTCCGCTGAACGGCGAGCAGGTGCTGGCCATGCGCGAGAAGCACGGCGTCTACATGGCCGGTTCGGGCCGCATCAATGTGGCGGGGCTGACGATGGGCAACATCGATAAGTTCATCGCTGCTGTGGCGGATGTGGCCAAGTAAGAACTTAAGGGAGGAAAGCAGGGGGCCATCGCCCCCTGCTGCACCCCCGGAACGTCTTCCGGCGATAAGGCAGTGGTTCCGCATCGTGGTGTGGGAACGCTCCACCAGCATAGAAAAGGCGCCGCAGGCAGAAATGCCCCGGCGCCTTTTTCGTGTTTAACGGCCTGCGGCGCGGCGAGGTTGCTCTGTGGCTGAACCCTTGGCGCCGACGCCGACAAATAATGGGAGCGCAAGGGGGTAACCCCCTCGCATCTATCCCTTTTACCCCTTCAAAGCCTGCATCCGCTTGAGATACCGAGCCAACACATCGATCTCCAGATTCACCTGATCCCCGACAGCCAGCGCCCCGATGGTTGTCACAGCGGCGGTGTGGGGGATGATGTTCAGCGCGAAATGGCAGGTGCCGTCCGGCTGGTCGGCGACTTCGTTCACCGTCAGCGACACGCCATTGACGGTGATCGAGCCCTTGGCGGCGATGTAGGGAGCCAGATCCTGAGGCGCCGAAATCCCGAAGCGCAGCGAATCGCCTACGGGGCAGATACCGACCACCGAACCCACGCCGTCGACATGGCCGGTCACGATATGGCCGCCCAATTCGTCGCCCAGCTTCAGCGCGGTTTCGAGGTTGAGCTTCGCGCCTTCGTGCCAATGCGCGGGCACCGAGCGGGCCAGCGTCTCGCCCGAAATGTTGACGGTGAACCAGCCGTCGCCTGCCACACCGCCCTTGTCCACCACGGTCAGGCACACGCCCGAGCAGGCGATGGAGGCGCCGATGGCGATGCCCTCGGGGTCGTAGGGGCAGGTGATGATGGCGGTCAGGTCGCCTTCCTGCTTGGCCTCGCGGATGGTGCCGATGGCGGTTATGATGCCGGTGAACATGGGTTTGCCTCGTAAATGTCGAGCGTGTCTTGGCCGAGTTGGCGGCGCGATGAAAGGTGCCAGCGGTTATGGGCATCGGCAAGCTGAGTCAGGCCGATGTCGCCAATGGAAAGGCGCCCGCCGCCGATGACGATGGGCGCGCGGTAAAGCAGAATGCGGTCCACCAGATTGGCGCGCAGGAAAGCGCTGGCCGCTCCGGCGCCGCCCTCGATGAAGAGGTTCTGGATATGGCCCATGCCTGTGATGGCTTGCGGAGCGGGCAGGGCGTTCCATCCTTCCGCAACCCCGCCGTGAGTCAGCACCCAGCGCTGCGGGCTGCGATCCTCAAGGCCGGGCAGGCGCACATCAAGCCGGGGCGCATCGTCCCGGTATGTGCCGCCGCCGACCAGAATCGCATCGGCGCGGGCGCGCATGACGTGGGTGTGGGCGCGCGCTTCGGGCCCGGTGATCCATTGGGACTCACCACTGGCCAGCGCGATGCAGCCATCGAGCGAGGTCGCCAGCTTCAGCGTCACATGCGGGCGGCCAAAGCGCCGCTGCATCAGATAACCTTCGAGGCTGGCGCGTGAGTGAGGCGAATCGGCCAGCTCGGCGATGATTCCATGAGCGCGGATACGCTCCATGCCGAAACCTGCCGTGCGCGGGTCGGGGTCGGCGCAACCCACCACCACGCGGGCGAGGCCCGAGGCGGAGACCAGATCAGCGCAGGCCGGGCCGCGTGCTGACTTATGGGCGCAGGGCTCCAGCGTGACGAACATGGTGGCGCCGCGCGCCTGCTCTCCGGCGGCGGCCAGCGCGATGGCTTCGGCATGCGGGCGCCCGCCGGGCTGAGTCCAGCCGCGCGCGATCACACGGCCATCCTTGACGATCAGCGCGGCCACGCCGGGGTTGGGCGCGCACATGGGCCGCGCGCGCATCGCCAGCCTTGCGGTGGCGGCCAGCCAGCGCTGGTCTTCGAAGGTCACTTCGCCTTGGGAGCGAGCTGGGGATTGTAAGCGGCGGCCTTGGCTGCGGCCTCGGCGGCGTCATCGGCCTTGGCCTTGCGCTCGATGGCGTCGACATCCATGCCCGAGGCACGGCCCAGCGCCTTGTAAAGGTCGCGGGTTTCCTGAGCGTCACGCTCGGCCTCGGCCTTTTCCTTTTCCTTCAGCTTCTGGTTGGCGATGTTGCTTGCCTTGATCTCGGCATCGCTGCGGCCATCCTGCCAGCTGGTGATGTAGGTGATGGACGGCAGGCGCTGGGGCACGCGGTGCTCCTCGCCGGTCAGCATCGAGAAGGTCAGCGCGGTGCAGCAGGCGGCCAGCACGCAGATTTTCCAGCGTGCCGTGCCCGCGTCGCGGAACACCGTGACGAAATCCTTCACGGCGCCGGAGGGGCTGACATCCTTCCACATCGAGGTCTTGCGCGAAAACAGCATGAGGCAGCAGATAGTGCGAGTCCGCGCGCGGCGCCAGTGTTTGCTATGCTAAAACCTATCCCAAAATGCCATAAAGCCCGCGCCCATGGCGTTTCAGCCAGCGATTCGCCTCATCGATATCGCCCTCGAACAGCTTTTCGAGGCAGGCGTGAAAGCGCGGCGAATGGTCGAAATGCAGCAGATGGGCGACCTCATGGGCGACCACGCTGCGCCGCACGGCATCGGGCGCCATGATGAGTCGCCAGTTGAGTCGGATGATTCCCTTGCCCGAGCAACTGCCCCAGCGTGAGCGTGCATTGGTCAGCGCCAATGTCGGAAGCGCCACTTTGGCCCGCGCGCAATAAAAGGCCAGATCGGCAGCGAACAACGCCTTGGCCTCGGCCTGCAACCAGCGACGGATGCGGGTGTCGAGTCCTTCCACCGGGCCGCCGAGCCGGAGCGTGCCCTCCATCACGGCAGGGCGGCGCGGCGCCGACACGACATGATCGACCCGCAGCACCGTGCCGCGAAGGGGCAGGCTGGCGCCATCGCCCAGCGGTGCGGGGGCGATATGGCGCGCCAGTTGCGTTTCCAGCCAGATGGCGCGCGATTTGGCAAAGGCCAGCGCCTCGGCGGTGCGGCCCCAGCGCGGCATGGAGATGCGGATTTCGCTGCCGTCGGGGGCCAGACGCATCACCATGCGGCGCGACTGGGCCAGACGGCGGATGATGATCGGAATCTGCTGCCCGCCGATCTCGATCACCGGCGGGACATCGGCTCCCCTTTCGGCGCTTTTGCCGAAGGGGCGGCGCAGGAAATCAGGCAGACCGGCCACGATCTTTCCTGACATTGTCCTCCTCGTCCTCGACCACTTCGATCTCCATCGGTTCGCCGTCCCAGATGATATGCTGGTGCAGCGGCCCGGCAATTTCCTCGCTGATCGCTTTGCCGATCACCGAGAAACCGGCACGATGCACTGCATCCCGGTCACCGCAGACCAGATAGTGCCACTCGGGCAGCGGCTGATCCTCGGCGCGCAGGCGATAGGCGCAGCTGTCGGGCAGCCATGGCAAAGTATGGGCCAGACGCGGGGTCAGCCGCACGCAGTCTGGCACGAAATTGCGACGGTTTTTGTAATCCGAACATTGCGCACTGCGCAGGTCGAGCAGCTTGCAGGCGACATTGGTGTGATAGATGTCGCCGGTGTCGTCATCCTCCACCTTGTGCAGGCAGCATTGGCCGCAGCCGTCGCACAGGGCTTCCCATTCATCACGCTTCAGCGTGGAGAGCGGCTGCTCCCAGAAGGGTTTCACTTCACCCATTTCACGATCTCGGCGGCCATGGCGTCGGGGCCCTTGTCGGCGGGCAGGATGGCGACGGGCTCACCCTTGGGGCCCATCAGCAGCACGGTGCGGCTGTGATCGATCAGATAGCCCCCGCCCGTCACCGAGGCGCCGCGCGCATGATAGACGGCAAATTCCTGAGCCGCCTTGTCGATCTCGGCCTTGGACCCGGTCAGGCCGACCACGCGCGGCGAGAAGGCGGCGGCGAACTGGCCGACGATCTGCGGCGTGTCGCGCTCGGGGTCGACGGTGATGAAGATCGGCACCACGCGGGGCGTCAGCGCGGGGTGGCTCTTTTCCAGCTGGTCCAGCGCATGGCCGATCACCGCCATATCGGTGGGGCAGGCATCGGGGCAGTAGGTGTAGCCGAAATAGACGATGCGATAGCGCCCGTCGAAATCGGACCAGCGCACCTGTTTGTTGTTCTTGTCCACCAGCGTGAAGGGCCCGCCCACCTGCGCGTCGGCCAGCGGGGGCTTGTTGGCCGGGGTTCCACTCGGCCCGCAGGCGGAAAGCGAGAGCATCAGCGCCCCCAGCAGAAGGGCGAGTCTGGACTTGTGTCGGGGGGTGGCGTTCGTCATGGCGCGCCGGTTCATGCTCTGCTAAAGCCTCTCGCGCAAGGTGCCAGCGCACCTGAACAGGTCTGCTTGCGGTGACTGGAAGGCGGGGGCTGCCATCGCAAGTGCATGAGGAGATTGACGAAGGTGATGAGGTCGCGGATTTCGCAGAAGGGCGCCCGCATGGCGCGTCATGCCCTGTTTGGCGCTCTGGCGCTGGCGATGGTGGCAGGCGGGGCTCAGGCGCAGAATTTCTCCAAGGGTTACAAGTTCCTCGAATCGGTCCGCAACAATGAGATGAGCGATGTGAACAACACGCTCTCCGAGCCGGGCAATCAGATCATCAACACCCATGACATCTCCAGCGGCGACACCGCGCTGCACATTCTGGTGGCGCGGCGCGATACGCCCTGGGTCAATTATTTCCTGGCGCGCGGCGCCGATCCGAACGCGAAGAACAACAAGGGCGAGACGCCTTTGGTGACCGCCGCCAACATCGGTTATGCCGAAGGGATGGAACTGCTGCTCAACTCCGGCGCGCGGCCCGATGAGAGCAATGCCACCGGCGAAACCCCGCTGATCTCGGCGGTGCATCGCCGCGATGTGGCCATGGTGCGCCTGCTGCTGAAGGCCGGCGCCAACCCGGACCGTTCGGACAGCGCGGGCCGCACCGCGCGCGACTATGCCAAGCTGGAAGACCGCTCGGGCAATCTCACCAATGAGATCAACAACAACACCAAGGCCAAGGCCGGTGGCGCTCGTTCGTCTTACGGGCCCAGCCTGTGATGAGCGCTGCTGCCGGCCCATCCGACCTGCCGCTTGACGAGTTGCGGCTGCTGTTGGCCCCGGCCATCGCCGATGCCGCCGCTTTCGATGGCTGGAGCGAGGCGGCGGTGCGCGCCGCCGCGCAGCAGTTGGGCGTGAACGGCGATGTCGCGGCCTATGCTTTCTCCGAGGGGCCGATGGCGATGATCGAGGCGCTGGCCGCTTCGGTCGATGGGGCGATGGCGCAGGCGCTGCCGTCCGAAGTGCTGGCGACGATGAAGATCCGCGCGCGCATCCGGGCGCTGGTCTCCTTCCGCCTTGAGGCGCAGGCGGGGCGTGAGGAAGCGCTGCGCCGCGCGCTCTCGATCATGGCCGGGCCGCGTTATCTGGCAGCGGCGGCCAAGCTGGGCTGGCGCAGTGCGGACGCCATGTGGCGTCTGGCGGGCGATACGGCGGTGGACTTCAACCATTACACCAAGCGCGCCACGCTGTGGGGCGTCTATGCCGCGACTCTGGCGGTGTGGGTTGACGACCAGAGCGAGGGCAAGGCCGACACGCTGGCCTTCCTCGATCGGCGGATCGACGGGATCATGCGGTTCGAAAAGGCCAAGGCCCAGCTGTTCCGTTCCGATCGTGAGCATTTCAGCCTGGTGCGTCTGCTGGGACGGCTGCGTTATCCCGCACCCTGATGGGCGGCCTTAAACTTTATTAAGGCTAAGGTGTTATTGCGAGCCAGTTGCAATCCGCTCTGACTTCTGGCAGCGCGTGGGGCATGGATGCCGCCACGACTCTGCCGCCTGTCACCTTGGACAATCTGCCGCTGGAAACGCCGGCCCGCATCGTGGCGGTCGACTGGACAGCGCTGGTGGCCGAAGAGGCGCAGCGCCTGCGGGCGCTGGGCATCGATGTGGGTGCGCGCATCAGCGTGTCGCATCGCGGAATCTGGGCCGGGCGCGATCCGCTGGCCATCACCATCGGCCGCATGACCGTGGCGCTGCGCCGGGTGCATGCCAAGGCCATGACGGTCGAGGCGATCTGAGCCATGACTGTCGTCGAAGCCATCCGCCCCGCCGAAACTGTCCGCCTGCAGCGTGCCGCGCTGGTCGGCAACCCCAATGCGGGCAAGAGTGCGCTGTTCAACGCGCTGACCGGCGCGCGGCAGAAGATCGCCAACTATCCCGGCGTCACCGTGGAGCGCAAGGCGGGCCGCCTGCCGCTGCCCACCGGCGAAACCATCGAACTGACCGATCTGCCCGGCTCCTACGGTCTGAACGCCACCAGCCCCGATGAAGAGGTCACGCGCCGCGTCATTCTGGGCGAACTGGCTGGGGAGGCCGCGCCCGATGTGCTGGTGGTCGTGCTCGATGCCAGCAATCTGGAACAGCATCTGGTCTTCGCTCAGGAGGTGATCGCCTTGGGCCGCCCCTGCGTGGTGGCGCTCAACATGATCGATCTGGCCGAGCGCGACGGGCTGACGCTCGACCCCGCTGCTCTGGCGCAGGCGCTGGGCGTGCCGGTGATCCCCACCGTGGCGGTGCGCCGCCGGGGCCTGACCGAACTGGCCGAAGCCATTGGCGAGGCCCATGCCCGCGTCGGCCATGGCGAAGTGCATCCGCGCGCGCATCTCGACATGGCCGAGCGGCGGATGGAGGCTCATGCCATCGCTGGGGCCGCCATCATTTCCGAAAGCGCCAAGCACCGGCTGCATTCGCGGCTCGATCAGGTGCTGTTGCATCCGTGGCTGGGGCCGGTGATCCTGTTTGCGCTGCTCTTCGTGGTGTTTCAGGCGGTGTTTTCCTGGGCCAAGCCGTTTCAGGACGGTTTGCAGGCGGTGGTCGATATGATCGTCGGCTGGGTGGAGGGCGAGATGCCCGCCGGGCTGCTGCGCAGCTTCATCACCGATGGCGCGCTGAAGGGCGTGGGCGCGGTGGTGGTCTTCCTGCCGCAGATCATCATCCTGTTCTTCTTCATCCTCAGCCTTGAGGCCTCGGGCTATATGGCGCGCGCCGCCTTCCTGATGGACCGGCTGATGGCGGGTGTAGGGCTTTCGGGCCGCAGCTTTATTCCGTTGCTCTCCAGCTTTGCCTGCGCTGTGCCGGGCATTATGGCGACGCGCAGCATCACCGATCCCAAGGATCGTCTCACTACCATCCTGATCGCACCGCTGATGACCTGTTCGGCGCGGTTGCCGGTCTATGGCGTGATCATCGCGGCGGTGATCCCCAACACGCCGATGGGGCCGGGTGGCATCATCGGCCTGCAGGGGCTGGTGCTCTTCACGCTCTATGTCGCGGGCATCGTCGGCGCGATGGTGGTGGCGCTGCTGCTACGCGGCACGATCACCAAGGGCAAGGCCAGCGGCTTCATCATGGAGATGCCCAAATATCAGATGCCGCGCGCGCGCGATCTGGCTTTGGGCCTGTTCCAGCGCGCCTGGATCTTCCTGCGCCGCGCGGGCACGATCATCTTTCAGGTGGCGGTGATCCTGTGGCTGCTGCTCAACTTCCCGCGCGCCGAGCCGGGCAAGGATCAGGTCGATGCCTCTTTTGCGGGGCATATCGCCAATGGGCTGGCGGTGGTGGTCAAGCCCATCGGCTTCAACCGCGACATCGCTCTGGCGCTGATCCCCTCGATGGCGGCGCGCGAGGTGGCGGTGTCATCCCTGGCGACGACTTATGCCGTCTCCAGCGGCGATGAGGCCAAGACCGACGAGGCCCTGTCGGAACAGCTCAAAAAGAGCTGGTCGCTGCCCACCGCGCTGGCGTTTCTGGCGTGGTTCGTCTTCGCGCCGCAGTGCATGTCAACCATCGCCGTGACGCGCCGGGAAACCAACGGCTGGAAGTGGCCGAGCTTCATGCTGGGCTACCTCTTTGCGCTAGCCTATGTCTTTGCCGGGATCACCTACTGGACCGCGCTTGCCTTTGGGCTATGATCCTGCCGGGCATAAGTGGGTGGCGCGCGCTTGGCGAATGGCCGGGCGCGGACTAACCTGATTGCCAATCTGTTTTCGGAGCGCGCTCGCCGTTAGGCCCGTCGCCGCTCCCGTCACGCGCAAGAGGAAGAGATGGCAGGCAGCGTCAACAAGGTCATTCTGGTCGGCAATCTTGGTGCCGACCCGGAAGTGAAGTCGTTCCAGAACGGCGGGCGCATCGCCAATCTGCGCATCGCCACCTCCGAAAACTGGAAAGACAAGAACACCGGTGAGCGCAAGGAGCGCACCGAATGGCACGCCGTGGTGCTGCAGTCCGACGGTCTGGTCGGCGTGGCCGAGCGTTTCCTGCGCAAGGGTTCGAAGGTCTACATCGAAGGCCAGCTGCGCACCCGCAAGTGGCAGGACCAGAGCGGCAATGACCGTTACACCACCGAAATCTCGGTCGGCGTCGGCGGTGTGCTGACCATGCTGGACGGCGCGCCTGGTGGCGGTGCTGGCGGCGGCATGGGCGGTGGCGGTGGCCAGCGCTCGGGCGGCGGTGACTGGGGCGGCGGTTCGGGCGGCGGTGCGCGCTCGGGCGGGGCCTCGGGTGGCGGCGACTGGGGCCGGACCTCGGGCGGTGGCGGTTCGGGTGGCGGCTCGGGCAGCGGCGGCGGCGACTGGGGTCGCACCAGCGGCGGTTCGAGCGGTGGTTCGGGCGGCGGCTATGCCGAGGATCTCGACGACGACATCCCGTTCTGAGTCTGGCCGGAACACCCTTATGAAAAACGCCCCGCAGTTGGTTCTGCGGGGCGTTTTCGTATCAGCTTTTCGGGTTTTAGCTCTTGGGATTTTAGCTCTTGGGATTTTTCAGGGCGGCCAGCGCGGCGAAGGGCCCGCTCTTGTCTTCGCCCAGCAGGCCTGATTCCTGCCTCACGCGGTTGGCGTCGGGGCCGGTGGCGAAGGGATCGATGGCCAGACCAAGGCTTTGGGCCAGCGCTTCGCCCAGATCGAAGCGTTCGCCGGTGTATTCGATCTCGTCGCAATCGTCGCCGGTGATCTCGATCTCCTGATCGGCGGAGAGATCCTCGGCTTCGAGGCTGGTCACGGGGACGAAGCGGAACTCCAGCGGTTCATCAACCTTCATCGGCAGATCCTCGCCCGAGACGGCGCAGCTTTGCACGAAATCGGCCTTGAGGCGGCCCTTGGCATTCACCACCGCCCCGTCGCGGGTGAGGGCGACGGTGGCCTCAAGCTCATTCACCGCCACCAGCAGGAAGCGCTTGGCCAAGGCCTTGGCCTCCTCCGCGCTGGCGGTGACGGTGACGGGCTTGTCCTCCATATGGCGGATGTCGATGATGCGGGAAAATTCGGGGGTCATTCAAAGCTCTCCTGCCAGCAGGGCGGAGGCTTGTTTGCTCTCCAGCCGCTGGAACAGGGCGCGCACGGCAGCGGCAAGGCCAATCGTGTCAGCGCCCTCAATCATGGTCATGTTGCGCGCCAGCGCTTGTGCCAGCGCAGTGTCGTCGCCGTCCTGCAGCGCGCTGCGATAGGCGCCCAGGCGGCCGCCCAGCACGCTCATCAACCGGCCGATATGCTTGCCCACCACCATGTCGCCCACGCCGGTCTCGCGCAGCTGGCCGTCCATATCGGTGACGAACAGCTCGGTCAGCAGCACGGAGGGACTTTTCAGCGCCTCCTCATGCTCCATGCGCAGCAGGGTGAGGCTGAGCACCAGCGTGATCGCATCGAAGCGCCCGGGCAGCGTATCGGCCACGCCATGGTCGGCATACCACGCCTTCTCGCGCGCGGTGGCCACCAGCGCGTGCCACAGCGGGCGCACGCCGGCATGCTCATCCGCGCGGGAGCCCAGCAGGCGGGAAAGAAGCGATGTGCGGGCCATGGCGGTTCCTGTCGTTGAGCGGCATGATGCCGGAAGCCCTGGCGCTTGGCCTTGCGCGCGACGCCTGTTCAGCGCCGGTTCAATGGCTTCGCGCGAAGCGCCATTGCGATATGGGGCAAGGGCGCCTAAGGCTTCCCCTGCCTACAGGATCGATCCGGGCGCTGGCAATGGGGAGCGATGGCGCTCCACCGGGCCAGTCGGGGACAGTTGGAGCAGTAGACGGTGATGCGGGTCAAATCGGTGGGACTGGTGATGGGCGTCGCGGCGTTGGCGCTGCTGGCAGGTGGTTGCACCGCCATCAGGGATCATCGCGGCTATATGGTCGACACCGCACTGGTCGATTCGGTGATGGTGGGAATCGATAACCGCCAGTCGGTCGAGCATACGCTGGGCCGCCCGACCTTCGTGTCGCAATATGGCAAGGAAGCCTGGTACTACGTCGCGATCGACACCAAGCAGACCGCCTTCCACCGCCCGCGTCCCAGCGCCGAGACCATCCTGCGCGTCAGCTTCGATCCCCAGGGCAATGTGGCCCGTCTCGATCGTGCCGGCACCGAGAAGGTCGTGCGGCTCAATCCCGATGGCACCTACACCCCCACGCTGGGCAAGAAGCGCAGCTTCTTCGAGGATCTGTTCGGCAACATCGGCACCGTGGGCACCGGCATGGGCGGCGGCGCTGGCGGCCCCGGCGGCGGCGGCGGCCCCGGCGGCACCTGATTGTATTGAGGCATAAGAGGTGGTCTGGACAATTCCGGACGGGCCACCATATGCCTTTCCATGGATACTACGAAAGCTGGCCACGGGCTGATCCAGTGGCACGGCACCACCATCGTCGGCGTGAAGAAGGGCGGCAAGACCGTCATCGCGGGCGATGGCCAGGTGTCGATGGGCAACACGGTGATGAAGCCCAATGCGCGCAAGGTGCGACGGATTGGCGCTTCCGGTCCTGACGGGCGGGGCAAGGTCATCGCCGGCTTCGCGGGCGCCACTGCCGACGCCTTCACCCTCTTCGAACGCCTCGAGCGCAAGCTGGAAGCCCATCGCGGCCAGTTGATGCGCGCCGCCGTCGAACTCGCCAAGGACTGGCGCACCGACAAATATCTGCGCAACCTTGAGGCGCTGATGATCGTCGCTGACGAGGAAACCATGCTGGTGCTCACCGGCAATGGCGACGTGCTGGAGCCCGAGGGCGGCATCACCGCCATCGGTTCGGGCGGCAATTACGCTCTGGCCGCCGCGCGCGCCGTGTCCGATTACGAGGAAGACGCCGAACAGATCGCGCGCCGGGCGATGGCCGTGGCCGCCGAGATCTGCGTCTTCACCAATGACCGTGTCACGGTCGAAACGATTGGTTGAACCGACATGAATGACAGTCTGACTCCCAAGGCGATCGTCCGTGCGCTGGACGAGCACATCATCGGCCAGCAGGACGCCAAGCGCGCCGTGGCCGTGGCCCTGCGCAACCGCTGGCGCCGTCAGCACCTCGCCGCCGATCTGCGCGATGAGGTGTCCCCCAAGAACATCCTGATGATCGGGCCCACGGGCTGCGGCAAGACCGAGATCAGCCGTCGTCTGGCGCGTCTGGCCGATGCGCCCTTCGTGAAGGTGGAAGCCACTAAGTTCACCGAGGTCGGCTATGTCGGCCGCGATGTCGAGCAGATTGGCCGCGATCTGGCCGAGGAAGCGATTCGCCTCGAAAAGGCGCGCCGCCGCGAGGCCGTGCGTGAGGCGGCCAGCAAGGCGGCGCTGGAGCGCCTGCTGAAAGTGCTGGTGGGCGACAATGCCAGCGAGGCCACCCGCGAAAGCTTCCGCCAGCGCATCGAGGAAGGTGCCATGGCCGATGTCGAGGTCGAAATCGAGGTGGAGGATGCCCCCGCCGCTCCGATGGAGATCCCCGGCATGGGCG
>Ga0116227_10002292_pt1 | contig 43558 bp, 34 predicted proteins | sample S1TSphgellanicum_FD_89693 | JGI IMG/M metagenome (GOLD analysis project Ga0116227, IMG submission 89693) | Host-associated microbial communities from peat moss isolated from Minnesota, USA - S1T2_Fb - Sphagnum magellanicum MG | ecosystem: Host-associated > Plants > Peat moss > Unclassified... | reverse complement strand
TTTGGCCCATCGCAGCGTCTCTCGTCGGTCACAATGGGCGCCGCATTGCTCCCTCCTCGATCCTCGCGCTGGGCCAAAATCGGCTCCGTCACGGTGCGTCCGATTTAAGGTTCGCTGCTCTAGACCCGAATCAGAAAAAACGATCCCGACCGGTGGTTCGTGCAGACGCGCTCAGCGCGCGGCGAACAGCATGCGGCCGGGTCCGAGTTGGTCGAGCACGCTGGCGATATCGGCCAGGCCGACCGCAAAACAGCCCTGGCTGCGACCGATGCGGCCATATTGGCTCGCAAATTCGTGATCGACATAGGGCGCGGCGTGAATGACGATCCCGCGCACGACGGCCTGGTCGTTTTCCGGATCGAGCCCGATCACCCGGCGCGACCGCCCGTGATGGCCGTAATAGGTGTCACCGACCACAAAGCTGCCGCTGCACGACGCTTCGGACCCGATGCGGTTGGAGAACTGTTCGGCCCAACCGCGATTTTCCGGGTCAGAGCCACGCCCGTGCGCGACGAGATGGCTCGACAGCACGCGGCCGCCGACGACATCGACAATGTGCAGGCGGGGGATATTCGAAGGGACCGAGAAGTCGACCAGTCCGATCACGCTGGGGTCGGCGATCCGCGTGCCATGTGTCCCGAGTGCAGCCAGTGCGCGCGCCAGCAATGCCGGTGCCTTGTCACCCAGGGTCGGGTCAAGCATCGCCGTCTCGGGCGGAAGGCTCGACCGCTGCGACCAGTCGGATGCGACAGGCACAATTCCACCGAGCGCGCCGCGCGGCAAAAGGACGGAGGCTGCGGTTCCGGCAACTATACCAAGGAACCGGCGCCGGCCGGATATCATCGAGCAAGACCCCGTGGTTATCATATTGCCGGCACACACCATGCCGGTCCTTGGCAAAAGCCCTATCATTCAGGAGCGCGGCAGAGCCAGCGATGATCGGTGTCGTTGCGACGAAACGTGCAAGCTGTGCTGCAAAAGGTTGAATGGCGCCCATCGGATGCCGGTCAGCCGGGTCCGGAACAATCCCGACCCGGCCCCTTTGCGCTGCGATGCAGCAATTGCCTTCAGGCGGCGGGCAGATCGCCAAAGGCACCGGCAATCGCGATTCGCGCCACGGGATGGCGCCCGCTCGGCACTTCGCGTTCGCGCAGCGGCTCGGGCAAGATGTCGGCACTGGCCCGACGTCCGATCGCCACGGCAGCCTCTATGCGAAAATCGTCGGGGACACCAAGCTCGGCCTGCGCCCTGGCAAAATCGACTCCGGCCATGCCGTGCGTGTGATAGCCCAAGGCCGTCGCCTGCAATGCCAGCAGCGCCCAGGCGGCACCGGCGTCAAAACTGTGGCTGCGGCTGGGCTGGGCCCCGTTCGGCCCGCGCATCTGCGTGTCCGACACGATGAACACCAGCGCGCCGGCCGATTTGGCCCAGGCCGCGTTGAACGGCATCAGCAGCGATACAAAGTGATCCCAGTTGGCATCGCCATGCGCGGCGTACAGAAAGCGCCAGGGTTGATAATTGAACGCCGAAGGAGCCCAGCCGGCCGCTTCGAAGATGACATCCAGGTCGTCGGCGGGCAGCGGTGTGCCATCGAAAGCGCGGGGCGACCAACGGTCGACGATCAGGGGAACAATACGGGGATCGGCAGCGCGTGCGCTCATACAAGGGGCTCCAGTTTGCGATGCGACGCGATAGACCGCGCCCGCAATGGGATATATTGCGATAAACTTGTCAGTTCTATTTGAAAAACTTGAACAAGATGCTTCAGGCCGCGCGGGCGCTTGGCGCAATCAGCCGCTCGTAGCTGGCGAACAGTTCGCGGAAATGATCGTCCATCGTGCGCGGGTCGGGGATATGCGCGCTGGGGCCGGCAACCCCGGTTTCGCGACCGAGACAATATTGCGCGATGGCGTCGGCCGCGGCGGCGGGATCGCCCGACCGATAGAGCCACCCGCCGCAGGCGCGCGCCTGATCGGCGGCGCCGCCTTCGTCGGGGACGATCAACGGCAACCCGCTGGCTCGCGCTTCGGCCGCAACCATGCAAAAGGTTTCCGCCTCGCAGCCATGCAGCAGGGCATCGGCGCTGGCCATCACGCGGGCCAGTTCAGCCCGATCGCTGATCGGCGCCAGCACGCGCACATGGGGATTGCCGCCAATGCGCCGCTCGATCGATTTCAGGTCACGGCCCTGGCCGACCAGCACCAGCCCGACTTCGTGGCCGTTGCCCGCCGCGGTCACGGCATCGACCAGCATCGGCCAGCGCTTTTCCGGAGAAAACCGGCCGACGCCGATCAGCAGCGTCGCGCTGTCCGGCAATTCGCACAAGTCGAGCAGTCCCTTGCGCAGGCCGGAATCGCGCAAGGCGGGCGAAAACACGCCCGGATCGACCCCCATCGGGTTGGTGACCACGCGTTTCAGACCGCCCGCAGCCAGTCGTTCCGACAAGCCGGGGCTGGCCGAAACGATCATGTCATAGGCGGCATCCAGCCGCAGCAGGTGGCGCCAATAGCGGTCGAACAACCCGTTGATGGTGTCGCGCGTCGCCACCGGATCGAACCAGCGATAGGCATAGGCGGACAACGGATCGGCGTGCATGATCAACGCGCGCGGGGCAGTGCCGGGCCATTCGGCTATGATGCTGGCGCTGCGCCAAGGCGACGAGGCCTCGACAAAATCGGGCTGTTCGCGGTCGAGCGCGGCGTAAAGCGCGGGCACATCGCTGAAATAGCGGTAATTGAAATCAAGCGGAAACACCGTCGATTTCAGCCAGACGATGCGGGCGCCGGGCCCGCGTTCCTCGACTTCGTCGCGCGGGCCGGGTGCAATCACCACCACTTCGTGGCCCAGGGCCGCCCCGGCCTTGAGCTTGCGATCGACATAGGTGCGAACGCCGCCGCCCTTTGGGGCGTAAAAGGCGCAGACATCGACAAGCTTCATCGGGCAATTTTCATCGGCGCCCCGCGATCGGACCGAACGACACCAGCCCGTTACGGTAATTCATGACGATCCGCAACGGGGTGAGCCCGCCGCCGACGTTGACGGCCACGACATTGGCTGCCGGCTTGCTCCACCCCAGCGTCGGATTGCGCGAAAATCCGACGCCGTCGTGTTGCCAGTTGAAACGATGGTTTGAATCGCGGTCGTGCAGCACCATCACACCGTAACGGCCGGGGCCCGGCAGGCGGATGCAGATATGCGGGGTGTGTTCGGCCGGCACCGGTCCTTCGATGCGGCGAAAGGTCTTGCCCTCGTTTATCAGCTTGTTGTCGTCCTGCAGCCAGTCGCCTTCGACGCCCGGATAGACTTCGACTTTCAGCTTGCCGACGCGGTCTTTCAGGCCGACCACTTCGACCATCAGCGCCGGGCCGGTTTCCCCCTGCCGACATTGCGCCTCGACCGTGCCAAGGTCCGGGCTCGACGGCACAAAGCTCGACGGGACGGTGGCAGCCGTCATCAGCGGCAATGCGGCTGCCAGCAGCAGCAGGCGGATCATGCGTTGCGTTCCCTTTGCGCCAGGTCGAGAAGCAACATGGCGATGAACACGACAATATGCATCGCGGTGATGAACCCGGCAATAACGGTTATCATTTCATGCGTTTGGTCGACTGGCCCGCCAAGAAACGTCAGCGCGCCGGCAAACGCGATTTCCTGATTTGGGATCAGCGGCAGGCGCGTGACCAGCAAGCGCCCGGTCGACAGGATCAGCCACGACGACAGCGGGACAGCCGGCAGCATCAGGCTCCACAACACAGCGGTCAGCAAGGTGTTGGCTGTCAGTCGCACCGTGTGGACGCCCAGCACGAAGAACAGGTCCGCACGCGGCAAGCTGAGCAGGCGATTGCGAAACAGCGTGATCACCAGGCCAGTCCCCAGCATGATCGCGATCGACCACCAAAGTTCCCTGCTGTCGATCCCCAGTCCGAATTTGCTGATATAGGGCCACGCCACGGCGAGCATGAGCAGCGTCATCACATAGCCCGCGATCGCCGACAGGATCGCCACGTCCTTTACAGCGCCGAACGGTGATCCTTCCATCTTTATGTGGCGCCGCGCCCAGTCATAGAAATAGACTTCGCCGACATAGCTCAGCAGGATCTGGTTGCCGATCATCTTCTTGATCAGCGGAAAAATCCCTTCGAGCGGAATTTTCCAGAGCTTGCGAAAGATGACCCAGTCACCGATCGGGCCGCTGAGATAATTGACCACCAGCACGAGCCAGATCAGCGGCGTTTTTTCGATCACAACGAGTGACTTGTGCCAGTCTACCGCTTGCACCTGCCACAGTGCCCCGCCGAGGATGGCAAACGAAATCGCCGGCCCGACAAACGCGGCATAGCGTCGCCAGGGCGATGCCGGATTTGACTGGGGCAGCGTGGCCTGCGGAACCGGGTCGGTCATCGCTGGACCGCCTTCGGGGCAGCAGGGCATGCGCAAGGAATGGTCAGGCCCGTGCGCGGCTTGATGTCGATTGACCCGGTCATGCGCTCGCGTTTAGGCAGCTTGCCGCCGCTGGTCCAGTCGCCTTTGGAACTTTAACGCGCGCTGATCGCCATGGCGGCCATCAGCCAAGCAGTTCGCCATAGTGCGCCGGTCGGTGCGTGGCGGCAAACCGCGATACGGTCGCATCGATCGATTCGAGCAGCGCGGGCACGGTGACATCGCCGGGATGCACGGCGACGCGCAAGGTCGGCAGCACCGGCAGCGTCCGCCGCGCCAGCCCGGCAAACCACAGCGATGACCGGATCCGCGCCGGGCTGCGGCTGGCCCAGGTCACCACCGGGCCACGCGACAGCACGTTTCGGGTGCCGGGGGTCCAGACTTTCATGTGGTCCTCGGCCAGCGCAAAGCCGATGTCATCGAGCGCATCCAGCGCACCCGGCCCATAGAGCCATGCCGGGGCGACGAACCCCGCCACCGGCGCGCCCAGAATGTCTTCGAGCAGCGTCTTGCCCTCGCGCATGCGGCCGGCTGCGGCGGCGCGCGACAGGTTGAGGAATTCGCCTTCGCCGGCGGTCATGTGCCTGCCCTTGAACCCGGCAAAGCCCTGTGTTGCCGGGGTTTCGTCGCGATGGCACCAGCCGTGCAGAAACATTTCGACGCCCAGCCCGGCCCATTGGCGCAGGCGGGCGTGAAACGCCGCATTGCCCGCGATCGGGGACTCGCGCCAGTGGTCGGGGATGACCAGCATGGCCAGACGTGGCCCACCGAGATGGCGTTCCAGCCGTTCGGCCAGAGCGTCCACCGCAACCTCGGAACGGGGCGAGACGTCGTGGATCGACACGAGCAGCCGCCGCCCGGTTGAAGGCTCGCCGCGCTCGCGCCCGGTGGGCGCGGCAGGGAGTGAGGAGGGCTGGTTCATGTCATCCGGTCCGGCGGCGGGACTGTCGCAAGCCACCCCGCTTTGCAACGAAAAATTTATCGAACGGGTTCAACCATCGGGCGCAAACGCGCCGCGCTATGGCGCATATCCAGTTGTCTAGTGCGGGGCTTGAGATATTCTTTGCCGGTGTCGCCTTGGCAACCGAGTCGACCGGCGTGCTCTGCATCGCGAAAGGCTGTGACATGGCCAACCTGAACCTTGACGAAACACTTGTACGCACCGCGGCGGCGCCGGCTTGCGCCGACCCCGCGTGCGACGATCTGCCCGATATCCTGCTCGTCCCGGGGCTGCACAACAGCGGTCCGGGCCATTGGCAGACCAACTGGGAACAGCGTCTGCCGCATGCACGGCGGGTCGATCTGGGACTGTGGGACGATCCGCATCGCAACACCTGGGTGGGCAAACTGGCACTGGCTATCGGCCGGTCCGAACGTCCGGTGGTGCTGGTGGCGCATTCGCTTGGCTGTCACGTCGTGGCGTGGTGGGCCGAATACGAGGCTGCGTTCAATGCGGCCGTGCGCGCGGCAGAGCTGTCCTGCGTGGTCGGCGCGCTGCTGGTCGCACCCCCTGATGTCGAGGAAAACCCGGTCGACCGCCGGTTCACGCGGTTTGCCCCGCTGCCTTCGACGCAGTTGCCGTTTCCCTCGATCGTGGTCGGCAGCCGCGATGATCCTTATGTCTCGATCAGCCAGGCGCGGCGGATTTCCCAACGCTGGGGCGCGCAATTTGCCGATGCCGGCGCCATCGGCCATGTCAATGCGCGTTCGGCGCTGGGCGACTGGCCCTTCGGGCTTTCGCTGTTGCGGCGGCTGGCCCCGGCATCGGTGCCGCACATGCACTTGCCCGAACCTGCCGCGATCAGTTCTGCGCAGTCGGCATTTCATTGGGCGGCGTCGCGCTGAAAATCGTCACCGCGGGGCCGGCCCGGTTGATGGCAAAACCGGTGCCATCCGCCGCGCGCCAGCCAAATCCGGTGGTTTCCCGCGCGTCCCAGTCGGCGGGCGTCATCGGTCGGGCGTCGAGCGTGGTCCAGGTGCCGTCATCGGGAAATTGCGCCCGTGCCGGATACCCGCCGGTGCGCCACGCCGCCAGCGCGGCGACATAGTCCTCCAGCGCAATATCGCGGGTGGACCAGTTGATCCAGGTCAGCACGTTGTCCTGCGCATAGGCATTGTTGTTGCCCCGCTGGCTTCGACCGAATTCGTCACCCGCAGCCAGCATGATCGTGCCGGTCGAAACGAACAACGTGCCGAGCATTGCCCGCGCCAGCACGGCGCGGCGCTCGCGCACGACGGGATCGTCGCTCGGGCCTTCGACGCCATTGTTCCAACTGAAATTTTGGCCATGGCCGTCGCGGTTGTCTTCGCCATTGGCATGGTTGTGGCACTGGTCATAGGCGAGCGTGTCGGCCAGCGTAAAGCCGTCGTGCGCGGCCAGAAAATTGACCGTCCGCGATAGACCCGATCGTGACGGGCTTTGGCCGAACAGGTCCGACGATCCCGCGATGCGCGTTGCCAGCAGGCCGATCCCGGCATCGCCGCGCCAGAACCGGCGCACATCATCGCGCCAGCGGTCGTTCCATTCCAGCCAGTCGGTCGGAAAGCGGCCCAGTTGATACCCGCCAGGCCCGATGTCCCATGGTTCGGCGATCAGCACGCGGTCGTGCAACACCGGGTCGGCGGCCAGTTCGGCAAAGATCGGTGCGTCGGCGGCAAATGCCGGTCCGCGTGCCATGACCGTGGCGAGGTCAAAGCGGAACCCGTCGACGCCGGCGTGGCGCACGAAATGGCGCAAGCTGTCCAGCACCAGTGCGCGCACGTGCGGATTGGCAAAATCGAGCGTGTTGCCGCAGCCGGTGTCGTTGATCAGCCGACCGTCCGGGCCATGCGCATAGGCGCGGTTGTCGAGCCCGCGCAACGACAGCACACCGCCCAGCGCGTCGCTTTCGCCGGTATGGTTGAACACCAGATCAAGGATCACGCCGATCCCCGCGGCACGCAGCGCCGCGACCGTGGCCGCCAGTTCGGCCACGCCGCCGGGGCACAGCCGCGGATCGAGCGCCATCGGCGTGACCGGGTTGTAACCCCAGGCATTGACCAGGCCGAGCGGCGGCAAATGGCGTTCATCGATCCAGGCCGTGATCGGCATCAGTTCGATCGCCGCGACCCGCAGTTTCTGGAAATGCGCGATCACCGCCGGATGTGCCAGCGCCGCGATCGTACCGCGTTGCGCCGGTGGCACGTCGGGATGGATCAGGGTAAATCCGCGCACATTGATTTCGTAGATCAGCCCGCCCGGTGCGAACAGCGGCGGGGCAGGGGATACCACGGGCAATGGGCCGGGCACGATCGCGCGCGGCACCAGCGATCCGGTGTCGACGCCATATTGCCGCAGCGCCGGGTCCTGCCGGTACGGGCGGTCCAGCTCGACCGCGTGCGGATCGACCAGAAGCTTGGTATGATCGAACCACAATCCCTGGTCTGGGGCCCAGTGGCCGTGCGCACGAAACCCGTAAGTGGTGCCCGCCCAAACGCCGGGCACCTCGACCCGCCAGTCGTCGCCATCACGCGCCATCGGCACGCGCCGTTCGGAATCGCCGGCAAACAGGCACAGCCACACCCCCTCGGCATCGGGGCTGCGCACCTGGAACCGGGTCGAGGCCGGCCCGGACAGTGCGGTCATGTGATCACGCTGGGCCGGGTTCGGCCGGTATGGCGAACAATTCCGGCCAGCGTTTCGGCCGCCGCGATCAGGTCGCCCAGCATTGCGCCGGTGTCCTCGTCCAACGCGCCATCGTTGGGTTCATAGCGTTCCAGATAGACGCGCAGTGTCGCCCCTTCGGTGCCGGTGCCCGACAGGCGGAACACGATGCGGCTGCCACCCTCGAACAGCACGCGCAGGCCCTGGTTGGCGCTGGTCGAGCCATCGACCGGATCGTGATAGGAAAAGCTGTCGGCGACCGCAACGGTCAGTGGGCCGATCGCCTTGCCGGGCAGGCCGGGCATGCTGGCAGCCAGTTCGGCGATCAGGGCATCGGCGGTTTCGGTCGGCAGCGCTTCATAGTCATGGCGCGCGTAATAGTTGCGGCCATAGTGCGCCCAGTGTTCGCGCGCCAGCGCATCGACGCTGATCCGCCGCACCGCCAGAATGTTGAGCCACAGCAGAACCGCCCACAATCCGTCCTTTTCGCGGACATGGTCGGACCCGGTGCCGGCGCTTTCTTCGCCGCAGATCGTCGCCATTCCGGCATCGAGCAGATTGCCGAAGAATTTCCACCCGGTCGGCGTCTCGAAAGCCGGAATGCCCAGCGCCTGCGCCACGCGGTCGGCGGCGGCGCTGGTGGGCATCGACCGGGCAATGCCCTTCAGGCCCCCGGCATAGCCGGGGGCGAGGTGCGCGTTGGCGGCCAGCATGGCCAGGCTGTCGGAGGGGGTGATAAACCGGCCACGTCCGACAATCAGGTTGCGATCGCCGTCGCCGTCCGAGGCGGCGCCGAAAATGGGTGCGTCAGGTCCGAACATGGTGTCGAACAGGACTTTGGCATGGACCATGTTGGGATCGGGGTGGTGTCCGCCGAAATCTTCGAGCGGGACGCCGTTTTTGACCGTGCCGGCAAGAAAGCCGAGCCTGCGTTCGAGGATTTCGATGGCATAGGGTCCGGTCACCGCATGCATGGCATCGAATGTCGCGGAAAACCCCTCGGCTACGGCGGCGCGGATCGCGGCAAAGTCGAACAGGGTCTCCATCAGGTCGGCATAGTCGGCGACCGGGTCGATCACGCTGACTGTCAGGTCGCCGACCGGGGTATCGCCCAGAGTATCGATATCGACGTCGGGCGCATCGACGGTCAACCAGCGGTCGATCGTCAGGGTGCGGGCATAGATCGCCTCGGTCACGCTTTCGGGGGCAGGGCCGCCGTTGGCGATGTTGTATTTGATGCCGAAATCCTCGTCCGGGCCACCGGGGTTGTGGCTGGCCGACAGGACCAGCCCGCCACTGGCGCCGTATTTGCGGATAACGTGGCTGGCGGCAGGCGTCGACAGGATTCCGCCCCGGCCGACCAGCACGCGGCCATAGCCATTGGCGGCAGCGATGCGGATCGCCTGGCTGATCACCGTGCGGTTGTGATATCGGCCATCGCCGCCGATCACCAGCGTGGCGCCGGGCGCGCGGTCGACAACGTCGAACACCGACTGGATGAAATTTTCCGCATAGTTCGCCTGGGCGAAAACCTTGACCTTTTTGCGCAGGCCCGATGTGCCCGGTTTTTGTCCGGAAAACGGCTTGGTCGGAACGGTTATGGTCATTGGACCTCCAGCAAGTCAAAGCATCGCGCAAAAGAGTGGGAACCGGTTTCTTGCCTAAAAAGATGCGGCAACAAGAGTTTCATAGAGGTCGGCATAGGCCTTGCCGCTGCGACCCCAGGAAAAATCCGATTTCATCCCGGCGCGCTGGATCGCCTGCCAGATCGCCGGCTGGCGGTACAGCGCGACCGTGCGGTCGATCGCATCGGTCAGCGCCTCGGTGGTGACGGCGTTGAACTGGACCCCGGTGGCGGCGCCTGCGGCAATCGCGGCCAGGTTGGCATCGACCACGGTATCGACCAGCCCGCCGGTACGCGCCACCACCGGCACGCAGCCATAGGCCAGGCCATAAAGCTGGGTCAGGCCGCAGGGCTCGAACCGGCTGGGCACAAGGATCGCGTCGCCGCCGCCCTGCAAGCGGTGCGAGCACCCCTCGTCATAGCCGATGCGCACGCCGACCCGACCGGGATGGCGGACAGCGGCGGCGGCGAACCCGGCCTCCAGCGCCTTGTCGCCCGACCCCAGCAGCGCCAACCGCGCGCCGCTGGCGACAAGATGGTCGATCACGTGCAGCAGCACGTCCATCCCCTTTTGCCAGGTCAGCCGGCTGATCACCACGAACAGCGGCCCATCGCTGCGATCCAGGCCGAATTCGCTCTCAACGGCGGCACGATTGGCAGCACGGCGACCGAGCGTGCGCGCGGTGAACGGGCTGGCCAGTTGCGGATCGGTGGCGGCGTTCCATTCGCCGGTGTCGATGCCGTTGACGATGCCATGGACGTGGCCGGCACGCGCGCGGATCAACCCGTCGAGCCCCATGCCGAATTCGGGCGTCCGGATTTCGCGCGCGTAAGTCGGGCTGACCGTGGTGATTGCCCAGGCGGATTCGAGCCCGGCTTTGAGGAAACCCACCCCGCCGTGGTATTCGACGCCGTTGATGGACCATGCTTGCGCAGGCAGGCCCAGCCGATCGAACAGCGCGCGCGGATAATGCCCCTGAAACGCCATGTTGTGGATGGTTACCACCGTCGGCGGCGCCGTGCCGACCGGCGCAAAGCGCAGATAGGCACAAGTCAGCGCCGCCTGCCAGTCGTGGGCATGGGCAATGTCAAATGTTGCCCCAGGCACCGCGCCGCCGGCGATATCGGCGGCGGCGCGCGAAAATGCCGCAAAACGCAGGCCATTGTCGGCCCAGTCACGCCCGTTTGCATCGCCATAGGGGCCGCCATCGCGCCGGAAAAGCGTTGGCGCATCCAGCACCAGCAGCGGGCGGCCGCCGATCGACCCCGCCAGCAGCCGCGCCGCCTCGCCCAACAGCGACGGCCAGGCATGGATCGGCTTTGCCTTGCCCAGTGCGGCCATGACGGCGGGATATCCGGGCAGCATGGTCGTCATCGCCACGTCGTGCTGCGCCACGGCGCCGGGCAGGGCGCCGACCACATCGGCGAGGCCCCCGGTCTTGATCAGCGGTACGGCTTCGGACGCGATCGACAGCACCCTGATGGTCATGACATTCCTTCAAAAATCCTCCCCGTTTCGGGGAGGATTAGGCTTTCGAATCAGAGGCGTTGCAGCATTGCTTTGGTTATCAGGCATACGCCGTTTTCGGTGCGACGAAAACGGCGTGCGTCAAGTTCGGGGTCTTCGCCGACGACCAGACCCTCTGGAATGCGGACGCCGGAATCGAGCACCACGCGTTTCAGCCGCGCGCCGCGCCCGATGTTGCAATAGGGCAGGATCACGCCTTCTTCGACTTGCGAAAACGACCCCATCTTGACCCCGGTGAACAACAGGCTGCGCCGCGCCAGCGCGCCCGAGACAATGCAGTCCTGGCTGATCAGCGAGGATATCGCCATCCCGCGCCGGCCGTCCTGATCGTGCACGAACTTGGCCGGGGCGGCGACGATCTGGTCGGTCCAGATCGGCCAGTCGCGGTCGTACATGTTGAGTTTCGGCACCGTGTCGGTCAGGTCGATATTGGCCTCGAAATAGGCGTCGAGCGTACCGACATCGCGCCAGTATTCCTCGATCTCGTCGGCGGCACGGATGCAACTGTCGGTAAAGCGGTGCGCCACCGCCTTGCCGTGCCGCACGATATAGGGGATCAGGTCGTTGCCGAAATCGCGCGTCGAACCCGGCGTCAGTGCATCGCGGCGCAATTGATCGAACAGGAACTGCGTCTCGAACACATAGATTCCCATCGACGCGAGGCTGTGTTCGGGATCGCCCGGAATGGTCGGCGGATCGGCCGGCTTTTCGACAAATGCGGTGATGCGGCTGTCTGCATCGGCGGCCATCACGCCAAAGCCGGTCGCTTCGGCCTTTTTGACGACCAGGCAGCCCACGGTGACGTCCGCCCCAGAGTTGACATGCTGTTGCAGCATCAACTCATAATCCATCTTGTAAATGTGGTCGCCGGCCAGAATGACCATGAATTTGGGTGCGTGGCCTTCGATGATGTCGATGTTCTGGAACACCGCGTCGGCTGTGCCTTCGTACCACATCAACTCGGAAATGCGCTGCGAAGCGGGCAGGATGTCAAAGCTTTCGTTGCGTTCGGGGCGCAGGAAATTCCATGCCCGGTTCATGTGACGGATCAGCGAATGCGCCTTGTACTGGGTGGCGACACCGATGCGGCGGATGCCCGAATTGAGCGCGTTCGACAGCGCAAAGTCGATGATCCGGCTGACTCCGCCGAAATAGACCGCCGGCTTGGCGCGGTTGTCGGTCAGTTCCTTCAACCGGCTGCCCCGTCCGCCGGCCAGCACATAGGCCATCGCATCGCGCGCCAGCGGCTGCCCCAATGTCCGGTCCCGTTTCGCCATCATCGCACCATCCTCCCTGTGTCCCCTCGTTCATGCCTTTCCGGCAAATTCGAACATGACCGTCGCCAGCGGCGGCAGCACCACCAGCGCGGCACCGTGGCTGGCCGTGACCGATCCCATGTTGCCCTGGCCCGATCCGCCATAGATTGCCGCATCGCTGTTCAGCACCTCGCGCCAGATGCCGTCGAACGGCAGCGGCAGGCGATAATGGCTGTGCAGGGTGGGGGTGAAATTGCTGATGACGGCGACGGGATTTTCGCCCGGCGCCTTGCGCAGCCAGGCAAACACGCTGGCCGCCGCATCGTCGACCACCAGCCATACGAACCCTTCGCCCTCGCAATCGCGGGCGTGGAGCGCGGGCAGGCGGCGATAGGTGTGATTGAGATCGCGGACCCAATCCTGGACGCCCCGGTGCGAGGCATGCGAGAGCAGATCCCAGTCGAGTTCGCGGGCCTCGCTCCATTCGCGTCGTTGGGCAAATTCCTGCCCCATGAACAGCAGCTTTTTGCCCGGATAGCCCCACATCAGCCCGTAATAGGCGCGCAAGCTGGCAAATTTTTGCCAGTCGTCGCCACTCATCTTGGCCAGCAACGACCCTTTGCCGTGGACCACTTCGTCATGGCTGAGCGGCAGCACGAAATTTTCCGCAAAGGCATAGACCAGGCCGAAGGTGATCTCGTCATGGTGGTACTGACGGTGCACCGCGTCGCGCGCCATATAGGTCAGGGTATCGTGCATGAAGCCCATGTTCCACTTGAACCCGAAACCCAGGCCACCCTCATGCGCGGGCAGGCACACGCCCGGCCACGACGTGCTTTCTTCGGCAATCGTCATGATACCGGCATGATGGCCATAGACCGCGCGGTTCATCGCTTGCAGGAAATGCACCGCTTCCCAGTTTTCGCGCCCGCCATCGGCATTGGGAACCCATTCGCCCGCCGATCGCGAATAGTCGCGATACAGCATCGAGGCGACGGCATCGACGCGCAGCCCGTCGACATGATAGATTTCGGCCCAGAACAGGGCGTTGTTGACCAGGAACGCTTCGACTTCGCGCCGTCCGAAATTGTAGATCGCGGTGTTCCAGTCGGGGTGGAATCCCTGGCGCGGGTCGGCATGTTCATACAGGCTGGTGCCGTCAAACCGGGCCAGGCCATGCGCGTCGGTCGGGAAATGCGCCGGCACCCAGTCGATCAGCACGCCGATCCCGGCGCGATGCGCGCCGTCGACAAACCGGGCAAACCCTTCGGGCCCGCCAAATCGCGCGGTCGGGGCATAGAGCCCGGTGGTCTGATAGCCCCAGCTTGGGTCGTAAGGATGCTCGCTGACCGGCATGAATTCGATATGGGTAAAGCCCATGTCGAGCACATAGGCGATCAACTGTCCGGCGAGTTCATCCCAGGTCGGAAATTCGCGACCGGGCGGCCGGCGCCACGATCCGGGATGGACTTCATAGATCGAGATCGCCTGACGCCGGGCATCGGTCCCGGCCCAATGTTCGCGGTGCGCGCGGTCGCCCCATTCCGGCTTTCCCGGTGTGGCGACGATTGACGCCGTGGCGGGACGCAGTTCCGAGGCAAATGCAAACGGATCGGCTTTCAACGGCTGCACCACGCCGTCGGGGCCGGTAATGCGGAATTTGTAGGCGCGGCCTTCGCCGATATCGGGGATAAAGATTTCCCAGATTCCACTATCGCTGCGCCGTCGCATCGGGTGGCGCCGACCGTCCCAGTCGTTGAAATCGCCGACCACCGCAACCAGCGCCGCATTGGGCGCCCAGACCGCGAAATGCACCCCGCGCGCGCCTTCATGATCAAGGACATGCGCGCCCATCTTGTCAAACAGCCGAAAGTGCGTGCCTTCGCCGATCAGAAAATCGTCAGTCGGCCCCAGCACCGGCCCGAATGAATAGGCATCGGTCACCCACCATTCGTGCCCCCCGTTGCGACAGCGATAGCGCAACGGCTGCCGCCGCGCATTCAGCGGGCCTTCGAACAGCCCGCGCGGATCGATCCGGGTGAGCGCGCCCAACGCGATTCCCGACAGAGTGAACGCCTCTGCCTCGGCCGCGCCCGGCAACAGCGCGCGAGCAAAGCCCCCGGCGGGCCCTTCGTGCAGGCCCAGCACCGAAAACGGATCGGCATGGGTACCCTCGATCAGCGCATCGATGGCGGTCGCCGGCGGTTGCATTGTGTGTTTTGTCCTCTCCCTTCCGCTCACACGCCCCAGATATCCTTGGCGTATTCGCGGATGGTGCGATCGGATGAAAACCATCCAACATTGGCAATGTTTCGGATCGCGCTGACACGCCAGCCCGCCTGGTCTTCCCAGCGGGCATCGATGGCACGCTGGGCGGCATGATAGGAATCGAAATCGGCCGCGACCATGAACCAGTCGCTGTCATAAAGCCCGCCCATCAGATCGGCATAGCGATGCGGATCATCCGGGCTGAACACCCCGCTGGCAATCGCCGAAATCGCCTGGCGCAATTCGCGCGAGGCCTCGATCACTTCGCGCGGGTTGTAGCCGCTGGCCCGCTTTTCCGCCACTTCGTCGGCGGTCAGGCCGAAAATGGCGATGTTGTCATCGCCGACGTGGTCCTTGATTTCGATATTGGCGCCATCGAGCGTGCCGATCGTCAAGGCGCCGTTCAACGCGAATTTCATGTTGCCGGTGCCCGACGCCTCCATCCCGGCGGTTGAAATCTGCTCGGACAAGTCGGCCGCCGGGATCAGCCGTTCGGCCAGGCTGACATTGTAATTGGGCACGAACACGACTTTGAGCAATCCGCCGACCGAAGGGTCGGAATTGACGCGCCGGGCGATGTCGTTGGCCAGTTTGATGATCAGTTTGGCGTTGTGATAGCTGGGCGCGGCCTTGCCGCCGAAGATCTTGACGCGGGGCACCCAGTCGCGTTCGGGATGGCTGCGGATCTGGTCATACAGCGCCACCGTCTCGATCAGGTTGAGCAACTGGCGCTTGTATTCGTGGATGCGCTTGATGTGGACGTCGAACAGGGCGTCGGGATCGATCCGCACCCCGGTCAATTGCTTCAGATGGGCGGCGAGCGCGACCTTGTTCGACCGCTTCACTTCGGCGATGCGTTCGCCCAATGCGGCATCGGTCGCCAGCGCGTTGAGATCGGACAGCTTGTTCGCGTCATCGAGGAACGCATCGCCGATCGCATCCTTGATCACGCTGGTCAGGCCCGGATTGCAACCGAGCAGCCAGCGGCGCGGGGTGACGCCATTGGTCTTGTTGTTGATCCGCGTCGGGTACAGCGCGTGCAGGTCGGCAAACACCGTCGACTTCATCAGTTCGGTGTGCAGCGCCGCCACGCCGTTGACGCTGTGCGCGCCGACAAACGCCAGATTGGCCATGCGCACGCGACGTTCGCCATGTTCGTCGATCAGACTGATCGCGGCAATCTGCCCATCGTCGAGCCCCGCGCGGCGCGCTTCGCGCAGCACCCGGCTGTTGATCGCATAGATGATCTGCATGTGCCGGGGCAGCAACCGTTCGAACAGCGGCAACGGCCACGATTCCAGCGCTTCGGGCAACAGCGTGTGGTTGGTATAGCCGATGGTCCGCTTGGTCACGTCCCATGCCTCGTTGAATTCAAGGCCGTGGACGTCGACGAGCAGGCGCATCAGCTCCGCGACGGCCACCGAGGGATGCGTGTCGTTAAGCTGGATCGCTGCCTTGTCGGGCAGGGTGCGCACATCCTCGTGAAACTGGACGTGACGGCGCACGATGTCCTGGATCGAGGCGGAGGTGAAGAAGAATTCCTGCCGCAGCCGCAGTTCCTGACCCGAAGCGGTGTTGTCGGCGGGATAAAGCACGCGCACCAGCGCGTCGGCGCGCGCTTCGTCGACCAGCGCGCCGACGTGGTCGCCGGCGTTGAACGCCTCCAGCTTGATCGGGTCGAGCGCACGCGCGGTCCACAGCCGCAGCGTGTTGACGCAGACCCCGCGCCAGCCGACCACCGGTGTGTCATAGGCGCTGGCTTCGACCTGTTCGGCCGGCCGCCATTCGACCGCTTCGCCGCGATCGACCACTTCGCCGCCGAACCCGACGCGATAGCTGCTTTCGCGGCGGGCGAATTCCCACGGGTTGCCGTGGTTCAGCCAGGTCTCTGGCAGTTCGACCTGCCAGCCATCGTCGATACGTTGCCGGAACATGCCGTTCTTGTACCGGATGCCATAGCCATAGGCGGGGATCGCCAGGCTGGCGAGGCTTTCCATGAAACAGGCTGCCAGGCGGCCGAGCCCGCCGTTGCCAAGCGCGGCATCGGGTTCCAGGTCTTCGAGCGCGGCCAGGTCAAAGCCGTGCTTGCGCAGCGCCTTTTCCACTTCGCTGGTCAGCCCCATGTTGGACAGCGCATCGCGCAACAGCCGGCCGATCAGGAATTCCAGGCTGAGGTAATAGACCCGCTTGGCCCCCTCGTCATACGTGTGGCGGGTCGATTCCATCCACACGTCGATGATCGCGTCGCGCAAGGTATAGACCGTGGCGGTGTACCAGTCGTGCGGCTTTGCCGCGCGTTCATCCTTGCCGACGCGATGGCGCAGCACGTCGACGATATGGTCGTCGATATCGGCGGCTTTCGAGCGTGGGCTCAGCGGGACGTCAAGGCTCATCGATCGAGGCTCCTGGCAAAGATCCGCTGGTTGGCTGCGCTTGCGAGCGTCGCCCACCAGCGCATCTGGTGTTCATGGCTTTTCGTGCAACCGCTCCCTCGAATTGGGTAGGCCAGCTTTTGCCGACCTTTCAAGCGATCGTTTGCCGGCCGGACAAATTTTATCGGGTCGCGCAGCCCGCGATGACAGGTATCACCCCGGCGACTGCTGGCAAGACTGCATTCGTATCGCAGGCGTGCGTCAACGCTGCTCTAGGGATGGCCGGTGGCCTGCCAGCGCAAGCCATAGCGCGCGTAGTCTTCCTCGATCGCAGGACTGAGGTACTGCGCCGCGGCACGATCCTTTTGCGCGGCGTCGGCCTTGCCTGCCTCGCGCTCTGCCAGCGCCCGCAGCAGATAGCTGCCGGCCTCATAAGGGCGAAGATCGATCGCCGCATCAAGATCGGTGATTGCCTGTGCCCAGTCGTGCTGGCGAAAGCGGATCAGTGCGCGGCTGTCGAGTGCGGCCGGGGCGACCAGCTCGCTCAACTGGATGGCGCGCGAACAATCGGCGACGGCGCCGTCGAGATCGCGGTTCAGTTGTCCCTTGATCCAGCACCGGCTGTTTAGCAATTGCGCATCCCCCGATCGTTTTTCCAGCGAAGCGTCGATCGCCGCCAACGCGTCATCGGCATCGCCGTTGTCAGCCAGCACGCCTGCCTTCATCGCCAGATAAGCCGCCTCGTTGTCGCCGCCGCCGGCTGACGCGGCATCGATCCGGGCCAGCGCATCATCCTTGGCGCCGGTCTGGCCGAGAACATGCGTCAGGCGCGCTGTCGTGGCGAGATCCGATGGGTCCAGATCAAACGCGGCCTTGAGATCGGCCAGCGCATCGGCCTTGCGCCCAAGCGCCAGGTAGAGGCTGGCGCGATCGCGATAAAAGACTTTGTCGGCTTTCAACGACAACAGCTTGGTCAGATCGGCGATCGCCTTGTCCCGTTCGAAAATCGACGCACGGAACAAGGCGCGCTCGAAATAGCGCTGCGGATCGTCGGGCTTTTCGGCAATCCACTGGTCGAGCAACGCGTCGGTGCGATCATAGAGATGGTCAAGCTTGGCCGCCTCGACCCCCTGCCATGCCGGCGGATAACCGGCCGCGCTGCGCAATTTGGGCGACCTCGCGAAAAATTCGCCCTGTACGCGCCGCCGTTCGGGCAATTTTTCCGCCGCCAGTTCGCTGCCGTCATCGAGATAGTTCAGCCGGTAGTGCCATTCGCCGCCGACAAGTTCGGCGTGAATGCTGGTGCCATCGATATAGGGATCGTCTGCCGCGCCGTCCGTGCCCATGCCCTCGCCGTTGCGCGGCAATCTGATCGTCTGGTTGGTCACATAGTGGCTGGGGGGATTGAACACGATCGGGATCGACTTCCAGATCGTGCGCGACCGGTCGGGATAAACCGCCTTTTGAATGAAGCCGGGGTCAAAGCTGTAGCGGCTGTCGGCGTGTTTCCACTGCCAGGTAACCATGCCCTGCGCGGTGATCGTCGCGGTGCCGGACGCGAGGTCATAGCTGAACTGCGGTCGCAGGAAAATTCCCGCGATCCGCGCAGATTGCAGGATCTTGCGGAGCTGGTCGGCGCGTGCTTCGGCATCGAGATTGGCGATCTGCGCATCGACCTGCCCGGCGGCCGCACCACGCAGCAACATCTGTACATGACGCGGGGCGAGGATGGTCAGGCCGCCACGCATGTCGTCGTCGAATTGAAATTCCACCTCTGGCCGCGCCGGGACTTTGGGCGGTGCCTGCAACAGGTCCGCTCCTTCGGCGCGGACCGGCAGCACCCAGTGGTAGGCCGCGACGTCGTCCAGATCGGCCAGCCTTGTACCCATGCCGGTGCCGTCGAGCCACAATGTCTGCCCGCCGACATGCGCCAGGACAAAGATGTGGTTGAACGCCGCGACCGAGGGCAGGCGGCTTTGCACCAGATCGCCGTTTTGCAGATTGGCGAGTGCCGGCTCTGCGTCAATGCCCAGTTTGTGGAGGATGGCAAGCAGCAGCAACGTCTTTGCCTTGCAATCGCCATAGCGCTTTGCCCAGGTCTGCTGCGGTGTTTGCGGCACGAGATTGCCGCCATTCATCGACACCGCGAAATAGCGGACTTTGTCCTGCACCAGTTGCAACGCCATCGCGGTGCGCTGGCGGGGATCGGTGGCGGCGGCGGCGATCGTTGCGACCGCCTTGCCCAGATCGCTGTCAGGCGCAATCGCAGCGTCCGCGCTGTCGGTGCGATACAGCGGCGCCATCGTCCGGCTGACGTCGGCCCAATCGGTAAAGTCCGAAGTTTCCAGCAACGGCGGACGGAAAAAGCGTCCCGGCGCCTGGGGAGCCTGATCGGGCTGCTTGCCCACCGGCAACGACAGGGTCAGTTCGTGCCAGCCGCCGCTGTCCGCCTCGGTGGGGGCGACGCCGTCGTAATAGGCCTTCCAGTGCTGCTTGTCGTCCTTGCGCCACAGCACCCGCACCCGGCCAAAGCCGACCCGCGCCGGTTGGGCCAGCAGCAAGGCCTCGGCGCCGGAATGGCCACGCAGCGCCGGGTCGCGCATCGTCACCGAATAGGCGGTTTCCAGCACGTCGCCGACCTGCAGCCCTTCAACCTGCAAAGTGGCGGAAAGCTGACCATTGAGTTCGCGCGCCTCCAATTGCTGTTCGCGCCGCAAGACTTCGAATTTTGTCCCGGCGGCGAGCGCATCGATGGTCTTGCCCGCGCGCAAAATGGTCACCGCGTGGACCATCAGATCGCCATGCTCGGGAGACCAGACCAGCGTCAGTGTGCCGGATTTGGTCAATTGTTCGGGGCTGGTGATTTTGGCCGCGCCATGGACATATTGCCACACCTGCCCGCCGTCGATCCGTTCCTGAATGTCGAACGTCCGCCAGACCGGCAGCGCCGCGCTGGCGCCGGCCGGGTCGGCCGATGGGGCGGGCAGCACCCAATCGGGCGCGGGCTGATAGTGAACCTGATCGTTTGCAGACGCGTGGCCGGGGAGGGCAAGCGACGCCAGTGACGCAGACAGTCGAAACACATTCTTACCCTGCGACCCATTCATCATGCCGGTCTTTCCCCACGCGTTGCTGACCTGAAAAGACTTGGATTGCGCGTCAAGTCAATGCGCCGCTAACGAATGGCAACGCGAACGCCCGCCCACACCGTGCGCGGGGTGCCGATATCGATGGTCCCGCCCGAATTGCGCGTGACGACGGTGACGTTGGTCAGGTTTTCCCCGCGCAGCACCAGGCTGACCGGTCCCACCAGCGGCCCGCTGGCAAAGGCGCCAAGCGTGGTTGCGGCCGGCAACGCAGCGGTGGCCAGGCTGTCCTCGAATGCCACCCCGACATGGCGCAGCGTCGCGCCCAGCGTGTATCCCGGACGCGGCGTCCAGGTTGCATTGGCGCTGGCCGACAGACGCGGCGTCTGTGGCGGGCGAAGGCCGTTGTAATTCTGCCCCGGCGCCTCCATCCGGGCGATCGTCCAGGCCAGCGATCCGCCCAGCGCCAGCGTGCCAAGCTGCACGTCGGTCCCGGCTTCCAACCCATGGGCGTGGATCGCCGGTACGTTTTCGCGGATCTGGGTGGTGGCGTTTATCGTGATGTTGGCAATCGCGTTGTCGACTTTGTTGTCGAACGCGGTCACGTCGAATTTAACGCCTTTGGCCGGATGCCAGTCGAACCCGCCTTCGACCCCGCGCAAGGTTTCGTTGGTCAGCGCGGGATTGGCCTGCGTCGTCACCGGATAGACGGTGAACGTGCGATAGAGTTCGTTGAGCGTCGGCTGGCGCATGCCCGAATAGGCCGATCCGCGCAGGTCGAACGTGCTGCTCGCATGAACCAGCGCGCCGCCGCGAAACGACCCGGTCCAGCCCGATCGTTCCGGATAGAGCGTGTCGGTCAGCACTTTTCCCGCCAGCGACGATGTCTGATATTGGCCATCGCGGATAACCCAGCGATCGGCACGACCGCCGGCGGTCAGTTGCAAGAGGCCCAGATCCCAGGCGTCTTCGCCATAGAGCCCCAGATCGTCGTTGGTGCCGCCTTCGCGCCGATGGCTGCTGACCAGGCCCTTGGTGTAGAGATCCTCGTCCTCATACCCCGTCACTTCGCGGGCATCGACGCCTAGCCGCAGGACATTTGCCTTGCCCAGCGGCGGCCGGATCTCGAACTTGCCGCCGACGCCGCTCGATGGCGTGTCGCGCTGGTTGTCGACCGGCAGGAACGTCGTCGAACTTATCGTCAAGCTGTTGAAATTGCGCAACTGGCCATAGATCAGCGCATCGAACTGCCATGGCCCCCGGCCGATCACGCGCAGCGATCCATCCTCGCCGCTCATGCCGGTATCGGCGCCGGCAAAGCGCAGCACCTGATCGTCGCCGAACGCCGCGATGCGCCCTTGCAATTCGATGTCGGGGGCCAGTTCGGCAACGCTGCGCAAGGCCAGCGACCAGCTTTCATAGCGGGCCTTGACGCTGGCCGGGGTGCGCTCGTCAACCGGCGTGGTCCAGAATCCGGGCCCGCGATTCCACTGTCCCGACAGCACCGCAAAGCCGTTGCCGAGGTGCGGCGCCAGCCCGGCCGACAGCGCTGTATCGCCACGATTGTCGACCAGCGCTTGGCCATCGGCCAGACCGCGCTGGTCGGGACCGGCGCTGGTCATGTCGATCGTGCCGGCGACCGCGCCCGAACCGAACGCGCCACTGCCGCCGCCATGAATCACGCGAATCGCGGCAATGTCGTCCGGATTGATCGCGGTCAGCGGTATCCAGCCAAAGAACGGATCGGCCTGCGGCACGCCATCGAGCAGCACCAGCGTGCGGCTGGCAGCATTGCCGCCGAGCCCGCGCAAGGTAAAACCATCCGCCGATGGATTGGCCGAGCGGCTGTCCGACCGGCGAAACAGTTGCAAGCCGGCGACATCGCTCAATGCATCCTCGATCCGCCCGGACGGCACCTGTTCAATGCGTGTCCGGTCGATCGATGACACTTCGTAGGCATCCGCGGCGGGCAGATCGTTCAACGGACGGCCGGTAACCACGATCGGCGCGGCCGGTCCGTCATCAGCGGGCGTTGCCGCGTCGGGCACACCGGCGGCAAGCGCGGCAGGCGCAGCGGCAAGAAGCAGCAAGGCAGGCATCAGGCTTGGCATTCCGATCGACAAAAAGGCGTGTCTACACGCCGGCTGGCAGTTTCCCCGCCTGTTTAGCCCCGGCTGTGATGTGAGTCACCCCGTGCATGGGATCGACGAGTCCGGTCGGTTCGCCCGGTGCGTGCCGCGATGTTACAGGAATTTGCGCGGAAACGTGTCTGATTAACCGTTTTGGACCGATTTCGGCATGGGTCAAATTGCGTATGGCTCGTACCGCAATGCGGCATAATCTGGCATCTCAACTGACACGGATGAGGGACTATGCGCGTTCAGAAACTGATCCACGTCGAGCCTACGGTCATCGCCAAAATGCGCTCGATCATCCAATGCCAAAAACCTGAAGTCATTCAGAGCCATTTTGGCATCGGCTTGAACACCTGGGTAAAGCTGCGCGAGGGCAAGGCGATCCGCCATTCGGTCGCCGTTCGCCTGTTGCAGCGGTTGCAGCGTGACGAACTGATTTGAGTCGCAAGGGCGTCGGTTCCGCCACGATCGGACGCAGGCCGGGCTGATCGGCAGGGCGATCAGCGGCAATTTTGCGCCGAAGGGGCTGTCGCCTGCTGCCCGCATGCAAAAAACCTGTGCGTCAATGCCGGGTTCAAGGCTTGAAGCGACAAGTTTTGCAGTGCAAACACACTCCGCATTTGTCGGCGACGGGGGCGATCCGTGCCGGGGATATCGCGGGGTCGAACACGCTGAAATGAATCAGGTCGGTTCGGGGCGAGTGGCCAGCCACCGCCTCGTCAAAAATTGCCGTATTTCTGCATGACCGGTTCGTGGACGGCCATGCAGTCATGACGCGCACGCATCGCCACATCCCCCGGATCGGCATCGCACTGGCCGGAGCAAGTCTTGCCGGGGCCGCGCTCGCGCTTCTTCGCCGTGATCGCAAGATGCCGCCAAACCCGCCGATATCGCCACAGGACGTGTCTGCGCTGCGGCGCAACCTCGACGCGGCAGAGGCGGCCAATGTTGCCAAAAGCCGCTATCTCGCCAACGTCAGCCACGAAATCCGTTCGCCGCTCAATGCGATCTATGGCTATGCGCAGTTGCTTGAAAGGGGTTCGGCGATCGATACGGTCGAAGCGGCGCGGGTGATCCGGCGCAGCGCCGAACACCTGACCGATCTGGTCGAGGGGCTGCTGGACATTTCGCTGGTCGAAAACGGCGTGATGCGCGTTTCGACCGATACCGTACGCCTGCCCGCCTTCATCGATCAGGTCGATCGCATGTTCCGGCCCGCTGCGGCAGCGAAGGGCCTGTCTTTCCGCACCGAAATCACCGGGCATTTGCCTGATTATGTGCGCGCCGATCAGAAAAGGTTGCGCCAGGCGCTGATCAATCTGATCGCCAATGCAATCAAGTACACGCATGAGGGCGAGGTCGTGCTGGCGGTGCGCTATTCCGCCCAGGTCGCCGTTTTCGAAGTGCGCGACACCGGCCCGGGCATCGCGCCAGAGGCGCAGGAACGCATCTTTGCCCCCTATGATCGCGGCGTCGAAAGCGAGCGCGCCGGCGGCATCGGGCTTGGCCTGCCGATCACCCGCGCCATCGTCCAGATCCTGGGTGGAGAACTGGAACTCGAAAGCGAGCCGGGGCGTGGGTCGTGTTTTCGGGTGCGGGTGATGCTGGGCCAGGTGGTCGGGCACCGTGACGGGCCGGGTGAGACGCTGGGCGCCAGCCGGCGCATCGCCACCGGCTATGCCGGCCCGCGCCGTTCGATCCTGGCGGCCGACGACGATCCGCGGCAACTGGCCTTTGTGCGTCAGGTGCTGGGCGATCTCGGGTTCGATATCGTGGCCGCGCCCGATGGCGAAACCGCGCTGGCGATGGCCCGTGCGCGCCGCTTCGATCTGGCACTGCTCGACATCGCCATGCCCGGCTGGTCGGGCTGGGAAACCGCCGACGCGTTGCGCAAACTGGGCGGAACCGACATGCGCATCGTCATGCTGTCGGCCAACGCCCACGAACGGCATGGCCGCTCCGATCCGACCGGCAATGCCGCGCACGACCGGTTCCTGGTAAAGCCGGTCGATATCGATACACTGGCGGATACCATCGGTGATCTGCTGGGCCTGACCTGGACGTTTGCGCCGGATGCCGTGGTCGAACCTCACGCCGCGCCGGCTGCGTCGGCGGTGGCCATGGCCGACCTGCCCGAACGGGCAATCGAGCACATCGGCCGCTTGCGGGAACGCGTGCTGATCGGTCATGTCCGCGGTATAGAGGCCGAAATCCGTGCGCTGGAGGCCATCATCGGCACCAGCAACCCGCTCGTACCGAAATTGTACGATTGTCTTGACCGCTTCGACTTATCGGGGCTTGCGCGCATGCTGGAAAAGACCTGATCATGGCCGAATTTTCGCTCCACCGCGATACGGTGATGGTGGTCGACGACCAGCCGGAATCGCTGCGCATGCTGACCGACACGCTCGAAAGCAGCGGCATTACGGTGTTGGTCGCGACATCGGGACAGGGCGCGCTCGACCTGATGGGGCATCTCGTTCCCGATCTGGTGTTGATGGATGCGGTGATGCCGGGGATGGACGGATTTGCGGCAACCGCGCGAATCAAGGCCAATCCGGCCACGCGCCATGTCCCGGTGATTTTCATGACCGGCCTGACCGAGAGCGAACACGTGATCGAAGGGTTCGAGGTCGGTGGCGTCGACTACGTGCGCAAGCCGGTCAATGTCCACGAACTGCTGGCGCGCGTGCGCCTGCACCTGGGCCATGCCCGCGCGGTCCAGGCGAGCACGATCGGGCTGGATGCCACCGGCCGGATGATGCTTTCCACCGATCTTGCGGGTCGGTTCCTGTGGTGTTCGCCGCTTGCCGAGACCGCGATCGGGCGGCTGGAGCCGGGCTGGAGCAGCGAAAGCGGCCAATTGCCCGATATGGTGCGCCAGACGGTGGAGCGGCTGTTGCTACGGCGCGACACGCCCGGCACGTCGCTGCGCATCGACTGGCGGCTGGACGACAGCGAATACGCGCTCGAACTGGTGTTGATCGCGCAATACCGCGACAACGAAGTGCTGATCCGGCTCAACCAGTTCGATCCCGAAGGCGATGCGGCGCGGCTGCAGGCGCGGCTTGGCCTGACCGAGCGCGAGGCCGAAGTGCTGCTGTGGATCAGCTATGGCAAATCCAACGCCGATATCAGCGACGTGCTCGAGATTTCGCCGCGCACGGTGCAAAAGCACCTTGAACGGATCTATGAAAAGCTGGGCGTCGAAACCCGCGCGGCGGCGGCCGCCATCGCCATCCGCTCGGCCGAAACCTAACAGGCCAACGATCGCAAAATTTTTTTGAATTAATTTCTCTGAATCAAATAGATCCGTTCGTGCCGAGCCTGTCGAAGCACGCGCGAAACAGATTTTCCAGGCGCTGTACCAAGCGCGTTGGGCGGGCCACGGTGTGCATGCTTCGGCAAGCGCTGCACGAACGCATCCATTTAAAATCAATTGCTTATTTACTCCAAATTGGCGCAATTGTTGCCAATCGCGCCAATTCAGCTTTGCCTCGATCCGGCCACGTCAGTTCCGTCACTTCAAGGGGCTGAATTTGCCCGACGAAGTCTGAAGGTCCTGGCTATTTCTTCTTCGCGGCGATGCCTTCGATTTCGATCAGGAAATAGGGGCCGGCCAGCGCGGCGACCTGGAACGCCGATCGCGCCACCGTCGACGGGTTGTCGGTGGTCTTGAAGAATTCCTTGAAGCCAGCATTGGCGCCGGCAAAATCGAGTTTGCCCAGCTTTGGATCGGGCGCGATGAACAGCGTCAGCTTGACCAGATCGCCGAGGTTATAGCCCTTGCTTTCGAGCAGGGCCTTGATCTTGGTCAGCGCGCCGATCGTCTGGGTCTTGGTATCGCCCAGATCTTCGATCGACTTGACGTCGGCAAAGGTCTTTTTGGGATCAATCGGCGAGGCAAGCTGTCCTGAAAGAAAGAACAGATCGGTCCCGGCCTTGACTTCGGCGCCGTCGAGAATCAGCGCATTGGGGTTGCTCTGGTACTTTACGACCTGGGCCATGGCGGGCGCGGCGCTCATCAGTGCGCCAGCCAGCGCGGTGCCGACAACGGCGCGAATCAGGGGTTTTGCAGACATCTGTGATCCTTTTCCTCATGAACTCCGGGTCGCGCACCTTAAGCCACGAACGCACAAATGCCATCAATGACGCTGATGACCCTTATGACTTTCGCACTGCGTGGGGATTGCCACCTTTCCATCGGGCCAAAGCACAGGCTATGTCCGATGCGTCTACGCACAATGGCGTATAGGCAAGCGTTGGCGCAGGACGCACTTGCGTGCTGACCATCGCTTGACAGACCCGTTGATGCGGCTTCGACTGGTCAGGCGCGACCAACAGCGTCTGGTTATAAAAACTTGAGAGATCGGCAGGAATGGTCAGGAAACAAAAGTTTGGGCTGCTCGCGCTGGCGGCAATGACGCTGGTGGCGACGGCAACTTTGTCCGATCCGGGCTTTGCCCAGGATCGCGGCGGCCCGAAAAGCGATGCTGCGGCCGGCGACAGCGGCAAGGAAGTGTTCGAACAGATCTGCGCCGCCTGCCACATGGCCGATGCCAAAGGCGGCGGCGATGTCGGTGCGCGCGTGCCGGCGCTGGCAGGCAATAAAAATCTTGCCAACAAGGACTATCCGATCATCATCCTGCTGAAAGGGCGGGGCGGGATGCCGTGGTTCACCGATATCCTGACCAAGCAGCAGATCGCGGCGGTGATCACCTATGTTCGTGGCCATTTCAACGACTACAAGGACCCGGTGACGGTGGCGGATATCGATCGCATCGGATCGACCAACCCGCCGGTTCCCGATTGCAACTGCGGCCACTGAAAACCTTTTTTCTCCTTACAAAGGACAATCCATGACCGATCCCATATCGCCTGATTTTCTCGTGCCGCCAACCCGCCGCCAGTTGCTGACGATGATCGGCAAGGCGGGCGGGGCAGCCGCGCTGTACCAGGCGATGACCGTGTTCGGACATGCTGCCGAAAGCCAGTTTTCCGGTCCCCCGAAACTGTCGGGGGCAAAGCCGGGCAGCACCGTGCTGGTGCTTGGCGCGGGCCTTGCCGGAATGCTGTCGGCTTATGAACTGACCAAGGCCGGCTATAAAGTTCAGATCCTTGAATTCCAGGGCCGCACCGGCGGGCGCAATTATACCGTGCGCGGGGGGGACACGATCAACGAACTGGGCTCGACCCAGAACGTCACGTTTGCACCGGGCAACTATCTCAACCCCGGCCCGTGGCGTATCCCCTATCACCACCGCACAGTGCTGCATTACTGCAAAGAGCTTGGGGTGGAGCTCGAACATTTTGCCCAGATGAACTTCAACACCTTTGCCCACAACAAGGCGGCCTATGGCGGCAAGCCGCAGCGTTATCGCGACCTCTATGTCGACTACAAGGGCCATGTCGCGGAACTGCTGGCCAAATCGCTCAACGCCGGTGCGCTCGACACCACGGTGACCGCCGAGGACAAGGCGAAACTGCTCGAAGCGATGAAGGACTGGGGCGTCCTCGACAAGAACATGGCCTATACCAAGGGTGTGAAAGTCGGCGAGCAGCGCGGTTGGGATCGTCCGCCGGGCGGCGGGGTCAACGGCGCGCCGATTCCGGGCGAGGTCGGCAACTTGTCCGATACGCTGTCGACCAAAGTGTGGCAGGAAATCGGGTTCTATGCCGAACACGTCATGCAGACGACGATGTTCCAGCCCAAAGGCGGGATGGACCACATCGGCAAGGCCTTCGCCGCCAAAGTCGGCAATCTGGTTCGGGTCAACACCCGCGTGACGAAAATCGCCCAGGACGCGTCTGGCGTGACTGTCGACTGGACCGATGCCAAGACCGGCGCGGCGGGCCAAAGCCACGCCGACTGGCTGGTCTGCACGATCCCGGCGACGGTGCTGGGGCAGCTCGATATTCAGGTGTCCGATGCCAAGAAGGCCGCGATCCGCGCGCTGCCTTATGGCAATTCGGTCAAGATCGGGCTCGAAATGAAGCGCCGCTTCTGGGAAACCGATTATGCGATCTATGGCGGACATTCGTTCACCGATCAGGACATCAGCCTGATTTCCTATCCCACCGGCAACTGGTTCGGCGATGGTCCGGCGGTGTTGCTGGGCGCCTATCCGTTCGGCATCGGTGCCTATCGTCTGGCGGGCATGTCGCCGGAAAAGCGCATTGCCGCAGCGCTCGATCAGGGTTCGGTGTTCCACCCGGCCGAATACAAGGCCGAATACCTGTCGGGCGCGACTGTCGCGTGGAGCCGCATGCCCTGGATTCTGGGCTGTTGCGCCACCTGGACCGAGGAAAGCCGCGACAAACATTACCAGGACCTGGTGTCGATGGAGGGCCGCATCGTGCTCGCCGGCGAACATTGCTCATATTATGGCTGCTGGCAGGAAGGTGCGCTGCTGTCGTCGCTCGACGCGATCACGCGCCTGCATCAGCGCGCTTCGGCGGCCTGATGTGTTGCCCGGGGGCGCGCGATGCGCCCCCGACTCTCTCCGCTTGCATTGATCGGGCGAGTCCGGAACAAACCGGCTCGATCATGACGACAAGCCGGAGAGACAGACTGCGATGACCATGCGTGCGCTCGAAGTCCTGGCCCTGACCGACGACCTTTCGGGCCTCTCGCTGACCGAGCGACCGGTGCCGCAGCCGGGGGCCGACGAAGTGCTGGTGCGCATCGAGGCGACCGCGCTGGGCTTTCCCGACCTGCTGATGACGCAGGGCCTGTACCAGGCCAAGCCTTCGCTGCCGTTCGTGCCGGGGATGGAAAGCGCCGGGGTGATCGCCGCACTGGGCGGGAATGTTTCGGGCTGGGCGGTCGGTGATCGCGTGATCTGCGGCGGGCTGACCGGTGGTGTCGCGCACTATGGCGTGTTTTCCGCCGACGCGGTGCAGCCGTTGCCCGATGCGCTGACTTTTGCGCAAGGGGCGGCTTTGCGCGTGGCCTATCTGACCGCATGGGTCGCTTTGCAGCGGCTGGGGCAGGCGCAACCCGGTGAATGGCTGGTGGTGCACGGTGCGGCCGGCGGAGTCGGTCTGGCCGCAGTCGATCTGGCGCGCGAACTGGGCTTGCGCACGATCGCAGTCGCATCGAGCGCGGAAAAGCTCGCCACGGTGCGCGATCTCTATCAAACCGGGGCCGGTCTGGTCGGGCCGACCGGCATTCGTCAGGCCGTGCTCGACCTGACCGACGGGCGCGGCGCCGATCTGGTCTATGATCCTGTGGGCGGCGATGCGTTCGACGAAGCCTGTCGCTACACCGCGTTTGGCGGACGGCTGCTGGTGGTCGGGTTTGCCAGCGGGCGCATCCCGACGCTGGCGGCCAATATCCCGTTGATCAAGGGCTTTGCGGTGATCGGGGTGCGCGCCGGGGAATACGGTCGCCGCTTTCCAACGCGCGGGCGGGAAAACCTCGATGCGATCCATGCGTTGGCGCGCGACGGTCGCATCCGGCCGCATGTCCATGCCGCGCTGCCGCTGGATCAATGGCGCGACGCCTTTGCAGCCATGCGCGATCGGCAGGTCATCGGGCGGACGGTGATCCTGCCCCACGCCTGATACGTCTGCCGCGCACAAAAAAAGAGCCGCTCGAAAGCGGCTCTTGAAAGTTTGGGAGAGGATGCCTGAAAGGCAATTTCCGTATGCGTCAGGGGGGGCGTTTGAGCAAGTGCGAAACAGGCAACAGCGGGTGCAAAAAACGCAATTGTTCAATTGAGCGTGCCCACAAGGCGCTGAACTGCATGCTTATGACTATAAAAAATCCTTTGAAAACAAACATTAATATGCATGCGTAAAATCATTCGCCCTGCTGAAACAGGCGTCGCATGCAACCTGCGTTTTTCGCAAACATTTGCAAAATCCTGATCGATTGCGCTGCATCATCCTGTTGCAGTGCAGGTAAAACGCGAATCGACCGCAAAGGTGGTTGCCATGACACGATCCAGTCGGCAGCTATCGCCGCCACAAGGAGACATTGCCTGTCATGACTCGTCGCACCCTGTCCCACCGCGCATCCGCCATCCTCGCCTATGCCCCCATGCTCGGCGCAACCGCGTTCGCAAGCCCAGCCAGTGCGGCGCCGCAGCCGACCGCAGCCGAAGAATCGCAGGCACTTGACCTGGCGATGAAGGAAATTGCCATCCGCTCGGTGCGCGGCGAAGCCAACCGCACGGCGGACGTCGCCGCGCTGGTCAGGGACCGGCTGATCGCGGGCGGCTGGGCCCCATCCGATGTCATGATCACCCGACGCGGTGAAACTGCAACGCTGGTCGCAAGCTGGGCTGGCAGCGATCCGAAGCTCAAGCCGCTGGTGCTGTCAGGCCATATGGACGTCGTCGAGGCCAAGCGCGCGGATTGGCAACGCGATCCGTTCGGCCCGGTGGTCGAAGACGGCGTGCTGTACGGGCGCGGCGCGACCGACATGAAATTTGACGGGGCGTTGATGGTCTCGGCGGTGATCGACTTGCGCGCCCACGGCTATCACCCGCGCCGGGGTATCGTGATCGCGTTTTCGGGCGACGAAGAAACCGCGATGGCGACCAGCGCCGCCCTTGCCGAAGAATTGAAAGGCGCCGATCTGGTCATCAATGCCGACGGCGGCGGTGGAACGTTTGCCGACGGCACCGACAAGCCGCTGTACTGGTTGTGGGACGGCAACGAAAAGGCCTATGCCGATTACCAGCTCGAAGTGACCAACCCCGGCGGGCACAGTTCCGAACCGCGCGCCGAAAACGCCATCGTCCAACTGGCGCAGGCGCTCGTGAAGATCGGGGCGTACCAGTTTCCGCCCGAACAGAACGAATTGACCAAGCTGGGCTTCGAACGCGCCGCGCCGTTCGAGGCCGATCCCGCCAAGGCGGCGGCGATGCGCGCCTTTGCCGCCAATCCGCATGACGCGGCGGCGCTCGCGATCGTGCGCGCCGAACCCGATCTGGTGGGCAAGACCGGCACGACCTGCGTTGCGACGATGCTGTCGGGCGGCCATGCCGAAAACGCGCTGCCACAGCGTGCCCGCGCCAATATCAATTGCCGCATTTTCCCGGGCTACACCCGTGCAGAGATCATGGCGCAGTTGAAAGCCGTGATCGGCTCTGACGTGGTCAAGATCACCGATGTCACCGACGGCTCGATCACTCCGCCGGTGACCCCGTTGCGCGCCGACTATGTCGCCGCGGCGGAGCAGGCGATCCGCGCCGCGTGGGGCAAGGATATCGCGGTGATCCCCAACCAGGCCTCGGGCGGGTCGGATTCGATGTTCTATCGCGCGCTCGGCGTCCCCGCCTACAACGCCAGCCCGGTGTTCACCCGCCGCGACGAACGCTTCAGCCACGGCCTCAACGAACGGGTCCGGCTGGTCAACGTCAAACCGGCGCTGACATTTTACTTCAACCTGATCCCCGACCTGACCAAATAAGCCAGAAAGCCCCGCCCCTGCAGGGGGAGGGCTTTGAGGGAAAGAAAATAACGTTATTATTCAAAGCCTTTGAACGTCACCTGATCGTGCAGCGGCACGCGCTCGCGCTCGAAATGATTGACCGGGGCTTCGTCGTCGCGCCAGCCGATGGCAAGGCCGCAGAACAGCATGGTGTCGTCCGACAGGCCAAGGTGCGCCTTGATCGTGCGGCCATAGTTGCCCATGTATTCCTGCGGGCAACTGTCGAGGCCTTCGCCGCGCAGCAGCAGCATGATCGTCTGCAGCCACATGCCGACATCTGACCACTGCGGCTCCTTCATGAACTTGGGAAAGTGGCACAGCAGCAGCACCGGCGCGCCGAACGAAACGAGGTTGGCTTTCACGAAGTCGGTCCGCGCCGCCTTGTCGGCACGGGCCACCTGCAAGGCGCCGTACATCGCCGCACCCACTGCCTGCAGGCGTTTCTGGTACTGTTCGTGCTTGGCTGGTGCTGCCCAGTCGTATTCCAGCGGATCGTCGGCTTGCGCCGCCAGCAGCACGGTCTGCAATGCCTGCAACGGCGCGCCGGTCAGCACTGTGGCCTCCCACGGCTGATAATTGCACCCCGACGGGGCAAAGCGCGCCTGGTCAAGCACGCGCTCGATCGTGGCGTACGGCACCGGCTTGTCGAGAAATTCGCGCACCGAGCGGCGCGTGGCAACGGCTTCTGCAATGTTCATGATGTTTCCCCGAACGTGACCTGGATATCGATTGCTGCATGTCGACGCGCATTGCAATGGCCAGCCGGGTCAGTCCCGGTGCGCGATCAGGTTGTCGATCTGTGCGCAGGCAATCCGGCTTGCCTCTTGCGCGGTGAAGCACCCCGGTGACAGGCACAGTTCCAGCCACAATCCGTCGACCAGCGCCGCGACCGTGATCGCCGCCAGCCGCAACCGGTCGGTGGCGACGCCGCAGGCCGACAGCAGTTCGGTCAGGCGTGCGCGATAGCCGGCGTATTGCTCATCGTGCTGGCGGGCGACATCGGCGCGCGCGGTGACCAGGCTCCAGAACGCGATCCAGGTCGCCAGCAGCGCGCGATCGGCAATCGGCGGGGCAAAGCTGGCGGTGACAAAGGCATCGAGCCGCGCGCGGGGGTCCGGCCCGGCAGCGGCGACCGCCGTCTCCATCGCGGCGGCAACGGTCTGGTCGATTTCGGCATAGGTCGCGGTGATCAGCGCGTCGATGCCGGCGAAATAGTGCGTGATCAACCCCGGCGAAACGCCCGCCTCGCGCGCGATAATCCGCACGCTGGTTCCGGCTGCGCCTTCGCGCGCCAGCACCCGCGCGCAGGCCGCGATCAGGCTTTGCCGCCGCACATCGGGTTCGGCGCGGCGCGGGGTGGGAAGATGGGTCACTTGCGCATCCTGTCAATTGTTGTACGATCGTACAACAGGCTTTCCACATCGAGGATTCCCATGGCCGACTTCGCCCACGCTTTCCAGGAAATCGCGTCCGACGCGGCCGATCCCGATGCGGACTGGAGCCTGCCGGGCTGGATCTACACCGATCCAGAATTCGCCCAACTCGAAATCGACCGCATCATTCGCCCGTCATGGCAGATCGTCTGCCATGTCAGCGATCTGGCGCAGCCGGGGCAATGGCGCAGCATCGATTATATCGGCGAAAGCGTCATCGTGGTGCGCGGCGAGGATGGCACGCTCCGCGCCTTTGCCAATGTCTGTCGGCACCGCGCGATACGTCTGGTCGAAGGACCGGCGGGTTGCGCCAGGAAGTTCATCTGCCCCTATCATGCCTGGGCGTTCGAAACCGACGGGCGGCTGACCGGGGTGCCGATGAAATCGGATTATCCGGCGCTCCGGCTGGAAGACCACGGGCTGTCGCCGGTCGCGCTGGAGGTGTGGCACGGGTTTGTGTTCGTCCGGCTGTCCGACGCCGGGTTCCCCACCGTGGCCGAAATGATGGCCCCGTTCGAGGCCGAAGTGGCGCCCTATCGGTTTGCCGATATGCGCTGCATTTCGGACGTGCGGTTGCGCGACCGGCCGCTCAACTGGAAGAACCTGGGCGACAACTATTCCGACAATCTGCACATTCCGGTGGCGCACGACGGCCTGGTGCGCATTTTCGGCAAGAGCTATGAAATCGGCGCGCACGGTTGGGCCGACCGGCTGAAAGGCGATCTGGTCGACCGGCCGTCGGACAATTTCTGGGAACGGTTCTATCAGACGCATCTGCCCCATGCGCCGCACTTGCCCGAGACCGCGCAACGCCGCTGGCTGTACTACAAGCTCTGGCCCAACATGGCTTTCGACATCTATGCCGACCAGATCGATTTCATGCAGTGGATTCCGACCGGGCCGACCACCTGTGTCTTGCGCGAAATGGCCTATGCACTGCCCGATTCGCGCCGCGCGATGAAACTGGCCCGCTATGCCAACGCGCGGATCAACCGCGTGGTCAACCGCGAAGACACCTGGCTGATCGAGCGGGTCCAGCAGGGCATGGCCAGCCACAGCTATGGCGCGGGCCCGATCGGCCGCAGCGAAGTGTGCCTGCGCAGCTTTGCCCGCAAGATCCGCACGCTGATCCCCGAGGCGCGTTTGCACACGGCCCCGCCAAGGGGCTGGAGCCACAATTAATCCTTCCCGAAATGGGGAGGGGGCCGCCTGAAGGGTGGTGGAGGGGGCGTGCCCCACGGATCGACCCATGTGGGGCACGCCCCCTCCACCACCCTTCGGGCGGTTCCCCTCGCCAAATTGGGGAGGATCAAGAACGGAGAACATCATGACCAACCGCTACGACGCGATCATCATTGGCGGCGGCCACAACGGCCTGACTTGCGCGTTTTACCTTGCCCGCGCGGGGATGCGCGTGCGCGTGCTCGAACGGCGCCACATCGTCGGCGGCGCAGCGGTGACCGAAGAGTTTCACCCCGGATTCCGCAATTCGACCGCCAGCTATACCGTCAGCCTGCTGCGACCTAAAGTCATCGCGGACATGAAGCTGCACGAGCGCGGCTATCGCATCATCGAACGCACGATCTCCAATTTCTTCCCGTTTCCGGATACCTATCTGAAACTGGGCGGCGGTGCCGATCGCACAAAAGCCGAATTCGCGCGGTTTTCGCCAAAGGATGCCGAGACGTACCCGCGCTATGACGCCGCGCTGGAAAAGGTCGCGCAAGTGCTGCGCGATCTTGCGTTGCAGACGCCGCCCAACGTCGGGGGTGGTTTGGGTGCGCTGGCGGCAGCCGCCAAACAGGGCTGGCCGCTGGCGAAAATGGACCTCGCCACGCAGCGCGACCTGCTCGACATTTTCACCAAGTCGGCGCGCGAATTCCTCGACGGCTGGTTCGAGGACGATCACGTCAAATCGGCGTTCGCGTTCGATGCGGTGGTGGGCAATTTCGCCGGGGTTTCGACGCCGGGTTCGGCTTATGTCCTGTTGCACCACGTGTTCGGCGAAGTGAATGGCAAGATGGGCGCGTGGGGCCATTCGGTGGGCGGGATGGGTGCGATTACCCAGGCGATGGCGGCGGCCTGTATCGAATACGGCGTGGAAATCAGCCTTGAATCGCCGGTCGACAAAGTGCTGGTCAACAACGGCAAGGCGCAGGGGGTCAAACTCGTCGGTGGCGAGGAACTCTATGCGCCGATCGTGGCCGCCAACGTCGGCCCGGCGATGCTCTATCGCCAGATGGTCGACGCCAGCGATCTCAACGCGGATTTCAACCGCCGGGTCAAAGGCTACAAGACCGGGTCGGGCACATTCCGGATGAATGTCGCGCTGTCCGAACTGCCCGATTTCACCGTGTTGCCGGGCAAGGACAAGGCCGAACACCACACCGCCGGGATCATCATCGCCCCGGGCCTCGATTACATGGACAAGGCGTTTGACGATGCCAAAGTCCACGGCTGGTCGCGCGCACCCATTGTCGAAATCAAGATCCCGTCCACGGTCGATGACAGCCTGGCCCCGCCGGGCGCGCATGTCGCGAGCCTGTTCTGCCAGCAGTTCGCGCCCGAATTGCCCGACGGGCAAAGCTGGGACGATGTGCGCGAGGATGTCGCCGACCTGATTATCAACACGATCGACGCGCATGCGCCCAATTTCAAGGCAAGTGTGATTGCGCGGCAGATCCATTCGCCGCTCGATCTCGAACGCAAGTTCGGCCTGATCGGCGGCGACATCTTTCACGGCCAGATGGGCCTCGACCAGTTGTGGGCGGCGCGCCCGGTGCTGGGCCACGGCGATTACCGTTCGCCGATCAAGGGGCTGTATATGTGCGGATCGGGCACGCATCCGGGTGGCGGCGTCACCGGCGCGCCGGGACACAACGCCGCGCACGAGATCATCCGCGACCGCTCAATCCTGTGGAAAGCGCTGCATCGCCGGCGTTGACGTCATGCCGGGGCAGCGGCCATTCGCTGCCCCCGGCGCACCGCCCAATAGATCGGCAGCCCGATCAGCAGCAGCGCCGCGCCATAGGCCATCGCTTCCAGACCCAGGCCCCATGTCGCCCAGGCGCTGAACACCGCGCCAAACAGCGCCACCGGCACGAGCGCACGCTCGCCGGGCAACAGCCGGATCGCCGCGATCATCGTCATCGCATAGGCCAGCATCCCGGCGGCCAGGCTGACCGAGGCGATGAACTGGAACAGGTCGCCCATCCCGCGCCCGAAATTGAACAAAGTCACCACGCTGAGCAACAGGCTCGACACGATATGCCCGCGCGCCGGAGTACCGGCCTCGCTTTCGGTCGCAAACCATTGGGGAAACACCCCGCCGCGTGCCATTGCCCAGGGCATTTCCCCTTGCAGCAGGATAAACCCGTTGAGCGCCCCAAAAGCGCTGATCGCGGCAAACACCGCGACCACGCCGCCAACCGCACCACCAAAATGCCGCCCAAGGAACGCGGCAACCGGCGCGGGTGAGGCGGCGGCCGCCGCAATCGGCATATACCCCTGAAACGCGAGCGAAATGCCCAGGAAAATCGCGCCCGACAGGACCGTGCCGACCAAAGTCGCCATCGGCACCACACGCGCGGCATTTTCGACCTTCCCGGCGGGAACCGTCGCCGATTCAATGCCGAGAAACGCCCAGAAGCACAAACCGGACGCCGCCGCGATGTTGCCGCCGGTGATCGGCACCGGGGTCTGCGCGACCACCGGTGTGCCGCCCAGCCACAACCACAGCGCCAGACCGATGACCGCGAACAGCGGCACCAGCTTGATCGCGGTGGTGACCAGAGTCAGGTCGCCCGCACCACGCACGCCGCGAATATTGACCAACGTCAGCAACCAGACGCATCCGACTGCCAGCACCGCCGGCAGGCCCGGCACATGGCCGATCACCGGGATCACCGCCGACAGGCTGCTGACCACCGCCACCGCCAGCGCGCCATTGCCCGCCCACAACAGGATCCAGTAACTCCACGCGGTGACAAATCCGGCAAACGGCCCGAACGCCGCCTGAACATAGGCATAAGGCCCGCCCGCCATCGGCCGCATTGCGCCAAGCCGCGCAAACACCAGCGCCATCGCCAGGGCAGCGGCGCTCGTCACGATCCAGCCGATCAACTGGTTGGCTCCCAACGGCGCCAGCGTCGCCGGCAGCAGATAGACCCCCGATCCGATCAGATTGCCGACCACCAGCGCCAGCGCCATCCACGGGCCAAGTCCGCGCCTGTTGTCGAAAGTTTCCGCCACGGCTGCCTCTCCCCTGGAGATATGCAGCGTAGCAGCGGTTCGGCCTGCGTCTATTGCCAACTTCGGTTGCGCAGCGCCTCGCTCAGCATGTTGCGGCGGGCGAATTTGCCGGCGAGATGGCGATAGAAGAACCACGGCATCGCGCGCGCGGGCAACAGGCCATAGGCGATCTTTTCGAGCGCATTCCAACTGACAGCGGTCGAATTGGTGCGGCGGGGCGAGGGGAAGCAATAGTGCCCGGCGTCATAGATCGACGGGCCCTTGTCCATCATCCGCACCATGATCTCGTGATCTTCGAGCACATAGGGCCAGATCGCCGTGTCGAACGCGCCGGCGGCACGAAACGGTGCCAGCCGCCAGGATTGCGCATAGGTGCCGGCGTGGCACTTCTTGCGCAGCATCCGGCTGGCAAACAGCACGCGTTTCAGCCGTCTTTGTCCTTCGGCGCTGTCAGGCGGGGCATAAAGATCGATCGCCATCACGCTGGTCGCGGTGGGGTTTGCGTCGAACAGCGACAGGCAATGCGACACGTAATGCGGCGGGTAGATCGTGTCGGCATTGAGGAACCCGATGAAGTCGCCCTGCGCCAGCGCAATGCCTTTCATCAGCGCGGCGACCACGCCGGGGGTGTCTTCCTCGACATGGGCATAATCGAAGTCGCTGGCGGCCAGGAACGTTTCGACCAGCGCGGGCGAAGTGTCGGTCGACCGGTTGTTGACGATGATCAGGCGAAAATCGCGTGTGTCCTGCGCCGCAATGGCCTGCAGCGTCGGCAGGATAAACGCTTCTTCATTGTAATAGGGCAGGACGAGCGTGATCCGCTTTGGCGATGACGACACATGGGGCTTTCGACTTACGGCTTGTCCAGCACGTAGCCGAGCGAGCGCACCGTGCGCAAGGGATAGCCGGCGCCGACATCGCGCAGCGCGCGGCGCAACCGGCTGACCCAGGCATCGACCGTGCGCTCGTCGATCGGTTGGCCTTGCTTGCCCAGCGCCGCGATCAGTTGCCCGCGCGAAAACACCTGGCCCGGCTGTTCCATCAGATAGCGCAACAGGCGAAATTCGTTGGGCATCAACGGCACCGGCTGGTCTTTCCACCGTGCCAGCAACGCGGCAAGGTCGAGCGTCAGGTTGCCCAGCCGCAAAGTGCGCGACGGCAGATCGGCGTCTGGCAATTGCGCCGACAGCACCCGGTCGAGCACCGCCTGCCGGTCGATCGGACCGATCAGGTAATCGTCGGCCCCGGCGCGCAGCGCACGGCGCTTGACCTCCGCCTCGTCCTCTTCCAACACCATCGTCACATGTGCCGCCTCGGTCTGCGGATCGCAACGCAAGCGGCGGCACAGTTCCAGACCCGACAAATCGGGCAGCACCCAGTCGACAAAGGCCCAGGGTTGCCCGTCAAGCAACGGCAGCGGCGCATCGCCCAGCCAGTTGTGGAACACCACCCGCAAATCGCCATGCAGAAAACTGTCGTTGCCGCCCGACAGCGCGCCGGTCACCAGGATATCGATCTGCCGCATCGGGGCGTGTCGAGAGCTTGCGGATGTTGAGGCCATGCCTCGCTCCATGTCGCGCCAATGTGACCGGTGTATGACGATTTCTGATGACTTGCCATCACGCGCCACAAAGGCTCTGTTGCCGGGGCGGCCGTCCGCGAAACGGACCGCGCGAACGGGGAAGGGGATCTGATGCACGGGCCGGTTTTTGGTGAATTTGTGGGGACGATGATTTTGCTGCTGTTCGGCAACGGCGTGGTGGCCAATGTCGTGCTCGATCGGTCGAAGGGCAAGGATGGCGGATGGATGGTCATCGCCACCGGCTGGGGCTTTGCGGTGTTCTGCGGCATTGTCATCAGCCTGGCCGTCGGCGGCGTGGCCCAGCTCAATCCGGCGGTGACGCTGGCAAGCGCGATCGTGTCGGGCGATTTCAGCCATGTCGTACCGTACGTCGCGGCGCAAATGGCGGGTGCGCTGGTATCGGGCTTGCTGGTCTGGCTGGTCTATCTGCCGCATTGGCAAGGGTCCGATCCCGACAGCAAGCTGGCGGTGTTCTGCACCCAGCCGGCAATCCGCGCCCCGGCCAGCAATGCGTTGAGCGAATTTATCGTCACCGCCACGCTGATCGTGGTGGGCATGGCGCTGGCATCCAAAGGGTTCGTTGCCGCCGGGCTCGCGCCGGGCATGGGCCCGTTCTTCTGGGGTATTCTGGTCTGGGCAATCGGCCTCTCGCTGGGCGGACAGACCGGCTATGCGATCAATCCGGCGCGTGATCTCGGCCCACGGCTAGCGCACGCGTTGCTGCCGATCCCCGGCAAGCGCGATTCGGACTGGAGCTATGCCTGGGTTCCCGTCCTCGCCCCGCTGGCCGGCGCAGCGCTGGGCGCGGCAATCGTCCGCGCGACGGGCATTGCCTGAAATCCTCCCTGCAACGGGCTATGCGATGCAAACATCAAGCCTTGCCCGCGCCAGAACCACGACGTTGGGCGGCATGCTTCCAACACTCAGCAAACAAGTATTTGATTTATCATTATGATTTAAAAGATAAAAACCCGGTAACCGAGATATGCGCGAAACTTCGGCGATAAAAAAGGGGCGGTCGTTGCCGACCGCCCCTTTTTTGCGACGGTTGCCTGTTCAGCCGACTTGTTCGGACAGCACCGTCAGGCCGGTGGCGCTGACTTCGGCGAAACCGCCCTTGACGGTGATTTCTTCCGGTGGGCCACCGGCGGTGCGCCAGACGCGGATCACGCCGTCCTTGATCGTCGTGGCGAAAGGCGCGTGGCCTTCCAGCACGCCGAATTCGCCTTCGGTGCCAGGGACATCGACCTGGTGGACCTGTTCCGACAGCACGAGCCGGGCAGGGGTGACGAGTTCAAACAGCAGCGGCATGGTCGATGAGTCCTAAAACGTGTCAGGCTTCAGCGGCCAGCTTGGCAGCCTTGGCAATTGCTTCTTCGATGCCGCCGACCATGTAGAATGCCGCTTCGGGCAAGTGGTCGTATTCGCCGTCGACCACCGCCTTGAACGACTTCACGGTGTCTTCCAACTGGACGAATTTGCCGGGGATGCCGGTGAATACTTCGGCGACGTGGAACGGCTGCGACAGGAAGCGCTGGATCTTGCGCGCGCGGGCAACTGTCAGCTTGTCCTCTTCAGACAGTTCGTCCATCCCCAGGATGGCGATGATGTCCTGCAGCGACTTGTACTTCTGCAGCGTTTCCTGAACGCGGCGGGCCGTCGCATAGTGTTCTTCACCGACGATGCGCGGTTCGAGCACGCGGCTGGTCGAATCGAGCGGGTCGACCGCCGGATAGATGCCGAGTTCGGAAATCGCGCGGTTCAGCGTGGTCGTCGCGTCAAGGTGCGCAAACGATGCCGCCGGTGCCGGGTCGGTCAAGTCGTCGGCCGGCACATAGATCGCCTGAACCGACGTGATCGAACCCTTGGTCGTCGAGGTAATCCGTTCCTGCAACTGGCCCATGTCGGTGGCCAGCGTCGGCTGGTAACCCACCGCCGAAGGAATACGGCCGAGCAGGGCCGACACTTCCGAACCGGCCTGTGTAAAGCGGAAGATGTTGTCGACAAAGAACAGCACGTCCTGGCCTTCGACGTCGCGGAAATATTCCGCCATCGTCAGGCCCGACAGCGCGACGCGGGCGCGGGCGCCCGGCGGCTCGTTCATCTGGCCGAACACCAGCGCCACTTTCGATCCTTCCGAAGTGGCCTTGCCGTCGGCATCCTTGGCGATCACGCCGGCGTCGAGGAATTCGTGGTACAGGTCGTTGCCTTCGCGGGTGCGTTCACCCACGCCGGCGAACACCGACACGCCGCCGTGGCCTTTGGCGATGTTGTTGATCAGTTCCTGGATCAGCACGGTCTTGCCGACGCCGGCACCGCCGAACAGACCGATCTTGCCGCCGCGCGCATAAGGCGCGAGCAAGTCGATGACTTTGATGCCGGTGACCAGAATCGCCGATTCGGTCGACTGCTCGATGAATTCGGGGGCCTTGGCGTGGATCGGCGCGAACAAGTCGGAACCGACCGGGCCATTGTCGTCGATCGGTTCGCCGATGACGTTGAGAATGCGGCCGAGCGTCTTGGGGCCGACCGGCACGGTGATCTGCGCACCGGTGCTGCGCACCGGCTGACCGCGGGTCAGACCTTCGGTCGCGTCCATTGCGATCGTGCGGACGGTACCTTCGCCAAGGTGCTGCGCCACTTCGAGCACCAGACGGTTGCCGTTGTTGTCGGTTTCGAGCGCGGTCAGGATCGCCGGCAGTTCGCCTTCGAACGCCACGTCAACGACGGCGCCGATGACCTGGCTGATCTTGCCGGTAGAGGAGAGCACGGTGGCCATGGATGTTTCCTTGCGTTCTTATCGGTTCGTCGTCGGCGGGCGATTAAAGTGCTTCCGCACCCGCGATAATTTCAATCAATTCAGTCGTAATCGCGGCCTGGCGGCTGCGGTTGTACTGGATGGTCAGCTTCTTGATCAACTCGCCGGCGTTGCGTGTGGCGTTGTCCATCGCCGTCATCGACGCGCCTTGTTCGCTCGCCATGTTTTCCAGCAGCGCGCCAAAGATCTGGTTGCGCAGATAACGCGGCAGCAGGTCGGCCAGCACGGTTTCCTCGTCGGGCTCGTAATCGACCACTGCGCCGTCGCTGACAGCGATCCTGGTGGTCGGGACGGGCACGATCTGCTGTTCGGTCGGTTCCTGCACCAGCGCGCTTTTGAACTTGCCATAGAACAGGTGCGCGACGTCGTACTTGCCCGCGTCATACAGCGCCAACAGTTCGGCGGCGATCGCTTCTGCCTCGGCAAGACCGGGTTCACGCGCCTGCGTCGTGTCGAACGCATCGAGGATCGCGTTGGGATAGTCGCGGCGGATCGGCGCGCGGCCCTTGCGTCCGATCAGATAGAACTGCACGGTCTTGCCCTCGGCGGCCAGTTCGCGCGCCTTGATCTTGGCCGCCTTGACGATGTTGGCATTGAACGCGCCGCACAGACCCCGGTCGGAATTGGCCACGACCAGCAGATGCACCTGATTCCTGCCATTGCCGGCCAGCAGGCGGGGCGAGGTTTCGCTCAGCGTGACCCGGCTGGCCAGGCTGCCGACGATTTTCGCCAGCCGCAGCGCATAAGGACGCGCGGCTTCTGCCGCAGCCTGCGCCTTGCGCAGCTTGGCCGCAGCGACCATCTGCTTGGCCTTGGTGATCTTCTGGGTCGATTTGACCGAGTTGATCCGACCTTTGAGTTCCTTCAGCGAGGCCACTTGTCGGCTCCCTTGTCACCGTCAGCGTGGCCGACGGCATGAATTCATACGCCGGCCGGGCCTCTGACGAGGCCCGGCCCTGCGCGATCAGGCAAATTGCTTGCCGAACGTGTCGAGCGCCGCCTTGACTTTGGCCTTGGCGCCATCGCCCAGATCCTTGGAGTCGCGGATTTCAGTCAACACGTCGGCGTGGTTGGCATGCAGAAAGCTGAGCAGCTCAGCTTCATACTCGGTCACTTCGTTGACCGGGATCGCATCGAGATAGCCGTTGGTGCCGGCAAAGATCACCACGGTCTGTTCTTCGAACGACAGCGGCGAGAACTGCGGCTGCTTGAGCAGCTCGGTCAGACGCGCACCCCGGTTGAGCAGTTTCTGTGTCGAGGCGTCGAGGTCCGAACCGAATTGCGCAAATGCCGCCATTTCGCGGTACTGCGCCAGTTCCAGCTTGATCGAGCCCGAAACCTTTTTCATCGCCTTGGTCTGTGCCGACGAACCGACGCGGCTGACCGACAGGCCGACGTTGATTGCGGGACGGATGCCCTGGAAGAACAGGCCGGTTTCGAGGAAGATCTGGCCGTCAGTGATCGAAATCACGTTGGTCGGGATATAGGCCGAAACGTCGCCGGCCTGGGTTTCGATGATCGGCAGCGCGGTCAGCGAACCGGCGCCGTTGTCGTCGTTCATCTTCGCCGCGCGTTCCAGCAGACGGCTGTGCAGATAGAACACGTCGCCAGGATAGGCTTCGCGGCCCGGCGGGCGGCGCAGCAGCAGCGACATCTGGCGATAGGCGACCGCCTGCTTGGACA
>Ga0116227_10002291_pt1 | contig 43566 bp, 38 predicted proteins | sample S1TSphgellanicum_FD_89693 | JGI IMG/M metagenome (GOLD analysis project Ga0116227, IMG submission 89693) | Host-associated microbial communities from peat moss isolated from Minnesota, USA - S1T2_Fb - Sphagnum magellanicum MG | ecosystem: Host-associated > Plants > Peat moss > Unclassified... | reverse complement strand
AGAAAAATGGACACATAACAAAATAGCCCCTTCTATAGTGGTGAGGACAAAACCTTAAGGGGTTCCAAGGAATTGTTTCCAGAGGATTTTCCATTGGTAGGTGTTACAACAGTGGTAGTAAATCAAGTTGTGCAAGGCTCATCTCTTGGAAATAAGGATAGCAAATTGGGTTGGAAGCCATTTAATCAATAGGCTTGGGTTTAATCAAGTCAACAGGCTTCAATGTTTTTCTAACAAATGAAACATAATCAGGATCATCAAAAGGCTTTGAGTCTTCATCTAAAACAAAGTTGCCAAGAATGTTGGACTCTTTCAAAAACTTCAACTCCAAGTGGACAAGAAGGTTTTTAACCTATCATTTCTGCTTAAGTTGTTGCTTCATCTTTCATCTGCCACATTTGTTGATTAAATTACCAACATTATTATAGCAATTTCATAAGAATTTCAAGACTATTGCTACTACTCTCTACCTTCTAATCCTCAAATTCCTTCACCTATCCCTGGGGCAAGAGTAGGCCAATTTTGTGAAGGAGTGTTTCCAAGCAAATCCTTAGTGCCACTTACATACATTGGTGGCTTACTTCCTGGCACTCTTGAGTCACAAATTACTTTGTCTGCTACCTTTGTAGAGGCAATAACATTTATGTACAAGGATTGTGAAACTAACCTCCTTCCCTTTGTTCATCTTAGGACCCCGCCTACACCTCTAAAGAACTTTTCAAAGAGGAACAAAAGGCAACAAAAGAACTCTAAAAATAGTAAGGTTGCAAGGGAGTTGGATTTTGTAATGAGCCATTGTCCCAAATTCTTCCAAATCTTGGTCTCGATCAATTGGAAACCCTAAACCTTAAACCTTAAATCCAATTTCCAGTTGCTCTTCATGCATCCCTCCAACAATTTGTGGCAAGTCTCAAGTCCAGCCTCACAAGTGGTGGTGTATAACCTGCAAGCATCCCACCTTTATCTCCATTTTTTTCCAAAAGGTTGTTTGACTTCTCTACACCTCCTCCGATTGAACCTTCCCACAATCATCACCATTTTCAAAGAAGCCAAATGTGTTGGTAAAGTTGATGGCACTTAAGAACTTGGAATCTGTATCACTTCCATTGATTCCACCTTTGAACATGTTGCCGGTCCAAACTATTTAGGACATAAACCCAATTCAACAACAGGGATTCTCAACATCAAATCCCAATCTACCATTGGAAAATTGTGTACATCAAGGTGAAAAATGGGTTCACTCACAAGATTCTCCTTACTTTACTATTACAAAACGATGATGACTATTATGATGTGTCTTACTACTGAACCTATGTTGTTTGTTGTTATTTCTTTCCTTTTCCTCTTCATGATCCTCCTCCTCCTCTTTTATATTGTGTTTTCTAGCCATCAACTTCATGAATAATAAAGATGAAAAAATAATGACAACACAAAGAAAAAGACGACGAGCAATCAAGTTTTCTCCAAAATAAATAAAAACAAAAGAAAGCTCAAAAATACCTACAAGAACTTCATGATACAAAAAAAAAATCCTCAATGCATCCTCCTTCTATTACTCCCCAACTACTATTGTGTGTTAATCACTGTCAATTCCAAGAAAATACATATCAAGAAATGCATCATGTTTGTGATGAACATTATTCATCAAAATGCACCAAATGAAAGTTGCTTCATAGTCTTTCCTCAATAAGAACCTAGCAGAGCCAATAAATAAAAAAGTTTTTATTTTTGTTAATAATTTTTTTAATTGATAAATCATAGGCCAAGTATTCAAATTGCATGTGAACACTAATAATTCTTATCTAACAAACTCATTTCACCAGTGTTTTTATGTGTGTGAAATTTCACCAAAGTATGAAAAATAAATGTAAAATAAAAAATTATGTCTCAAAATTAATTTTCACCATAATTGTATTCTTGTTGTTAGTTTGGTAGCATTTTGGTGAAATTTTTTTAGCATACTATTTGTATTACTATTTTTTTATGTTAGCAAACCTGATTTTCTATTGCACAATAATAAATGACTTTAAATAAAACTCCAACTTCTTGCCATATATACAAATGTTTTTTCCATATCTTGCATTTGGTAGGAAAAAAAAAATCTTTAAAAGTTTCCAACTACAATATTTAAGAGGTGGGGGGAATAAATCAACAAATATGCATTTTTTTTAGCAAAGAATTTTTAGCATTTTGGGCAACTTATGCTAAAAAAATCCTACATTTATTTTATTTTATTTTATTTTATTTTTGCAAAAATGGTAAAGATACTTACTATGGTACATATATAATTTCATTAATGTTATGGTTTTCAAGTAAGAAAGATGTTTCAACAATTGTCATTGAAATATTTTAAAACATTTAACTTCCAAGATAGGTATCACATTGTCAAGTCATGTATTATCTAATTTTGAGAGCTCTTTGAATTAATAGGGACAAATACCTTCTAATTATGAATTGGTTAAATTTGGAGATTTGTTATTATGATTAATGATTAGTCACTTGTCTAAATTACAAACATTTGTATAGTTTATGTTTGATCTTATTACATTGACATCATGGTCAAAGGATGAAAAGGTAGGGTCGGTGTTTTCATTTTCTATTTTGTTTTTAAGAAAAAAAATTCCATTTTTTTTTTCTCCAAATTTTTTGAAAAAATTTCAATTAAAAAAAAACTTTGGGGGAAAATTTTCGACAATGGTTTTGTAATAAAACATTGAAGCTTGGTGTAGTTTCCATGGCCAATGTTTTACATTTGGACTTTTTTTTGACAAAATGCCCCACTAATTCAAGTTGAATGTTTTTTGGGATGATGCTACACTAAATATTACGATATTTTCAAAAAAAATCAGTTGGAATATGACACACATGTACATGATAACCTTGAAAGGTTGAACTAGACTAACAAGGCAATGCACAAGCTAATTGAACTTTATGAATTTAGGGTTGTGAAACTAAGATATAGGTAAGGGTCTTAAGGTTAAAAGATCTCAAGTTTAAAGCTCTAATGTTTTTCAAGGTTTAGGGTTTTTTTCTAAGTTTTTTAATTTTATTTTTGCAATGGGCCATTATGGTCATTTACTATCACCAAAAGAAACACATGCCAACAAAATAAAACAAAACCCTAAATTTAGAGAAATAACTTGAAAGGTTCCCAAAAATAAAAGTTTCTATGAGGAGATTGGGTGCCTTCCCCTTTGGTTAAAAGGGAGAAGCGTGGTCAAATAATTTAGTGGGAACACCTTTGGGGTGTTATTGGTGAACACCCTTGGAGAGCACATTATGAATTTTTATTTGTGAACACCCTTGGGGAACACATTTGAATTTTGGCACATAATAATGGAATACATGGGAACACCATTGGAAACATGTAGAAACATGATAAAGCTCCCCACCCCTATAATCCTTTCAGGTGGGCCACACATGGTATTTAGGGTTTGTAATAGTGTCAAATGACAATTTAGGTGTTTCAAAAAAATGATAATCAAAGAACCGACCATTTTTTAGTATTTCAAAAAATCAAATTTGGGTATTTAACAAATGTGAAATAATCATGGTTCTTTATTTGTTCTTTCTAGGTTCCTTGACTTTTAAAGTTTATGTTAGGTTAGTTTTGAAAGTGGGTACCAGGTTGGTTGTGGGGCAAGGGGTTTCATATATGAAGCATTGTCGATTATATATCTATATAATTGGTCTAATAACCTATAAAGAATTGATGTTTTATTTTAAAACCGCCCAACTTTGCTCTAAATCTAGGCATTTTTTAGATCACTGCTTTGTATAGATATATAATCGGCAATGCTTAATATATTTGAAAATTGCCAGTTATGAACAAATGCTAATTATTTGATAGATTATATATGCTTAATGAACTGCCCAACACTAGAAAAAACCTTGGTCTTGTTTCCATTATATGAACTTGACACAAAAGAAAACCCTACAGTTACTAACAGAAGATGTAGAGGAATGATCAAGGACATAAGGAGTTGATCTTGGCACCGTGAAAGGGGTTTGAGTTTGCTAAATATGGAGGTTGTGTTGGAATTTTGATGTCATGTATTAAAAAAATGTTGGCCAACATAAGAAATTGATACCAAAAAAAATAAAAAATTAAGAGGAAAAGAAGATGAAGTTTGATGAACGAATGAGCAAGCGCTAATTCCTTCATATGGGATGCAGAGGCTTTTCATGAAGAATATGGGGCTTGGCTACTAATTAGTGAAAACATATTACAATGATCCTTTTATGTAATCACATTGTATTATTTTCTAGATGGTTTATATATCTTTGAACCTAAACCATGTCAACATAAAAAAAATTCCACAATGTTTTCGTATATTATGATAGAGCATAACATAATAGAAATGAAATTGATCATTTTAGATTTTTTTTACTTATATTATAATGGGTTAAATATAGTTGTCAAAAAAATATCAATAATTATATTCAAAAAATGCAAATATATATTTTAAATGATCCAATTTTTTTGTATCCCTATGAAATTTGCAATGCTTTCTAAACTATGATTCCATACAACTGAACCAAGTTTCTAAACCATGGGAAGAAGTTGATTTTTTGTATTGCATTTTAGGATTTTATTAGGGCAATAACCATAAGCATGTGGTAAATTGAAATTTGACAAAAAAATGTGATTAATGAAACCAAATACTAGTGCAATCTAACGTCATAAATTAGGTTGTGTTAACTTTGCATAATCATAATTTTAAGGCCCAAACACCAAAAGTTGAACTCAAAATTAAATGCACCACATTTTGGGAACATGTGTGTTGTACATGTATACATTTTAAGAATTGGATGTCTTATAGATCTAAATGCATGTGGGTAAGGCATGTAAGTGTACAAGCACAAGAAAATGTATTTTATTTTAGGCCATGTAAAACAATGTAAAACAAATTAAAACAAAAAATGAGACAAAATAAAATGCCAAAATATGCAAACTTTGATTTCATTCATATGAAAGTTTTTACTAAACACCAAAGATGAATTTTTAATGTACAATGTGATGACATATTTACAAAATGGCAATGGTAGCATAGGAATTCAATCCAAACTAAAGAAGTATCAAGTGCATCATGAATAAAAAATTACACCAAAATCATGAATACATGTCTCAATTAATACACAATCCATGTTTCAATTTATACCCATCTAAACCCTAGATGTTTACATTCAACATCCATAACATTTAAAATCTCCTTTTCAACCTCACCAAACTCATCCACATCCTTTAGGTCTTCCTTTATCTTTAACAACATCAATGGGGTGCATTAGGCCATTTCTTCATTACGAAAATTAAAATATCCAAAATTTTCACATGATATTAACACCAAAGAGGACATTGTTGAAAACCTTTGAGGATTCATGTAATAAAAAAAACCTCTTAATTTTTTCCCAATCTTATTATGAGAAGTATGCTTTAAATTGATATTGCTAGGTAGGCAATTATTGAACATTGTTGGGTCCATTCACGGTTGGGGTACCAAAAAAAGGAAAAAAAGATTTAAAAAAAATTAATAGCTAATTTTTACAAATAACATTTACATGAAATAAATTAAAATGAGAAAAAATGAATAGTCCAATATAAGATAATTCATGTGTTAATGGTGATTTTTCAAAGTCATACATAATTGTGTATGAATATTTTTGGTTTAATGCCAGAAATGCAAAAAATCCTGGAAAAACCCAAAATTAGTTTCAATGGACAACCAAACATGTTTTTTGGCATGTTTATTTCCTTCACATACAACTTGCATCTAAAGCTAAACATTTTGAACCCATTGAACATAATTTTTTATCAAATGGTTTAAAAAATAAGTCTTTTACCTTGTAGCCTTGAATTTTGAATGATTTGGGTTTTCATCAAGTTCATCCAATAAACATGTATTTTCATAGAAGGGGGCATGTTTTTGTTGTATAAAAAATTTGAAATCAATTATATGATTTTATGCCTTCCTTTCGATTAATTTTTAAAAAAAAATACTTTAAACATTTGATTCCTTTAGTTTACAGGACTCAAAAGGACATTTACATAGTATCCAAATTATTTTAAAATATTTTTATTAATTTAAGAAGACATCATTTTATTTATAGGCATACAAAAATCCACTATAATTATAATAATGTAAGATTAAAAAAAAATCCAAAGTTGCCGTTTGCAATCCTTTTTCAGTTAAACACTCCTTTTTAGTACCCCAATCGTGAATGGACCTTGCCCTTATGTTTTGACAACCAAAGAATACGGTCTATCACTTCTTCAAGAAAAAATGTAAGTGATGAGAGTTATTGTTCTTGTTCCTCCTTGCACAAAAAGCATAACCATGACTTGATGTTGCTTTTCCTCACAACACAACATGCACAACCATGAAGAAAAGAATGATCACAATGACAAGAAAAGAAAGCATCAATGAAGAGTTGCATGTTGTTACGTGTTGTTTTTCCTTGTACATAATAAATATGACCACAAAGACTATGAAAACTAGAACAACCATGAAAATCAATAGAACCACAAAAATCAACATGATCATGAAGATAAATATGACCACAAAAATTAGCACAATAACAAAAAAAAACCATTCACCCATAAGAGAAGAGAATAAAACATTGATGAAAACTTGTGTGATGTTGTGTGTTGTTGTTACCCTTTGCACAACAAGCACAACCACAATGATCAAAATGATCATGTGAAAATTAACACAATCACCTCTGAAAAAAGAAAAAGAAAAACTCACATATGTGTTTCTTGAACTCATTTAGGTTATGGTAATAACCCAAAAAAAAATCACAAACAAAAACAAAGCAACAACTCAGGGAAACCCTAATTATTTACAAGGTCTTATAAAACCATAAATATTTGTAGATCACCATGTAAACAAATGTGAAAATTATTCGTTACTTATTAACATGTAAATGTAATGCAATTGAATTACACAATTGGTAATGTAAATGGTCATATATAAACATTCCACATGTAAGTGTAAATGGTTTACATTAACATGATTTCACATCTCATATATATTCTTGTTTACATTTATATGCACAACATTAGTTGCTATGCATGTTGGTTCAATATCAACTTTTGAACATACAAACTTGGGACCTTGGTATTGGGTCCTTTTTATAACTTGGGTAACAACTTGGTCCTAGTAGTGGGTTTAAGAATGGTATTTAGTTAGTACATAAAAATATATACTTGATTTTTAAATTGATATCAAACTAATACAAGGTTAATATTACATCAAGTCTCTACAAGTACGGTAATGGTACAAGATTGATATTGCCTTGGGTCATACTAACCTAAAAGGGTTGTTGAGACAATGATAATGGTTTTTTTTCTTACATAAATTTAGCTAATTGGTGAGCTTTTTCCAAAATGCCTAAAAATGTGTTTTTTGGGGTGTCTAGTTGCCATATTATTATTATGGTGTGTGTGGAAAAATCTCCAAATATATATTTTGGGTTCTAGCATGTAGCCAATTTGGTGAAGGATGTTTAACTGTTTTTATTTTATATGTTATTTATAACAAAATTTGGCTAAATTGGATGATTGCTAATTCAAAAACATCACAAAAATGAAAAAAAAAACACCAAGGTCCTATATTATATGAACTTGTTAGGACCTTGATAACTTTGGAAATAATTATATTATCATTAGAAATGTTGAAAAATTCAAAAATATTTTTTTGAAAGAACAAAATTTTGTTAAGGAAAACAAGGGAAAATTTTCGAAAACTTAGGAATATTTGATTTTTTGACATGAAATCCTAAAAAATAATCAATTATTTCATAGACATATGTCAAAACCACTTGTGTATTACAATATATCAAACCAACATTAGTTTGGACTACATAACTGGTTCATGGGGGGTTTCCATTTTTGGTGACATTACATCACCATATTCATTCAAAACTAGTGGGTTACAAGTTATATCTGGCTAATATTAGTTCAACCAAACGGGTACAACATGGTTATGGTGATAGTGTTACAGGCTCAAATTAAGTTGTTGGAATACTCATGAGTTACGAGCACTTGAAATCATGTTCATCCATTATGTTGTTATGTCTGGTTCTATATAACCTCTTGGCATGTAAAGTATATCTCTTTCAACTTTCTTTTTAAAAATTCAATGAAATTTGTGCACTCAAAAAACAAGTATACCAATATTGAGAAACTATTTTAAATTGATTGAAAAGATAAGACAATCTTCTACAAGCAAAAGTCAAAAGCTTGAACACCAAGTATAATGCCATATTAAGTTCAATAAATAGCTAAAACATTATTCTTGAAGAAAGATTTAAGGAGATCAAATCTCCATTGAACTCCATTGCTTTTCATTCATCTTGACTTCACTAATAGCTAAATTTTCGCATTTCGAAAAATCCAAAAATTTGTCAAAACTTCAATATGTTGTATCAAAATTTTCCATATTTTATATGTTTGTGCCACATGAATGAATCATTGATTTTTTATGTGCAACTTTACATACTTCATTAAAATAAACATAGGTAGCCAAAACAAAACAATGGAAAGAAATTCCCAAACTTGAGCCTTCCTTTGTAGTTGTGCAATCATCACAAGTCTTCTATTAATTACTTTATGACCATTCTTTTGGCACAAAGATTGGATTTGTCCTATCACTAATTTTGAAACCATGAGATTGTTGTTTACAATTATGTGCAAACATTGGAATGATAATGTTAAATGGGGGATTGCAAAAGTTATGCATTACGTTATCCTCATCACAACTAAAGTTATTATTCATGTAACAAAGTACTTTGTTATTAGTTGTGATGAAGTGATGACAATTCGATAATCAATCAAGGGTTAATGTTCATATTTACTTTATGGAGGACTTTGAGCACATATTGATTTTGCTAAACTTGGAAAATTGGTTGATGATGGCACATCCAACAACATTATCAAACGTGATCATGAATTTATTGTTGATTTATGGGGGCTTAACCATGAAGGAGATTAATGGCAAGCTAATATGGTTTGGTTTTTATGGTGTTACTATGTTTACAAGTGTCCACAGTGGTGTTACCCTAGGGGGGACATTCTTCTTTGAATTTATAAAATATGTGAATAAAATACAAGATGCCATATATTGGTTGCTGGATAAATTTTATAACTTGATTATGTTTATTATGAAAATAAAATTATAATTATTAAAGGGTATGTGTTAATCCTTGGTATTAAAAGAAATAAATAAATGAGGTATGTATTAAAAATTAAATATATTATTTGTTAATAGGTTCAATTAATAGATTAATAAATGAACTAATAGTAATAAGTTTAACTAATAAGTTAATAAATTAATTAATAATCATAAATGAAGTAGTAATGGAATGGAATGTTAGTTGTAATGTTGTATTTTTGGGATTGGAACCTCAAGGTGTTAATGGCTTGTTGAAGTTACAATGTTATTGGAATGTGGCCATTATCATTCCTCCTTGTGCACAATTGTTTTGATCTCTTCATCTTACCAACATTCTTGTTATTGCCATGTGATGTGCAAACTCCAAGCTTCTCGTCATCTTGCTCTATCCATTGCAAGTAAGATTGTGGAAGGGTTTAAGGTTGTACCAAACTTGTGTTGGTTTTGTACTATTATTATGGTCCTAGCTTTGAGGTTGGAGGAAGATAGGGAAAATAGACCACATGTGGTTGTGGTTCAAAATGCATGAAAAAAATGGACAAAAAGACATGAAACCTAAAATATGGGCTAGTTCCACTAAAAACACAACATGTTACAAATTTTGTTGTGTTAATGAAGAAATGTATTTCAATAACTATGCAAAACAAAAACAAAAATGTTCAAAAAAAATTAAGTCATTTTTAGGTGTTTAACAATTGAAAACCTTTGCAAATCTTCTTTCATATGAAGAGTTTATTTTTAAACTAACAATGGTTGTCACGAGCATTGAACCATTGTTTAAAAAGAAAACCTTTCACAATCCTTTCATTTAGGAGAACAAAGTGTGAAGGAGGCTTGTAATAGGCCATTTCCAAGAACACAAGCCTTGTCAAAAGATGTAATATAATAAAACATAATAGTCACTTGATGATGCCAATAGATTTAAAGCTCCACAAATTTGTCATTTTTAAGGCAATAGTCAAATGTTGCATGAATAAATCCTCAACTTTTGAAAAAAAATAAATTGTGATGCACACATGTAGTAAGGAAGAATATTCATTGTCTAAACATTGCCAAATTATTTATAATTTGATGAGCCACCATTGTAAAACTAAAAATATTATTGAATGCAAAAAAACTTATAAATAAATATAGCGTGGTTGAAATATGTGCATATCAAAAAAATAAATTATAATAGGGTGGGGGAAAAGCAAAATTCCTCACCTTTTACCCACCCAAAAATGTTTCTTTGACACATGTAATGTGAAAATTTAATAGTGTCCCCCCTAGGTTGTCAGAACACAATGTCAAGGATGGAGGTTTAATTAGGTGGCATTTTGCTCCCAACCTTAGAGAAGCTAAAAGTATGATTCAAAATAAGGAACTAATTATATGCAAAATACTTCAAGAAGATATGCGGAGGCATCTTGTACTGGTTCTAATCTAACTAATAGGAACAACTTGCCCCAAGGATTAATTCCTCAAAAAAATAACACTACGCCAAATATTTTTAAAACCATGATTTACAAATCAACATTAAATTTTAAAAATTCTAATGACCCAAAAAGATGTTGCATTATATTGTCATGTAAAGGCACACTTAATTTTTTCTCATAAAAAAATCATTTTCACTGCATTTCAAGTCCTTTCAAAAGTTTTTCAAACAATGAAAAACATTAGTTACATTGTTTTAAAGTGATTTTGGGTACTTTATACACCTCATTAAATTAATTTCAAACTTATCCAAATGTTCCCATACATATTATGTGTATTGTTGTACAATTTCATTCAAAAAAATTCAACATTGAATCTATAAGTTTCATTATCACAATGAAAAATTAAACAATGGTTACATCCCATAGTGGCTCCAATTATTTCATTTGGACCTAAACATGAACTATGATAAAATCAAAGCAAAAATTGGATTGTAAAAGTCCTAGATTGATAATAAGATGGTCACCAAGGTAAGGCAAAATTTAAAGTCTTCAATAGTTGATGACAATATTTTAAAAAAAAAACTAATATACTACCTTGTATACAAGGTGCAATAGGACCTTTCTATGAGCTCACAATAATGCAATGGAATTTATATCTTTTGCAAAGGTCAATAATGAAGCCTAAATGTCTTCTATATTCCATGGACCATGTTAAAAGATCACAAAAAACTCATAAGTGTACTTAAAAACCTTTAGGCTTTCATGAATAATCACATACATTGCCCCTTATGTGAAACTTGGAGTTATAGAAAAATTTCCAAATACTAAACATATTTTTATAAAACTATATAATGAAAATTTGTTTGTGCGTGTGCTTAACACACACATATGTAGAAAAGTAGGTATGTTCATGATTGCTGCACATTGAACATACTTCATTGTGCAAAGACTTTCCAAGTATCCAAGTTTCTACATTTAAGCTTGAGGGTGTATTATAGCTTTAAAAAATTCATAGTTTATTTGATAAGAAAACTAGACAAAAAACCAACTAATTACAATGACATAATTTTGAGGACCTCATATATGGGTGATTTTGAATAATCATTCATAGGCTTGTAAAATCTATTGTATGGTCATCCTTAAACAATTCCAGGGACAATTATAAAGACAACTCATAACTACTTCATCATTTCCCAACTTAACTACTACATTTCTTAATAACTACCTTACTCTTTTCCCCTACCCACCGGTAGGGATATGAAAAAAAATCCTATTTCATTTTCAAGCTTAATTACTTCATTCCTTTACTAATAACCACCTTTTTTTATATTAATAACTACATCCTCCTTTTACCTTACCCACCATGGATATAATGTTTAATATACTTTAAATTAAATTTGAAATTAATATAAAGAATAACAAGATATTGAAAACCAAAGGGGAACATGATAAGAAAAAAAAGGTTGAATGTCACTAGTAGTGTGTAGCAACATGGAGCCCAAGTTTTTTAAATAATAAAATACTTAATAGGAGGTACATATTCACCCATTCATGATGTACCTACCCACCATAGCCACCTACCTACCTATCCATGACCCATTTATTTACATATATAATATACATCTACACATATATGTACAATTTATATATATACGAATATACAACCAACAGATAATATATGAAATTTTTTATGTATAGATATATTGTGAATTCTAATGGATTTAGATTTCATTACCAATATGGAATCATATGAACCACCATTTGGATAAATTGAAACCAACTTATGGATACTTGCAACAACAAAAATGGAATATGTTTATATTAAAAAATTATAGTAGTAAATCACACCTATGGACTCAAGGGGGCAATTCAAGACCATTAATATAAATGTCACAACCCCACTTTGAGGTAGTTGTGAGGTCGCCACTCACACTCCCGAAAATGGGACTCGGGAGTCCTTAGGGACTCCTGAAAACTTAGAGCACGATTGCAGGGGTCAAAAAACCTTGCATTGAAGTGTTCTTTATACTGTTGGAAAGGTCTTGAAGTGTAGATGTCCAAAATGGCCTCACATGAGCCATTTGGACATCTGCAGCATGAGTTATGATCGAAAGAAGGGCCGGGAGTCAAATTGACAGTTTGACTCCCGACCACTAAAAGTCAAGAATCGACCCAATTTCGGGGCGTGCAGGTGAAGTGCAACACACCATTGGAAAACTCTCGAAGAGAACTACAACTTTGGTTTAGACCTCGTCCCGATCCGAATTCGGGGCGATAAGTTATGAACGCCCAAAGTCCCAGGAGTCCAAACTGGGACAGTTTCGGGACTTCACTTTGGGAGTCTCGGGAAAAAGAGTCATTTGGATGCAAGTGCGGCGGAGAGCTGCAGAGAATACTATATGGGGGAAGGTGGTGGCTTCCCCGAGTCCGGGCCGTGGTGAGTCAAGTGAGTCCAAGGTCGCCCGTGGCTTGTCCCAACACTAAAAATGTGCAGAATGAATTTTAACCAACTTGTTGGTTGGATTTGAATGCAGGACCGAATAATTGAGTAAGATTGTCCTTATTCTTAATCTAATCCCAGAGCTTTCAGCACGCCCCTCTCACCCCCTTTAGTGCTGGAAGCTGGGAGCGTGCCACGAGTCCCAGAAATTCCGCAACTTGAGTGACTTAGCGCCAACTTGGGACTAACTAGGGACTTGGGAGCGCGTCAGAAAATGTTAAATTGAATTCAAAGTCTAGTTGTAAATTGTTCATTCACAAATCTAGAACTTTGAAAACCTTTATGTATAGGTTACATATTATGGACTTTAATGAATGCAAACTTGGCTATACGCAAACAATCATATGAACTACCACTTGGATACGTTGAAACCAACTTATGGAGACTTGCAACAACAAAAATGAAATATGTTTTTGTTAAGAAAACTATAGTAATAAATCAAACCCATAGACTCAAAGGGATAATTTAGGACCATTAATGAAAAAATTCAATTCATTCAAGAGATTAGTTGTGGATTGTGCATGGACACAAATTTGAACTTCGAAAACCAACTATATGTCTACGTGCATGTTGTGGATTGTGATGTATGCATGTAAGCCTACTAGTATCCAATACCCAACAAAAACATGGATGTTTCTACCAAGGAAACCAATGTAGTAATAAATCAAATCAATGGGCTCAAAAGGGCAATTCAAGATTTTCATTTGGAACCTCTTTGACAACAATCCCATGCCCAAAATATGGTTCAATTTGTCTTCTAGTGTTGTGTTACAATAATGATTATCCAAAGCATTTCAAGTTGGTGGAAATTTTTGTAATGATGGTATTGGGGAATGTGGAAGACAAATGGTGCTTTTCAACCTTGCCTTTTATAAAATTTAAGTTCATCTAAACAAGTTGACAAATCATCTTGATTTTGGTTATTAAGATGTTTGATTAAGATCATTTATTCATGAACAAGCTCCCATTTTGAAATGCCATCAACAATTGGCAAGATAGGAAATTGAAATATGTTGTTGATGCTTGGATTTGGATATTTTAATGTTGGATACATAGTTTTTTTGCACATTGTTCTGAGCTTTTTGCAACTTGTACATAGGTTGTCATGCAAGAAATATTTATGAGTTTCATTCTTACAATACCCCAACAGACCTAGAAATGCTTTATAAGAAACCAATGAATGCACAAATTTTTCATAAGATCTTAGTCAATAGGATAATGAACTATATTTTTATTATCTATTGCACCTTTTATAATATGTTTGGGAAATTATTTTCTCAACTTATTCTTAAGTGGAAAAGTTGATTATTTTCAAATAATCAAAACTTTCCTTTTGAAAAATGAAATAAAATATAAAATACATTTCACATTCAAAAGATTGAACATGTGCTTGATTAGTTGGTTAACTAGTATGATCTAAAATTTTAAATTGGATAGGGGAGAAAGGTTTGAAGTTCAATCTTTTCAAACCTTTTTTTCCTTTAGCAAATCCTTAAAGGTCCCACTTTCCCCCTCAACCACCTAATTACTATATGTGGCAAATTATAGTTCAAATTTCCTTTCTAGAGTTTGAGGGGATTTGCTACCACCTCCCAACATGGAACTTCTATATTTTTGTTGCTAAGCAAACAATGAAAGCATTTCAATTTTTGATTTTTAATTGCATATTTATCCAATTGCATCTCATCCTTTGGTGTGTTTTTTGTGTGGTATGGATTTTGCAAGCTCCTTCAAATGTCAATTAGCTCTTTGTTTTGTGTTTTAATTATATGCACATTGATTGTTGATTGATTGATTTCTTGAACTAAAATGGGAGTGTAAGGAAGGCTTTAACATGTTTTGCTTGTGCATATATGACTTGGGCTCAAATTTTTAGGATTCATCATGGTTTGATCCCTCTTAATGCCTTAAACCTTTTTTGAGCACAAATTTGTTATTGTGTTCACACATTAGTCTAGTGACATTATGTGTATTGATTGCAAGAAGGTGCTACCACATATTTTACCAATGTTGAAAGGATTGCCAAAAAAATTTATGGGTCAAAACACCATGTAACCAATTTGCCATACTTGACAAATCTTAAAATCACAATTCCATTAAATATCATGAATTTTTAATGGATGCCATAGTCCTTGTTACATCTAGTGCAAGTTGCCAACAAGCATAGGAATAAATAAATAATTTTAAAAAGAAAATGAGCTAGTTGCCAACATTGCCTCCATGCATAGTGAACATGGACACCTCATGTGAATGGAAAAAAAATGCTCCTCAGATCTATAATTTTATGAATTGCTTATCTCAAGTAAATATGTCCAACTATTGGGGGCATAGGTAGGTTACAACCATAAAGCCGTCAATGGGCAGCCTTTGCGTGTATAGAAACTAGAAACTTGTTTAAACTACAATTTCAAAAAAAGGTCAAATTCAGCTGCCAAGGGGCCTTATTCTCCTAATACCTCCAAACATAAGGGACTTACCACATTTCATGCATTATGGTTGCCAGCAAAGCACTTTAGGGCCTACATACACTTGTCCTACTGCTCTTTGAAAGGCACAGGGCGCTTACAACCATAAAGCTCTCAATGGGGACCCTTATCTTACTTTAAAAACACTCTCTCACACACACACACACACACACACATCATATCAAATAGTCAAAGGGCCGACTATATGGCAATAACAATCTTGGCACTTTCTCAAAAATAGCTCACTTTCTGGGAAAATGGGCTTCAAAAAGGCACTACCACTTAGGAAGTGAAATGAAGAAGGTTCTCAACCACATGACTATCCAAGTGCATTGTGCATGCCTAGTTGGAAAAGAGAATTTCTTGGTGGAAAATAAGTTGTGGGTCCATGAAATGAGGCCAGATCCAGAACAAACCATTTCAGCTTGCTAGCCTTCAATTACTCATGCTATCAAATCTCAAAAAAGCAAACAAAAAAACCTTTTTCTCTAATGGTTGGGTGGGCCTAGAAGGAGATGGAAATAAAAACACAACTGCCCTAAAACTAAATTAGGCCTCAGCCCAGACTCCGAAATGTAATGGGCAGTCCTATTAAGTTATCAGTAGTCCCCAATCGTTACCCTACACCATGTAATGATTGGAAGATGATGCCGACTTAATTGTAATGGGCTTGAAGAATTCATGTTTTTTTGTTTTTTGAAATACTACATAACTCAGGCTCTGCCCATACCAGTTTGGTATTGTGGACTATGCAGTGTGAAAAATAATCTAGTTTCTTTTTTTCTTTTTTTTTTGGAATAAATGTGAACATGTGGAGCCTGGAGGTGTCTGGGCAGGGCAAGGCAGGGCAGGGGTGGAACACTTTCTAGATAGACGTAGGAAAGGTAGAAGGAAAATAGGGTGGAAGGAGGGAAAAGGGGGCAGGAAAAAAAGAGAAATTGGAAAAGATAAAATTGAAGTTTAGCAGAAAAGAAAGGAAAATAGGTTGTTGAAAAAAATGATTTGACCATTTGATTGAAACGAAAAGACAATGCCCAAAATTCATGAGGAATATAAAATGGGGTGAAAAAGCATTGTCATGGATGGAATTGATCATAGACATGCAATTGGTCATAAAGGGATGTGACTACATTGATGTCACCCATTCACCACATTTAAATTTCATCCACATGGTGAAATTCTTCTATGTCATCAAGGTCATACTCATTTCATGTTTCATCCATATGTTCAACTACATCCACGTTACTCTATTATCTATTTAACAGATTATAAAATTTCAACAAATTGTCGTGAGTTTGTTCAAATTTGTTATTTTCATCAATATTGTGGGTTTCTTTGTTGTTTTAAATATCAATATGGTACAAATTCAATCCATGTGTTAGTTTTTACTCATGTGGTTCAATTGCTTCTTCACAAATATCATCACATTTCAGAAATGTGATCAATTTCATCTATGCTGAAAATCTCATTGACCTAAATTGTCAAAATTTATCCAAAAGGTCATCCAATTTCAGCTTCGTCAATACAATAAATGTCATCCATTGTGAAAATCTCATCATCTCTGTCATCAAATTTTAACCAATTTCATAGATGCCATCCATGTGATCCAAAGTTTCATCCATGTTGAAGATCTCATCATCTAGGTCATAAAAAATTTAACCAATTCCATAGATGCCATCCATGTGATCCAAAGTTTCATCCATGTTGAAGATCTCGTCATCTAGGTCATTACAATTTAACCAAATTTTTTTATAATAGATGCCTCCCATTCCATGTGATCATCCAAAGTAGTAAGAGATTGCATAACCAAATCAAAACTAGAGTGGGAACCAACCAATCTGCTGCATTAGTGGCTGGCCGATTGCCTCGTCTCCAGTAGCCTCCAATTACAGCAACACATGTCCAAATAATTCCCCTAATGATTTAAGACCAACAAAAATTTCCCCTACTCTCTCCCCTCCCCATCCCAGAGTGGAGCGTTTGGGGTGGGGGTGGGAGAGGGGAAGGGAAATGAGGATGACGATCCCGCGGTTGTGGCCAAAAGCAACTGTTTATTAATTGAATACCGACGTTAAATGGATGAAGGAATGAGCACAACCTCTCGTTGGCTCAGGAGCATAGATGAAAACAACGCTAATGATGGGGCTCATGGATGAGATACATCATCGCTCTCTTTGCCTCTGTCCACCACCATCACCACCACCAGCAACAAAGAGGCAAGCGAGATCGGGAACTTACGGGAGCAGGGGGCCGCACTTTGCAGAGGCGCAAGGGAGTCGGGACGAAACCTCGAGGGCGAGACCAAGAACGCGGCGGTCCATACATTGCGAGGTTATGGGAGAGAAGGGAACGAGGTGAGGAGTAGAACGAGCTTTTCGGAGTATGCAGAGGTTGCGTTTTTCGTCTTCATTACTCGGGTTGAAGCCAGATCTGCGTTTTCATGCGAACGATCTGAAGGCAGCAGGTCAGTTTTTTCCGTTATCGAGAAGAAGCAAGTGCTGTTTTCTCGTTTTTCTCTTCTTCTTTTTGTGTCTGTTGTTGATCAAGACCTACGGGGTCTGGTCATGTATTGCTTGAACCTCTGCTTCTGTTGCCATGATTTTCTTTCAAAGCAAATCTACAAGATGTGGGACACAATCCGGCTCGTGATGTATGTACGTATCTCCGGGATCTCGAGTAGCGGTGAACTTACAGTAGCGGGATCTCCAGAGCTTCCGGGATATGAAAAACAATACTGGTGTAGGAAGTATCCCTCCCGTGGTTTTTTTTCCCCCCCGAATGCGATGGATGTGGAAGCATGGCTTTTGTTGCATTAGTGCATTTGCCGGTAGCTTTTGCTGCTGTGCAAAAAGATTTCTGTTATTGGACTGGCCACAAATTTTAACAAGCCGAATGGTCATAACAGATGGGATGTCTGAGGTGCATATGCACAGCCGATTTCTTCTCACCTGGGGCTGTGTATGTGAACATGGTCCAGGACAAAAATGGGAGGAAGTTTCCATAAGGTTTGAATGTTTTCTTGGGCAGTTCTTGCAGTCCCCGCAAGTGGAAAATAGAAACTTTAATTGGAGGTTTTTGTTTCAGATCCTTCACCGTGGTGGGATCAGAGAAGGAAAATGGTTATTAACCCCAATGCCAAGCTGAAATCTAGCTCAGGGAGTCTTTAAAACTTGGTAGAACATGCTTTGATGCTGGAGCAATCTGATGGACAAAAGTCAAAAACTTCTACTTGTGAAATGAGGTGAATATGCAACTACTTAGCTCAGCAAGAAGCTATAGATGGCATTCTCTTCTGCAGAGCAACTGCAGTGAGGATCATCAGTGCTGATTTCTGCAGCTTGATGTGTTGGAGCTGTGGAGTTTATAACCACCAGTGTCTATCCTGGCAATCACAACAAAGGCAACCATCACAGCCACATGATTTCACTTGTATTTGTTTCTTATCTTGATAAATCCTGATAGCCCTGTTCTCCCATGTCCACAAATTGCCAGTAGCCATCCTTCTCACTTGAGTGCCTGGCAATGGAACATATATTTTTTTGTCAATTTGTGTGTATGTGAACACCGTCCCTGACATGAGTGGCCTGTGAAGATTTTTTTTTGCACTAGGAAGTCCACAATTGAAATTGTGAATAATTTCCACATGTTGGAGAATCTGTGTCCAAACAGTGGAGGAGTTTTGTTTCTTAAATTTTTTTTGAATTTCAAAAAGAGAATGCTGATGAGTGAATGCTTCATTGTTTCAGAGGGGCACAGGACCAATGACTGGTTCATGCCCTGGGTTTGGGGGAGTTGTGTGGGAGAGCTTGAAGCATGAATCCGATGCACACATGTACAGGAGCAAAGTAGAAGAGGGAAGCATTTCCAGGAAAGATTGAGACCATCCCCATATTGAGGCCACAGACCTTGCAATGATACTGGAAGAAGCTTTCCCTTTCCAGCAGAGATGCGTCTCAGCTTGTCAGGCTGAACCAGACACCACCTGGAACTGTCTTGAACAGATTAAGGGTCAGGACAGAAGGTAGTTGGGGTGGTGGAATTAATTGGAGAAGATCATGTCACAAAATATGGTGGCAAATGGAAAGCAGCATCCGGAACGGTGTATTTTGGTGACTGGTGGAGCTGGTTACATTGGCAGCCATACTGCATTGCAGTTGTTGCTGGATGGCTACAAGGTTGTGATAGTCGATAACTTTGACAACTCATGTGAAGAGGCACTTCAAAGAGTTGTGGATCTGGCTGGCAAAGATGGCAGGAATCTTATATTCTACCAGGTATGATTCCAAATGAGTCCCCTGTGCACTTTCACTTTGACCACAAATGATGAGAGTAAGTTCTCTGTTTGTGCTTTTGCTTCTCCAATACACAGAGAGGGCCTTAGAAATTATACTCTACATCTTTCTTTCTCAACAGTGACCTGGTCTGATGCTAAGTACATTTTTCTTGTATCAAGTCAAGCATTGTCCTAGGCAAAAAAAATTTGGTCTTGTTTACAGTCTCATTTCACAAACATTCACACATGCAGGAAGACTCAGAAAAGTTGTAAATTTCTCAGTGTGTATTTTTTGGACTTGGGTGCTCCATTTCCCATTTCTTAAAATGGGGTGTAAAAGACCATGAATCAACAGACTGAATATGTTTAGTTTCCGCTGGGGATACAAATGCCTTTTTTGTTGAAAGACTCCATTCACTAACTTGTATAGCTTAATGGCTTCCAGTTTTTCAAGTAGAAGTGAGGCACCATCTTCTAACTATCTGAATGTGTCACATACTATTGAGCAGAAAAGTAATTTCAACTCTTGAGGAAGGTTTCTTTGACAAATCTGTGTTGTTTTTTCAGGTTGATCTTTGCAATAAGGATGCACTGGAACAAGTCTTCAGATCTCACCAGTATGTTTTTGAACTACTCCATGTTGTATGCATTTCAGTCTGAGATATACAGTCACATTTACCTGGTATCCGTAATTTGGAACTTTCATGGGAGTGGGATATTGTTGTGTCCTCACATCTAAATGTGGAGTTCATTCTTGCAACAAGATTGTTGTCACTTTCATTGATTTTCTGCTTTTCCCTCTGGTTCCTAAGCATGTGTGGGTTTGTGCAAGAGCATCCTCTGGGGTCTTTGTATTTTTACAAAACAGCATAGCTTTTCAAGCTGCATAGATTTTCTTAAAGGAACCAGATGGAACAGGATTGATAGAGAATTCAGGTCTCAATCAAACTAAGAAGCAGAAAGTGGAAGAAAGGCAAAGAGCAGTGTCACTATGGAGGTCTTCAATGGAATCTGAGAACCTAGAGATTCTGGCCATGCTATATTGTCACACTCCAATGTGTATGTATGATGCCTGGTTGTCATTGATCATGCTGATTGTTCCACAGTAGTTGACTGAAGTGGATATCTTATTGACTGATCTTGGAATTGGTGTTGCAGCTTTGATGCTGTAGTTCACTTTGCAGGGTTGAAAGCAGTGGGGGAGAGTGTAGCCAAGCCCTTGCTCTACTATTTGAACAATGTTAATGGCACTTTAAACCTGTTGGAACTCATGAGCGGTTATGGGAGTAAGAAGGTAAATCTGAAGATTGTCTAACTCTGATGGAATCTTTCCTATTGCCTGGATCTTTATATCAGTGAACCAAGTCTGAATATGTCTGTTGAAATGTAGAAGTTATCAATTTTGTATATGCTCCTAACACTGAAGAACTGTTTTTATACAGCTTGTATTTTCATCTTCGGCAACTGTTTATGGGCAACCAAAGAGTGTGCCTTGCACTGAGGACTTCCCTCTTCAAGCCATGAATCCATATGGGCGAACTAAAGTGAGGAGAATGGTGAATTTTGCTAATGATTTGGTTTGCACAACCTCTTTCTGAAGCTTCCTAAGAGTCTGTGATTTCCATGCAGATGATTCTGCATTATAGACCTGGTTAAGCTTTTGGGGAAATCAACTGATGTTGATATACTGTTATGCATTACCCTGCAGCTTTTTGTTGAAGATATTATGCGAGATCTTCAGAAAGCAGATCCAGAGTGGAGGACTATACTGCTGCGATACTTCAACCCTGTGGGTGCTCATCCCAGTGGCTGGATTGGAGAAGACCCTCGAGGTGTCCCAAATAACCTAATGCCATTTGTGCAACAGGTTGCAGTGGGCAGACGGAGTGAACTGAGTGTCTTTGGCAGTGATTACAACACCAAAGATGGCACAGGGGTAAGCAACTTGGCCTGTGAAGCTGTGTTTCCATTCCTGAGCTTGCTCATCACTTGTAGTTTTATCCCTGATCTGTGCAAGGAGGGTTGTATCAGATCCCGTGGACTAGCCTGTCTCAGTGATCACAGCATCTCTGTTTGATGTTTTAGTTTGATCAAAGGGGATCTAATTTTGGGGGTCACAGGTTCGTGATTACATTCATGTCCAAGACTTGGCCACAGGTCATAGTGCAGCTTTGTTCAAGCTGTTCACCACCCCCAACATAGGTAAGGAAACCATATTTGATCCTCTCTCCAAAGTGTCTGTGATTACTGCCATTGATTTTCTCTGAGTTGAGTAGCTCTTTTAGTTGCATTTTCTGAGTTGAGTAAGGTCCTGTGCATATGCCCTTAGGTGTCAGTGTGAGCAGTCGATAGGCAAAGGATTGAATTGTACAAGTTATACAAACTGGGCCAGTGCTTGCCACTTGGTATTTCATGTCACCTGTTTAGAGCAGTTCTCTCTTGGAATTGTCTAGCTGCTGCATCTGTGGCTCAACATTTTGGAATTTTGTTCATGGGTATGCAGGTTGCACTGTTTACAATCTTGGAACAGGGAAAGGCACTTCTGTTTTAGAAATGGTTGCAGCATTTGAAAAGGCTGCCCAAATGGTGCACATCTCTACTTAACTGCCAGATTTTTCATGTGCTGTAGAGGCAGATGGATGTTATTTGAATCTTGTGCAGTAATTCTCAGTTGCCATCACAAAAAAATCACATGCTGTAAATGAATTATTTGGAGCAGAAAATTCCATTGCGGATCATGGACCGCCGTCCTGGGGACTGTAGTGAGGTGTATGCTGCAACAGAAAAAGCAGAGAAGGAGCTTGGTTGGAAGTGAGTTTCTTCTCACAATGACCTCTCTTTCACCCTTAATTTTCTTTGTGCTGCTTTGGTAGGTAAGAACTTGTTACAGGTTTATTTAGCAGTCAAAACTATCTTCAGCAGGAATACCTTCATGTGAATTCCATCTCTGTACTTTGTAATTCTCCAGCACTCCTGGTAATGATGATATCTGAAACATTTTGTGCAGAGCTCAAAATGGAATAGAGGAAATGTGCCGTGACCAGTGGAATTGGGCAAGCAAGAACCCATTTGGGTATCGACCTAGCCATGCAGATGGGAAAGAGTCAAAACCAATCTGCAATGGGGGTCATGCTCACAATAAGTAATGCTGCAGCAGATATGTAATACTCACCACCTCTGCAGGCCTCATAACCTGGTAGTCCAATTGTCTCTTTCTGTCCCTGCACCCTCTTATCATTTGGCTGCATTCAACATAAATAAGCTCTGGTTACAGCAACCGTGTAACTAGAGAATTGAACCATGCTTGAGCAAGCCTTCAGGGTATTTATCAGTTCCTGCATTTCATTCCCACCCCAGGTTAGAGCAGGAATGACTATAAGCAATTTTTATTGCTTGTTTCTATGCATGGATAACATAAGAGTGGAAGGCCATCACCTGAGAGCTAACAAAAATCGGAGCCCCCATGAACCTACTTGTTTATCATAGCCATACATCTTATTCAAGATTGGACAGAGAGCACAATGATAGTTAGTGTGCAATGCGATTCACAGGAGAATTCTCTGTCCAAAAGAGGCAAACCCCTTGCTTTTTGAAGCCTTGGCATCTTTGTAGATCCTCTCTCTAGTTGTTGTTCCCAATTTGGGAAGTCCTAGAGAAATAGTTCATATTAACATTTTTTGCAGCATTCAACCTAAGGATGAGCAGATCTAGTTAGGTCATTGCTTGGCATTCATTCTGGCTATGCTTATGGATATGACTTTAGGCTCCATTATCTGACAATTGCCCTAGCTATTAGCCATCTATTTAACATACAGCTGTAAGTTTTAACCATTTAAAATGTTTAAAAGATTAGAGCTCCCTAGTTTACTTGTGAGTAGTTTCTTTTCAGTAGCAGTTTGACAACTAGAGTCTTGTCTATTAGCACATGGTTTGGTCTTATCCATCAAACAAGTACTATATACAGTAGTGGAGGCAGATGCTAATCAGAAGTTGTCATTCTAGGATTTCAGGAAAATTGAACTGGAAGGGTTGTCATAAGGGTTGCCTATAATAATCTTTACATGGGACCCAAGTTTCTCTTGGAGATTTGGATTCTGAATCACACATAATTTTGAACTCCACAATGTAATCATCATTAATCTCATATGCCCTTTTATATAGATGCCTTTTTATTAACTACTTGCATTGATCTACTGTTTTTATGTTGCCAGTCAGTAATGCAGGATATAAGGAAGGATTAAAGTACTTGTCTCTGACTCTTATCTCTGGTTCTATCGTCTATCATTGTAAGATACCTTGTAGGAAGTGTGGTCAATGTCAGGTATGTGAGGTAGTTGAGTCAAATATGGAAACACCATTGACAGTAGCCATGAAGCAGCCTGGGGTTTTACTGTCTCCAATGTTGGTTTGTTGCATAACCCTAAACCCTAAGTTTTGCTCACTTTCGCTCATGTTTGGCAAGTAGGCAGCTCCTAGAAACTATTATCAGGAAGTACTGTACTATTTCATCAGGCTCCTGTGTTGTTAGTTGCTAGCAAGTATCATTGCTGAGTCTTCCTGTTGCTTCTGGACTTATTTGCAACTGAAAGTCTACAACCACTGTGGGGAGTTGATGAAGTCAGAGGCCAAGTTGTGATAAATAAGTTACTATTGTTGATAGTTCTTGAACAAGTGAGAGACTTCATATTGCTTGTTTTGTGGTTTCACGTTAGTTCTTTGCTTCTGTGTTGTTCTTCCTGGTTTTGAAAGTCCTCTGGAAGTCTTTCTTTGACTTCAAGGAAAAGTTTGAAAAGTTTGTAACTTTGTTCTGGCTTTTGTAAGCACAAGTATGAAGATTTCTTGATTCTCATGAGAGTTTTATATTTCATTAGTCCTCGTGCTATATAAGTTTCACTTGGTCTTTGCATAGAGTTCTCACTTTTTAGAGGTTTTTTGGGTGGCACTTTTCAATAGTGAATTGCATAGTCTACATCAATGTTTTTACTACAATGATGGCATGTCACAAACCCCCCTTTTGTTGTTTATAGCACCTAATTTACCGTGGAGGTATTTGGTCCAAAAATGTGATGTTCCTTTAGCTATTCCATTAGACTCCCAAGTGGACAAGTATCAAAGTGCATGAACAGCTTTGGAATTAATTAACATGTTTTTTATTTTTTCAAATTTTGGAACATTCATTCACCCATTGTTTCAAAAAAAGTGACAAAATCAGTCAAAACAACAGTCATGCATTCTTGAGTGCAAGTCTAAGTAGCAGTTTTGAGTTTGAACTTCGAGTTGCAAGTGTATCACTTAGTGCCAACCTTGATGCCTCGGGTGATTATAGGTTTGGGTTTGGGTTTGGATCTCAAACTAGTAGAGGCTAAAAACTCTAGTAGGAGGTAGATACACATGTTGATTGTAGAGTTGACCTCCAAGTTTGGTTCTTAAATTAATAGAGGTAAAAAATTATAATAGTAGGTAGATATATGGGTCTTTTATAGAGTTTGCCTTGAGGATGGGTTCTTAAACTAGGTTAGAAAATCTAGTAGTAGGTAGAAGTTGATAAGTGGAGAATTGAATTCATAACCTCCTTCACCATTAAACCAAACCTTCACATTTAAAAAAAAAATGTGATAACTTCAGATTAAAGTTTGAACACATGTGTGATTTTAAAATAACACAATCACACCTATTCCTGCACGAAAAGATGTGGCCTAGGAGGAAAGATTTAGGTCCTTCCTATAGGATCTTGAGATCAAATCTAGCTAAGATGAAAATTGTGTGAAAATTGAATATTTTGTTTTTAAATTTAAAATTGACATCTAAATGAATTTGTAAATCTTAAAATAACAATAATAATAATAATAAGTTGAGGTGAATTTGAAAACTTAATCAAAGAATTGAAAATGTTGGGTTTCAAAAAAAGTGAGAATCGCCCAATGCCAGTCTAAACTTTGAACCTACATCTATAAGTTCAAATGCTTAACAATGAAACTTTTACTACACATATTAGACAATTGCACATATATAGTACAACAATTCTCATATTAATAATATTGTTTATTCCATCCATGTTAAAAGCTCCAAATTTCAATTTGCCAAAATATATTAACTATTTGATGATTATTTGTCAAACTTGATCAAGGATTATAATAGCTTGGAGGTTTTTCCTCCAAATAAATTTGCAAATAATTCAAGGAATTTTTTTGAGAAAAGGGCAATAAAAGAAATATGAAAAGAAGTTCACTTACATTGGCTTGATTAAGGTTTTATTGTACCATATTGTCAAGTCTAACCCACTTATGACACAATAAAGTTTTTTGATTTTTAAAAAAATTATTATCTTTTGGTCCAGTATTGGGTTTCATATTGGAAATTTTGAATCATACACTTTAAATTCACTTACAAGGGTTTTTTCCTTATCAATCGTATTGTGAAATAATTTGGTTTTTATAAATGTTTTTATAATTATTTTGAAAAATTAACTTGGACTAATCTTTTTTTTAAATATTTGCATAGCCCAACATTTATTTACAAGCCATTGTGATTGTCAAGAAATATGACAAATTCCAATGTTGGCTTTCTTGCTTGAGAAGTTTTGGAAAAATTGTAGGATCACATATTGAAATATATATATATTTTTCATTTGAAGACTAATTTCATTACTAATTGACAAGTATGTAGATTACAATTAATGAATTTAGAATTGCTTATTTTTAAAATAAGAATTGGTCTCATGATTGTAAAGTTGGAATAGCAAACTGCCCTTTAACTTGATTGAAGTTGAATTAAATGAAAAATGAAAATAATTTGATATATATTTTTATAAATCCCTAGAATGGGGGCAGGGGAGATTTAAACACGGAAGACTAATTGCATTTAGTCTATTGTTTATTGTCTTTTATTGTTTGTTAATTGAAATGTGAATTTTTGAACTATTTCAAAATTGTACCCTTAATCAAACGGCCAATATCACATATCCAAAATATAATATTGGAAAAAACCATTTGAAAAATATATAGCCATAGAAAAAAATTAAAATTGCAAGTTTTTAATTTAATGAGATGATATTTCATGAAGGTATTTTTATTTCATTTTTAAAAATTGGATTGTTATTTTTTGAAAGGTTATATTCATTCAACATTTTTATTATTAATATAATTTTTAATTTGAAGAAAAACTGAAAATTCAATCATTATTCAAAAAAACCCCCACCTTATGCATTAGAATTTTCATATATATTTTAATAAATATATCAAAAATTAAAATTATAGGTTCATTTTTTTTTAAATTAAAAAAAAACATTAGCGTGGATTTGAACCAATAATGTTTTTAAGAAAAAAACACCTAACCAACATTAATGTGACCATGGATGAAAAGTTTTAATATTGATAAAACCTTTAGGCAAGAAAGTTGATGTTGAAAATCCCATTCAAGTTAATGGATAGGTTAGCTTTGATGATGACAATGAAGAATTACGAAGACATGAAAACTCTCATACATGAAAGATATGTACTAAATATATATTTTTAATATTTTTGCTTTTGGATTCATAACATCACAAATACAACATTGGGTGTGATATTAAATTTTATGAGGAAAGGACTTGATCACAAAAAGTTATCAAAGACTCACTATGAAATAAAATCAAAATTAAAATGTTGAATTTCCATTTGTTGATTTCATTTTTAGTGAAAGGAAAATTATTTGTAGAATGTGTAATATATTAAAGTACAAAAATAAAAGATTTTTTTTTGTGAATATTATAAAATAAGGTGTCTTGTAAAATTTCCTAGAGCATGTGTAAAAACTTCTAAACAATGTTGCTTTGAACATATTGAATAAACATGATAAAAAATTTCAAGTTGAAAATAAAACTAAAATTCTAAAGTAGTAGACCCAATAAATAAGGACAAAACAGAAGACCAGAAAGTGAAAAACAAGGATCAAACTACTAGTATGGAAGGGGAGTGGTTAAAGACAACAGTGAGGAAATTGATTTATGAAACTGTTACTGCTAGGGTTGAACATCTCACTCTAGTAGAAAAGGCAAGTGTTAAACCAAATTTCAAAAGTGATATGGTGCACACAATGTTAGAGCTACAATATATTATACCCTTGTTACTTAACCCAAAGACATACAACTTGTTACATTGTTTTCAGGTGTGTTTTAGAATAAGAATAGCACTATTAGTATGGGAGGTCACACTACTAAAAAATAGTTTTTAGTTATGTGGCTGTTGAGGATTTACAGTGGAAGGAGTGTTTAGTTTACAACATAATTTATTATTATTTTTAGCATAACCAACCACAAGGGTATGGGGTACTAGAGTTTGAGGTAGGTTGCATGAGACTTTATGCTTTAAAGATACTATTGCCGATTAGAGTATGAGTGCCAGGAGTCCTACCATCAGCACCAAATTGTGATCTCCAACAATCCAACTTTTACTATGATGCACATGGAAATCATTCCAAACCATGTGATAAGTCAAATTCAAACTAAACCTAAATGATGGAAATAGTTGATAGACCATAGTCAAAAATTGGCCTGTCTCACAGATTTCGACAATTGTGCAATGGAGGCAATCACTTGAAGAATCAACTGTGAATACATGAAATTCGAAGCAACTGATGCTCATCTTGGCTAGGATTCGCTTTATCTACAAATAGCTATCCTACACACTTGACACCTGGTAGACAAGCTAACAAAGCGAGCTCACATAGACAAGATCGAACACTACCAACAATGTCTACTTCATCTAATCAAGCCCAATATAATTAATTATTACCCAAAGGGTGAGTGGATAACGACTACAAAAGACAGAACAAAATCATTTGATAGTGAGATAAATGATTACCTTACTCTTGCTCAATTGTTATTTTTTATTATATCTAGTGAACATCATTATTAGATTTAGGAGACTTAAATGTTATGTGAGGACACAACATCAATTAAGAGGGGAATGATGTTAGGAAAAGGCATTTTAATACTAAAAAAGAAAAAGAAAAAGAGTTAAACAACAAATGAACAAGTAAATATGTGTAGACAAATCAATATGACAAAAAATATGTGTAAACAAATTGATATAGCATAGTAGGTAAGTTGATATGGCAACATGTTAGTATGATAATGCGATGTAGTCGACCTGTGGCAAGTTGACTTGCTAAACAATTAAACAATTATAATTGCTTTCTAAGAAATATGGAAAACATTTTGGCTTAAATTTAAAAGGTTTATTATGATTAGTGATGGGATGATTTAATTAATCTTTTGAAGACAATAAAAAGCTTATTAGAGATGAGAGGACTGAAAGAGGAAAAACGTTGTTAAACTTCTATGGAATGTAAGGAATGTTTGTTTTCTTTATTTTGATTGTGATTACAGTTGTATATGGACATTATTGAACAATTTTGAGGGAGTTGGCTGTTTTGATTGAGGAGTATGCGTGTGTATATGTGTGAACTTAGAGTTAAAGAAAGACAATTAGCAGCAACAGAGTGTAAGTTCTTTGCTGGAAATTTAGAGTAGACGAGTGTGGTGTAGAGGGCTTGTTGTTGTTGGGAAATGCATGTGTCTCGGGTTGTGGTAAAAATAATTTTGAGCTGAGTAGCTCTTGGTAGATACATAGATACTAGTTTGCGGCAGCTCTTGGGTTGAAGGACTTAGGGTTTTCCGGTGGATCTGTTGTTGTGGTGGATGGATGGAGGTTGTTGGTGGTTTGATCAGTCATAGATATCGCTCCTCTGCGAGCTCTCAATAAACAAATTGGGTACAAAAATCCGTGAACAATAGTGTGGAATCTCAGACTGAAATTTCTTCATCTGGGTGGTGGGCATTGAAAGGTGGAGAAATAGGTTCTGGAAGGTCTGCAGAATGGCTTCAATGGGTGCTTGACAGCAGTGGAATAAACTGCACACAAATGTGGAGTATCATACAAACAACCGCATCTGTCTCATCTGTAATGTCTGTCTTGTTTAGGGTTTCGGGTTGACTTGCAGGGATGTGCGAGCTCCAACATTGGAGCAGAATTGAAGGAAGCTAGGTGTAGAGAACCTTAGGAAGGAGGATCTGCAATAATTGCAGCGGGAAGCATTGGAGAGCAAAATCACAAACTGGATTCAATACATGCCCATTGCAGTAAGCTTTTGTTCCTCAGGAAAGGTTTACATGCATTTGAAAATCTCTTTGAAATGGATGAGCTACAATTGAGCACAAAGCTTACCCTCCACACAAGAGCTTCTTGCATAGCTTGAATGATGATGACACTGTCAGGCTTTTTCCCCATTAGCTATGTCTCTTTGAGTGCAAGCCAACGTCATGACAGAGTCATAAACCCTAAAATCCTAAACCTTACACTCCTAAAAACCCTAACCCCTAAATCCTTTTCCCATTGCTATTGAAATGTGACAGAAACTCTCTCAAGATGCAGATTATTTTTTTTATAATGTTTTAAGTGACATGAACTTATTTGCCATGGTGTGCTTCTTGGGGCCCAAGGTGAAGCTGTTGTTTGCCGGGGAGTGCAAAGTTTTGTGACCAGATATTGTTCCAATTTGACCCACATTGAGAGAAGTGCTTTGCTGATGTAATGACATGAGCAGGCACATGCTGCTCAGCTTTGGGGAAGCCATTGCCAAGAGCAAGAAATTCCCTGAGAAGCTGTTTGTGCTGTTTGACATGTACGAGACCCTACATGACCTCAACTGGAGGTAAAAAAATTTCCCCCTTTTCCTTCCTGTTTATTCATTGCCTTTCTCTGAGTCTTCTGTTAGTTTCAGCCTCAATTTGGGTCATTACTAAAGTGCTGCAAATGCTGCAAATAAAAAACAAAATGGGCATGGAGTGCAGGCTTGGGTACCAGATACAAGATGTTTTTTGTGGGGAGCCTGCAGAAGGCATGGAGGCAGCAGCTGGTTTCATAAGGTGGTTAGCACAGAGAGCAAAGGAGACATTTGGGGATTTTGAAGATGCAGTTGAGAAAGATGCATCCAAGCCAGCTGTATTTGTTGAAGTATGTTTTCTGCCTTTCCCTAAACCTTAAAACCCTAAAACCTTTTGATTCTATAATTTCCAACCCTGATTTCTTTCATCAGGTATACATATTTGCCCAATCAAGTAGATTTTTCTTTTTTCTTTCTCTTTCTTGCACTTCTATAGGAGAATTTTGGTGGTGTGTGGGATTTACAGCTATCAGTCCACATTGAGCCAATTGTTCAGTGATGGAGAATCACTATTGGCAGCTGCAATGATGCCCATAATGCCAGTACTACAAACTAATCTGGATGGCAAATCGAAGCTACACAAAGATGCTGCACTCACAGAACTCTTCCTCATGAATGACATCCATTACATGGTTGAATATGTCCGATGGTCAGCCTTTTGCTATATAAAAATAGCTATCTTGCACCATCTTTGGCACCATTAGGGTTTAATTTCCCATTGACTAAAACATTAAAAAAAAACATCACAACAATATCAGTCTACTACTATGAGTGCCTTTATGTGTTTGAATGTTTGTTATGGGTTCCATCTTTTTTGACAAGTTGGTATGTGGTAATTCTGTATGTTTAAAATCAGAAACATAAGAAATTCATGTCTATGTGTGTTTTGACAGGTCTTGTTGTATATATCATCATTGGGATCAATGTCACAATCGAGTGGATTGGTGAGTGGCAACAGCAGGGGCATCTCTCTAAGCTGCAGATCAAAGAAAGGTACAGTTGGTTTGAAGGTATGTGGCAATGGAGAATTGTGCTGCTAAATTGTTATGTTGAAAATGAAAGTGCTTTTATTGAATCAGAGATCAAGTTTAAATTTGAGTTTCTGGTACAGCTGTTGACACACTTTTTTTTGTTTTTTTTCAAAGAGGAAGTATGTTGAGACTATCTCATTACTACATGGGTGGGTTGGTTTTACAGAGCTTGGTAGGTTTCAAAACATAAAGAATTCACCTTATATATATATATTTTTTGGTTCTGTAGTTTCAAAAACTTCACTCTGATTTTTGAGGATCTATGTGAACAGCAAAGCCAATGGACAATTCCCAGCAATGAGCTTTGAGAAACCATGAGGCTGCAAATTGAGGAAGTGTTGTTGCCTGCATACCGATCATTCATCAAGTGCTACGGGTGTGTGTGTCTTGTCATTTTCCCTCAAATTGTATGCAAAAACAGTTCCTAGTAGGTTCAATTAGTTCTGTGAGGGAAAATGGATAGTCCCTTATAAACGCAATTGAAATACCATTGTCCCTTACACACCCAATTGAAAGACCATTGTCCTTTACAAACCCAATTGAAAGACCTGTACTATGTCTGTGAAGAGCCCCCTTATATGATCCTTCAAATCTTCTCCAACTGTTTAAATACTTCATGTTTTGTTGCTTGATCTTGTTTTGCAGCCCCTTGATTGACATTGGGAAGATTCCAAATAAGTCTGTGAAATACACAGCTGAAGATTTGGAGCAGATGATTGGTGAATTCTTTGAAAAAAATCCATGGTCAGAACAAATTCAAATATTGACCCCCTCAGACAATGAATGCAAATAGGTTGTTGCATTGAGACTCTTCTCCCAGTAGAAGAAAGCTGATCACATGGGTTTTTCCAGTGAAATTTCTAGCACTATAAAAGGAGAAGACTTGAGATAATTAATGCTTTTGTAGAATTATGAAATAGAAAGGGTGCTCTTGTTGATTGTTTCGTTTTGTTGGACTTGTTTTTCAAACCATTTGGCAGTACTACTGCTTGTTGCTTTTCCATTGGCATTTTTTTCAAACAAAGGGAGTTCCTGAAATGCACAAAACTGCTGTCATCAAATGGTTTACACTAAATTTACTTTGCACTTGTCCAGAGACTTCTGTGAAGGGGTTAGGGTTTAAGGTTCCGGGCTTACTTCCCACTGATCTGGACTTGAAATATGCTCCTTGCTAAGCTTTTCCTACTTGTAGGCTGTTAAGAAGGCGCAAGTCAAAACACAACCCAGTGTGAAGAATGAGCAATTTTGTCAGCTCTGCCTGTAGGTGAGAGAGTATGGAATAAATGTAGTTTTTTATTTGGTCACACATTTTGAGAGATGTTCACAAGGTGTAGTTTTTCCAGATGGTCCCACATTTTGAGGAATGTTAAGTGGATGCTATTACTGCAAACTATGGGCTACATTTTTGTGTGAAATTCATGGAACATTAGATGATGCCGGAACCTCTTTTTCTATTGGCTTTGCCCCTTAGAGCAAATTCAAACCAGCAACAGTTAAAATAGGAGATGGGTACATGAAGTTTCCAAAAATTGAACACTCTTTCAAATGTGGGACCAAATGAAAACATCATTGTTTAGACCAGTGTTTTGATTCAGACAATTTTGACAAAAAAAGAGTGGAAAGTTTTGTTTTTCTAGTGTAAATTTGAGTAACTTTGCTGATGTTTCAAAAAAATTCGCCATATATTCAATACCACAAAATTGAAATAAAAGTAAAAATCCTTGATTGTTCCCTATTCCTCCAAATGTGGGAAAACTATGGAGTTTATGATTGCCAATTTCTTTTTCTTGTGTTTTCCTTTTAAAGTGATTAGGCTAAAGTTGCTATGTGTTTAGAGAAGACCGAAAGAAAGAAACTCCCTTACAACAAATCGAAATGGCAAAGGGAAATATATAAAAATGAATTACTTAATTGAAAAATAAAACAAACACAAGGAATGCCACTAAGGACTCACTGCAAAAAGAAAAAAGAAAAACAGCCTTGCAAACTAGATCCGACCGTCAGATTCTGAGATCCGACGGATATCAGTCGACTCATCGGATCCGGTCAGATCTCCAGCTAGGTACCTAACCAGAATCCAGACCGTCCAAACGTAAAATAAAATAAAATAAATGAGAGACGACAGTGCCTACCTACACTCCACTCCACTCCGCAACTTACCTGTATCCGTCCGATTGTCGCGAAACCACACCTCTTCACACCGTTAGATGATATCACTCACTCTGCGATCCCGGCAACTTCAATACTAGCTTTCTGATTGGTTCCTTTTTCCTCATCCAATCGCAAGCTCCTATTCTCCTCATACGGATCACCACGCGTCGGAATTAAGCAGCTTCGCTTCCCCTGACCTCTAGGTTCGGTCCGAACCGAATCTCTTCTTAGCTCTCCTCTCTTCTCGTTCTTGACAAGGCAATCGCTCGAGAGATCCTTGAAGAGTTTCTGCAACTCTTCTGTGCTTTTTGCGATTTTGAACTCTTGTTGGGTCGATTTTTCTTTGCGGTTTTAATCGCTTGTTGGGTTGAGTTTGTAGTGTTGCGCAATGGCGAGAACAAAGCAAACAGCGCGTAAGTCGACGGGAGGAAAAGCTCCCCGTAAGCAGTTGGCAACGAAGGCGGCAAGGAAATCAGCTCCCGCTACTGGTGGAGTGAAGAAGCCGCATCGTTACAGGCCTGGAACTGTCGCCCTTCGTGAGATCCGCAAGTACCAGAAGTCAACCGAGCTGTTGATCAGAAAGCTGCCGTTCCAGAGATTGGTGAGGGAGATTGCCCAGGATTTCAAGACCGATCTTCGGTTTCAGAGCTCTGCGGTGTTGGCTTTGCAGGAGGCTTCCGAGGCTTATCTTGTTGGACTGTTTGAGGATACTAACTTGTGCGCTATTCACGCCAAGCGTGTGACTATCATGCCTAAGGATATTCAATTGGCTCGTCGTATCCGGGGAGAGCGAGCTTAGGCCTTGCATTCTCTGGTGCACATTTCTATGGTGTATTTTTACACCACCACTTCATTGAAAGTGTGTCTTTCCTTGCCTTTCTGGGCTGAACGCCTTGCTATTGGGAAATTCTCGTGATCATTGTAGGTGGTCTCTGTAACTGTTCTAGGAACCTCGGAGATACCCGCGCTACAGGCGGTTGAAGCGGAGTTTCGCTGTAGTGAGTTGGTTTTGTGTGGGTTTCACTGCCTGATGTTGATGTGCTTGATGCGTATAGTTTTAACCCAAAGAGCATATCCTTGAAGTTGTCCGAAGTATGGTCTTGCTTTTGGTCTTACAGATTGTGAAGGAGGTGATAGGTCCTATTGCAGAAGGTTCCAGGATAGCTCCAGGGGGGTACCTTTAGGGCAGATGCGGTTTAGTGTTGTGCCTTTGTTTGGGGCGGCCGTACGGAGGTGGGGTTTTCAGCTTCAGTCCCTGGGACGGTTTTGTAGCTAGCTGGGTATTGCACAGGTGGCGGCTTTGCACGCGGATGGATATATTGTTCTGCTGCCCGGTTATTACGCTCGGACGTACTTAAGACTCGGCCCTTCTTTTTCAGTCCTGACAGAAGAGCCTTAACATTATGCATAAGGCTTTTACTGCAGTAACTCAGATATAAAACAGAAATGAAAATCAATTGGCATTTTATTCATATATTTAAGGAGGTAATCTGCTATACATGAAAGAGCAATGTAAGCAGAAAAATATGAGTTTCAATCCAACAATTGAGGAAAGTCTAAATATGGTGGATATATAATAGGTTGACAGGAAAGTTAACATTGATGGGTTGGATCTGCATTCTGTTTGTTCTATTCATATATCTGGCGTTGGCGTTGTCGTTGTCGCGTTCCTGTCTGTTTTGAACTGCCTGAAGACCAGATCCTAAGGTGTAATTCATTGTGGCAACGACAGAGAGAGAAAACGGAGACATATGTGGGTAGTGGTGGATCTGGTGTTTGTGAAGAAGAAGAGATTTGAAGGGGAATTAGAGCTTGACAACTTAGGGCACCAGACAGAATGGCAGACAGGACGGGCAAGTTCAAGGTACACAGCAGCAGCAGCAACAAGAATGCTAGGATGAATCCAAATGAAGAGAAGGCAATCCCATTGAAGCAAGTGGTGGCAGAGTGTGAGAGGCAATGGTTTGACCAAACCCTAAAAGCAGCCAAGGCTGGAGAAACTGCCATGCAAACCCTTGTGGGCCAAATGCTATGCTCTGGCTATGGTGCATCTGTGAATGTGAAAGAGGTGCAATGTTCTTCACAACCTCTGCATTCCAGCTTCTCTTTTGTGTGTGTGTTGTTTGTGTTTTCGGTAGAGCAAAAATGTACGTGGAACATTGTATTATGTGTGCCTATGTTTGTTTGCAATCTCTTGTTGAAGCAGCAGTCAAGGAGGGGGAAGGATTGGTTTGGGAAACACCAGGGTATATTATGGCTACAAAAAGCAGCAGAGAAGGACCAGGAGGCACAGAATTTACTGGCTTCCCTATCTTGTACACATCCAAATCTTGTAATATTTGATGCCTTCCACTTTTTGCTTATTTATCTATCTTTACACTACTGTGCTGGGGCCAAATTCAGTTCACTGTTGGTTTTTGCAAAGATGGGAGGTTGCTTCACAAAAAGATGGGAGGTGGATGCCACCTAGTTTGAGGCGACATTGAGATAGTTTTATTGCATCCCTGTGTTGCAGCTATGCCCAGCCCATATTGAGTCATGAACACAGCAATGTGCTGTGGTGCTTGGTGGTGCAGTTGGTTGAAAGTGCAGGACGGATTTCTTTGCATGGGGATTGGATGCTGTTTCATATTTCATGTCTGTCTGCTTCAAACAGCAGGTGAGCTAAGAGAGGTGGTTCTTAGAGTCTGCATTTCAAGTTCAAACTGATTCCATATGTGTGATTCACATCTGCCTTCCTTTCTCAATATCCAACATGATTATATTTTTTTCATTTTCTTCTATGGAGGTTGTTAGTTTCAAATCCAGGCAAATAATCCCTTTGGACATATCTGTCTGGAACTGCAATTATCTCAGATTGCTCAGTTGTTATGCACAGGTTGAAGCTTGAATATCTGCCAAGTACTAGGTCCAGTTGACAATGAGGTTTGTGAATCTTAGGAATTGAAGCTGCAGATGGGTTTGAAGGTATAGCTTTTTGCCATACAAAATTGAGTGACAAGTCTACAGAGCACATTATTACTGGCTGCCTTTCACTTTCAGTCAAAAGTGTGGCATACTGAAAAACTGCAATATGAAGAGTTGATTAGAGTCTACAAGGTAATATTACACTTTGCCATTATGTAAATGCAAGGTTTTTGTACAGTACACAGATTGAACTGCATAAGCTTTTTAAATGGGTTGCCCTGTGTCTGTATCCTTACCTAAAATGTGTTATCACAGCAAGAAATTGATCAGGGTAATCTCACTGGCCTTTTCATTTTTGTAGTTGTGCTTTCCTCTCTGAGCAATCTGCTGCATTTTGGATTGTATTGGAGTGAGAACAAAGCAAAGAATCCTGGTGGAACCAAGCACAAGAGTGTAAGAAAGACAAGGATTTTGTTGTGTGCATGCAAATGTGAAACTTTTAATTCCTCACTGCTCTCAACTGTGGGTCATGCACGCATTAGATGCTTCTATGCACCTGGATAATGAGGATGAAATTGACACATTCATTTTGAATTGCTGAAGAAAGGGGAAAAATCTTGTTTTTCAGCAAAATGGTGTTAGTTCAAAAATATCTAAATCATCACAAGAATTTGCTTTATCTTCCACACCATTTCTGATGCTTGTAGCCACTTCACTTTGCTGGCCACACTGACTACTACATATGCTCTTTCCATACAAGACTCTTCTTCCAACCCATCTCCAACCCTCCAATGCCCCCATCCAGAGTAATTGATAGTTTGAAAGCACAAACCATTCCTGAAATCTTAAGAAAAGTTATGATTTTACATTTCAAACCAAAATGGGAAATCCAAGCTTTGAATTGCATTCTAAATTAAATGCATCAGTGTAGTCTTAACACCTTAAAAATATTTTACTTAGCTTTCTGCCATGGCATTTATCTCTCAATGCGTGTTGTGTAATCTTACAAGTGAACTTCCAATTTCATCTCCCTTTCATGCTCATCCCAATTTCTGTTATGCACCAACTTTCCCATAGACAGACACTCTAGAGATATATACCATGCATATCCTTGTGTGGACAAAACTGTCATACCTTTCCTTCCTGCTGGATAACTTCTTGGAGTCAGGTCTCACACATGGGAATGGCATGGAATTTGGCTATGCTTGTTTGCATCGTGGTAGGTTAAGGCCCTCCTCCTGCACAGTAGTGCATAGCCTATTGCCACCGTAAAGTGACCAGAAACTCCACCATAGATGACTCCACATGATAAGCTGTGCAGCAGCATTTGTAGTCTGTTGCATTGATTATGCTCTTCTCTCTCAAGCCCTTACATTGCCATTCTAGAGCAGCTGAAGGAGAAAGCAATGCAATCCTCTTCCATCATTTCTATTGCAGGCAATTTATTGCCTACATTTGATAAGGATTGTTGAATCTTGCAACCCGATTTAAATCCAATTCTTTTTCCGCTGACTTCAAACCACAGGAAAATGAGCAAAACAATGGTGACATGCATCACTGCAATGTGCTTTGAATTTACAAATCCCATTTACTTCCACTGATCTGCAAACTATAGCCACTTGCACTACAATATACCTTTTTTGTCCATGCAATTGAATTCCCCATCAAATTAGCATTACTCTGCTTTGAATTTGAAACCAATTTCCTTCCAATGATTTTTCATACCATCATCAAACTAGTGGCAGCTGGAGCCATGCTCTTTTTTATGTTCAAATTCAGATAGCCCCATTGAAAAGGTGGGATTTTCCCCATTTTTCCCATTCATGCTTATCTCTAAAATTACTTTTTTCTCCTCCAGCATATATATCTTTCATGCTGTTTTCATTGTTCTACACCACTGTATCATATAACATCAACCTTCCAAAGACCCCTCCCACAACTCTTTCATTAAAAGGCAGTCAAAAACATTTCCTCTTCGTGTGGCATCAAGTGAATTTTGTTTGTTTGCAACTTCAATTTCTGCACAACTATTTTCTATTGCACTGAATTCACAAAACTTCAAGTCAAGTGGTCGTATTTGACCATCAAAAAAATTTCTTTGCAATTGTAAAGGAAATCCTAGTGATTGTAATTACAAATCTCTAATTAAATATTAAATATGAATTCCTTTGTTCTGAATACAACAAGAATGACCATTTGTCAAGCCTAGATTTTGCAATATCCAATAGTAAAGTAATATTGGCTTTTCCAAAAGCGGACTTTGCGATCACATGTATCTTCATCTTTTTAACTTAGAACATGTTGTAGCATCTTCATGGTTTGTCTCTTGAACATGAGTTCTTGTTGAGGACATAAAGGACCTGTGTCACCCAAAATTGGTGAGAATTCAACTCTTCTGCTTCTTTAAGGACATTCATTCCTGCTCAGAACCTTTAGAAAGGGAAGGGACCAATTGAGAAGAAAAAAAACGTTTAGTAGCTGTGTTCTTCACAAGAGAATCCAGTGCTCAAATACAAGAGCAAAATGATTACTACTATGCTGACTGATTACCCGCTGAGAAGAATACTTGGGGAACTAATGAACTGACTGACCAAGAATTCAATCCAAAACCACAACCCCATCAAATTCTGATTCCCAACTCAAAATGTCAGAAGGTGTTCCCCAATGAACTCTCTCTTTCTCTCTCTCTAAACCCTAAAATCTCTCTACCTACTTACCTGTCAACTTTGATGGAAAAGACAAAACCGATTTTTCCATCCACAGCTCCCACATGGTGTTTGTTATAATACAGAAAAAAAAGCAACCAAGTCTGAACTGTAAATGACATTAATGAGTAACAATTCTTTTAGTCCCATGATCCCCCACACCCAGTATCATGTGAAAATTTTGCCTCAACTGGGATGTATGCCATTGTGGCTGCTGCTGTTGCTGTCATCATTGCAGCCAGATCTTACAGTTCAAAAATTTGGAGAATTTTGAAAAATCATCCACCCCTGCACATCATATCATTGGAAATTTGTCAAACATTGATGATGTACAAATTAGATGCAATCACCTTCAGAACTTTTGTACATGCAGTTCAGAGCTAAGCTGCAAACATACACCATGCACTGTGGGGGAGTTTTGATTAGGAGGCAACTCTATCATTGAGGTTTAGAGGGAGTATTAGAATTAACAGCAGATTCTGAGAATTGAGTGTGCAAAATCATCCAAGCAATTTTCACAAGAACTGAGACTTTTTCTCTTACAGTTGATATGGTAAGTGGAAGAGATGAATGTAGTTAGTACCTGCTGTAGCTTGCTCCTGCACAATTGACTAAAGCCAGGGTGAATGATTGGAAGTGAGGTCACGTGGAGCAACCTGTGCCATTGCCAGTGCTTGCAAATCCCCGCAGCACCAAGGTTTGCACATCTGTTGACAATGGCAAGCTTCTTCCACCAGTTGCTGACCCTCCTAGACCCTGTACAGTCTTCTCCTTTTCCAAAACAGACAACGAACCTTCACTGGCTGAATCAGGTATGCTGGCTGCAGGCCGAGGTGAGTAAGTTGTGGACCATGACTTGCCATGTGATCCAGCCAATGCCAGAATAGCCTCTGCCTGCACAAGGGCTTCTACCACTTCAGCAAGCTGGAAGATGGTCTAGAAGTAGATTCATCATCTTCTGCTTATGCAATACCCAACAACAGCAACCCATGAAGATATCAATCCACCTCAACCAGGAACACAAGAGTACAACATTTTCCAATCATTCACAATCTTCAAACCCATTAGTACTGTTCTGAGACGCCCACTGTGCAAAATTGCACTCCAGGAAGATCACAACTACTTATACATTCTCTGGTCACCCAAACAACAGAGAATCCACATGCAAAATGGGAAGAACATGTAGGTTACATTGACATAGCCATGGCTCACTCTCAGATCCAATCATGTGGCCCTATAAAGAACTAATGTCACACAATTGTAGCTCCTTATCCAAAGCACACCCAAAAAGAATAATAGCTTGCTATACACAAACATGAGTGATACAGTGATCATCACATTGTTGCTCAGGTGGTCAGATATGCCTTCATGAACCTTACCTTGTCAGAAGGCACTTCATCAAAAACATGAGCCTGCCCACCATAGAATATAGTAAGCTGTCGACTGGCTGGTGGTGTACCCTGCCGGCTGTAGTGCACAAAAAAAAAGGAAGAGAAAAACCAGGCAGGTAGGAAGGCATTAGGAATTATTCCTTGAACTAAACACCTGATAGAATTCTCACACAAAGAAACAATGTGAAGAAATGCAAGCAATGGGGAATGTGGAGAACAAGACTCACGTTTGGGGCAGCATTGGCTCTGATCCACCACTCAGGGTGGAGTTCATTGGTCTCCGGGGTAATAGAGGAGGAGGACCATTGGATCCAGCAGGCACCACTGGAGTGGCGGGATTGTTGATGAGCCCTACAAAAGGTGAGCCTTTGAGACCAGTACGGGATCCTTCATCAGCAGCAGGGCGAGTGATGGGTGGAGACATTCCACTGTTGTCCCTTGAGGAAACCACAGCAGCAGCAGCTCTCTCTTCCCTTTCTGCACAAGCACCCAGGTGACTGATCCGTGGCAATTGCAGCCCTGAAGAATTACTCTGCTGCAAGAGCTTGGGACTTTCCAGCTGCTTCATGGTTGCAGTTCTGTTACAAATATCAGCGGCAGATTTGTTGGTAGGTTGCTGCTGCAGCCATGGAGGACTGACGCTCGACAACCGAGGAGGCTGCATTGACAAGCGCAGGTCATCCAGAGATGGCACAATTTCCTCATACTTTTGCACTTTCTGCTGATCAAAGCGTGGCATCTGCAACGACAATGGCCAGCAGTCAAGGCTACTGGACCAAGGCAAATGCAACTCCATTGCAATGCAATTGCATCAGTGAGGCTTCAGACACAAGCGCAGATCAGCAGATCGACAAAAATTTCCAGTGCATTAGATCCTACCATCGGAGCTTGGACAAGAGTTAAATGAAGCACCTTTTGAGGAGGACGAGAGTTCTCGATTGCCTGCACACTCATATGCAAGCGCTCCTGCAGAGAGTCTCCAGTACCGGAATAGTCCCTCTTGTTCGAGACTTGACTGCCTTCGAAACCCGGCTTGCAGAAAGCACTCCGGATACCATGGTGTTGAAGAGAACTTGTTGTATTACATCTCTGCCAGCCAACTGCAGACAGAAGCAGCAAAAGACCGATCAGAAGACATCGCCGAAAGAATCAAATTCACCTGAAGGAGAGAAAAAAAATGAGGCAAGCTTACTCTCTCACCAGAACAAGGGTCTGAGGAGCTTGGAAGCGCAAGGCAGGACGGGGGAGAGATGTATCCCGGGGCCGAGGAAGTTTCAAAGCGGGCGGTAGTTCCTGAGGATGCTCTGGTTGCAAAGGTCTCGACATCGCCTTGGGAATCGAAGGCAGTTCCGCTACTCCTTGAAGCTCCTCTGACTACATCCGTGGTGCTGATGTTGAACTCTGGCTGCTGCTGCTGCTGCTGTTTGGACAGTGGGCTGCCGCGGTCAAGTCCAAGAAAATCGCGAAAAACAGGTTGATCTTTCTCCGCCATCACAAGAGTCATTGTCGATGCGTGTAACATGAGGCCTCAAAGCTCATCACATGTAAGGCACGGCTGTAACTTACGGAGACGACTACTCTGCAAATGCAAATGCAAAACAAAGACCTCCTGTTGCGTAGGTATCGAGCTTATTACTGAAGCTTTCTTCCAAATTCCCCCGCAACGCAAGTAGCAGATGCCTGATGTACGATTTGCACTTGTGAATCTTCAGTTTCAAAAGGATGACGATGACCACATAACGGTGATCCTCAAACCAGGAAGGAAGGCGAAAGAAGGAAAGAAAGCAAGCTACGAGAGAAGATAGAGAGACAGAGAGACGACGCGCCCCGATGACCGTCTTCTTACTCACAAGACTCACACGACAAGACAACAAAACAAAATAAAACTGAATGTCACAAGAGGGATTACAAAGAGGAGGCTAATATTGAACTATATTCTTCGCATTCCCTCAAATTTACTCTCAAATCAGGAATTGAAAAAGCCCTCCAGAACAGAAAAATACACACACACACACACACACACACACAAAACAAAAACAAATCAAAAGAATTATTTTTAGAAAGCCGGCAGACAATAACAACTTCCCCTCTTCTCTAGAAACCACACAATGAGAGGGGAAAAAAAAAGGAAGAAGAAGACGAAAAGCCTCTGCGACACTCGCTCTTTCTCCTGTTCCTCCCTCTTGGATACTGCTGCTGAAACCAAAGATATCGCCACTAGGTACTCACTCTCTCTTGGTCATCAAATGAGCATCAAAAACCAGGATGATAATGTTAACGATGATGATCTCTAGCACCAAAGCAGCAGGAGAGACAAATCCTGAATTCCACCGCAATCAATTTGTTGCCGCTCCTTCTCCTCCTCGTCCTCTGTTTACTCAAAGCACGCACATCTGAGATCTCACAACACACACCTCGCACTTGCTCTGCGTCCCTCTCTCTTCCCTTCCTCTCTGTCTCTGTCTCTCTCTCTCTCTCACAGTGCGTGAGTGGGGGAAAGAAGAGGGGAGAGTTTTGTAAAGGGCGATTCATAGCGCATTTTATTCCCCCATTTGTTAACTCGTTGCATGACCTTGGGGCTTTATGATTGGCCCGTTTCTGACAAAAACACATCCCCCCCCCCCACCCAAACACCCCCAAGAAGAAGAAAAAAAAGAAAAAAAATACCCCCACATCGCCCATGGCCCGTTATTATGTATTGAAAACCAAGAACAAGCATTTTTTTTCATTTTTTTTTCCCTTTTTTTTTCCCTCTGTTCCTTTGTTTCTTTCTTTTTGTTGGATTATATAATACCTTAAAGAGTTTTTTTTTTTTTTTTTTTTTTTTTTTTTTTTTTATTTTTTTTTTTGT
>Ga0116227_10002290_pt1 | contig 43570 bp, 26 predicted proteins | sample S1TSphgellanicum_FD_89693 | JGI IMG/M metagenome (GOLD analysis project Ga0116227, IMG submission 89693) | Host-associated microbial communities from peat moss isolated from Minnesota, USA - S1T2_Fb - Sphagnum magellanicum MG | ecosystem: Host-associated > Plants > Peat moss > Unclassified... | reverse complement strand
TTTTTTTTTTTTTTTTTTTTTTTTTTTGTTTTTTTTTTTTTTTTTTTTTTTTTTTTTTTTTTCTTTTTTTTTTTTTTTTTTTTTTTTTTTTTTTGTTGCAGAACGGTAAAAATTCCCCACCCAAAAAATCACTGAGACAAAGCAATCGGTAAATTAAATTAACTATAAGTAATTTACATGAAGGTTATAGTTGTATGCGAATAACTAACCTTCATGAGAAATGAGAAATTCTATGAAAATATGTACCAAAGGGAAAAATTTACCAAAGTAAATTCTCCCTTTGGTACATGTAAAGGGAGAATTTCCGTCGTAAGTAATGGTCGGGCTTTACCATAGTAAAGTCCCCAGCCAAGGGCAGGTGCCAAATTTTGGTAATGCCCTTGTCCAAGCCTTACTATATGTAATGACCTGTCAGAGATCTTTTTGTGTATCTAACGGCCAAGATCCTCCTCATCATATGAAGAAAAAGCAACAAGCCCTTATGAAAATGTAAGAGCCTGCCCAGAAACAAAAGACGACCTCCCCGGTCAGGAGGGAATATTATGGATTAAAGGCACCCTCAAAATCAGTGTTTTTTTTGTTTCCTGGTGAAATTCAGCCATTTGTTGACAAGGAAATTGAGGAAATTTTGATTTTTTTTTAATCAATTGTAATTTCAACTAATTTTGCTAATTTTTCTAATTTTATGTAGAATTTGGCCAAATTTTCAAAAAATAAAACAGAAAAATAAAATATTGCTCCAAATACACTAGGAAATCTCTTATAAGAAATTATGATGATATAAATGCTTGTGATTAGAATCAACCATAGGGATGGGGAACATCAATTACTAGGCCTTGGTAAAACCACTTGCAACCTGACCTAATCGCCCAGGTGTGGGATTATGTGACCTAGCATCCACCAATGCACCATCCATTCAAACATTACCATGGTTCCACCTTGGCAACCTATGTTGTAAACCTTCCTACTTCCACCTCACACTACCTACGCAACTACCTAAGTGGGTAAAGGCCTGCCATATATGGAAGTAAGTCAAAGGTAACTTGAAGATTAAAAAAAAAAAATTTACTCAATGCCCACACATGCAATGTTATGTTCCACAATATCCTATATGGATGCCTTCATGGCAAACAATGTTAATTCAACAATAGCAGTTAAAATAGCTACTAACAAAATGTATAGGTGAATAGATAGGTAAATAGTTAGTTAGGTAAACACGTGGATGAATAGGTAGGAGATAAATACATAAGGTAACGAATCATGTCACATTTTATTAAAGAACATTGGTCATCTTGATTAAATGTTCCATTTGATTAAAAATCATTGGCCATTTTTACTGAGGCTGTACAACTTGACTAAATGTATTTAGTCAAATAAATCACTATAATCAAATTGATCAATCAAAAAATATATGTGTCATTCAAGCCCTTAGCTTTTAATCAAAATGTACATGTCCATGAATCAAAAATGACAAATTAATCAACTTGAACCTTTTAAAAAACCATGATTTTTAGTAATGATTGTTGCAAAAAAATTCAACACAACAAAAGCTTGGAAATAGTAATGTTGTGAAGTTGTGTTGTTGGTAATCCACCAAACATAGGAGCAACAGTCTCTAAAGCTATGGCCTCTTAAACTACAAAATGGCTACTAGTAAGTTTAAACGAAAATCTATTAACAAAATTCCAAAACAATAAAAAGTTTTCAACAAAACAACAATACACCATGGAAACATTTGGAAAGGATGCATTTGGCAAAAAAGATCAAATGTTTCATAAACCAAATAGGAATCATTTGTTGTTATTCCTTGGAAGTTCAAAGAACTCGCATGCATGTATAGAACTCAAGCAAATTGATTAATATGGACATATTAGAAATTCAATTCCTATTTTACATGCATTTTTGAACTATGTAGTGATCATTCTTTTCAAATTGGCACACCAACAAGGAACAAAATAAAAAACAAAAGCAAAAAAAAGACACAAGGTTCAAAAGATTTTGGCATTGAAATGACATCATAAAAAAACCATCTTGCACCACAACTATTAGTTGTTAATGAAGCCAATTAGCAAAGAAAAATACCATCTAAATTTAAACCAAGTTTTGTTGAGCTACAAGATGATTTATTTACAAATTTGTTCAATGTTCATTTGAATCTTTTTTGCCCCTTTATCCTAATATCTACATTTACATCATGATGGACATTTGGCCTCTTCACATCTTGTGTTGCCATTAGCTCCAAAACATGCAAGAGCTTTTGATTGTCTACATTTTTTTGACCAATAATTATAGTGTTATGGAGAAGACACCTGGGGGGGGGGACACTAGTAAAAAAAAGTAGAAAATACATGAGTAAAAATTTAGGGTGCAATATATTAGTTGTTGGGTAAAAATATAAGTTAATTAATTAAAATAAGGTACATTCTATTCAAATAATCAATTTAATTATAATATAAGGTATGTAATATTCTGAAATAATGGATTATAATTAATATAAGGTGGCTTAAATATGTTTATATTATAAAATTAAATAATAATATGGTGATAAAAATATGTTGGACAATTATTTAATACCCCCCTAAAATAGTCGTTTGACGCACATAAATCCCAAATTTTACACTAAGTGTCCCCTATAGGAGAAAATAACACCAAGTGAAACCATTTGGAACCAAGGTGACATCCAAATTTGTTTTGCACACTAACTCCCTAAATTCTTTTTTCACAATGCCAAAGGCGTTTTCTACTATTAAACACCCACATATGTGCCTTTTGTTATACAATAATTCAAGAATTGAATATTGTTGTCCTTCCTTGTGAAAGGTCATGATCTAAGGAAGCAATGGGTACCCTTTATCAACAAGAAGGTAAGGAAAAAACCCATTTTGACTACCTATGTCCATATTGAAAACCATGTATTGAACTTGAAAGCACATTTAATGTTATTTTAAGGATCTACATGCATCAAATAACTATTTTTGAAAGGGTATTAGGTTTTAGGTTTATAACCCCCCCCCCCTTATTATTATATAATTTCTTGATATTCATATATTTTAACCACCCTATATTTGTTTATAATTTTTTTGTGGCATCCAATTTCAATATCTTATATTAATTAATTTATTTTGTTTTTAAAATTTTGGAATGAGAAAATTTTGCTTGTGTGCTCCTTGAAATCCTAAATCCAAAAATCCTTCTAACTACTTTGACAGAAAAAAACATAAAAGCTTGTGCTTGAACCTTAAAAATAAAAAAATTAAGTTATTGTTACAAGAAGGCTTTGCCACCTCCTTATAGCCCTAAAATCTAAAACCTTAAATGTCATATTTAAATTTCTAAATGCTCTTTTCCATGTTCATTTAAATGTATTAAACCCAAATTTAAATTGATTTATTAACCTAATAATCACCTTATACAATTAATCAAAACATTATTTCACAATAATTGAACTTATTAACAACTAATACCTTAAATCTTTAATGCACATGCTATTTTTTTAATAGAATGTTTCTACTATTAAATATTTACACATACCATGTATTTATTTTTATTTTTATTTCAAAATATACATAACCCTATTTTTGAACTAATTAACTTATAATTTTTACCCAACAACCAATATATTGCACTTTATATTTTTACTCACATATTTTCTATTTTTTTCAAGTAGTTCCCCCCTTGAGGTATTGAGCTTGTCTATAAATATTGGGTCCAACCACATTATAAGGAGCCACATGTGACCCTTTAAACCATTGTATTTTTTTTTAAAGAATATTTTAAAAGTCACTTTAATATGTCTTTCAAAAAACACTAAAAATATTTCTTGATACTATTATGTTAAAGTGTATACTAAAAAATATTCCAAAATATGTCATATAAAATGTTTTCAATTTGTGTTTTTAATGTTGAAACCGCTTTTAAGCATTGGTTACAAGTTTTTAAAAATGTAAATTACATTTTTTTACTCATTAGATTGATTCCAAATCTTTATGATATGTACATAATACATTCACAATAACATTTTATTAAAAAAATTCTATTAATTATTTTTTAAAAATTTACAATCCAAAATTCAAAAAATTAAATAGTGATTACAACTACTAATGGTACATGTTAGTATGATTCCACCTAATTAGACTACCAAAAACTTGAAAATCATTGACAATTTCAAAAAGAACAAACATAAAAGTCAATGAAAAACCTTTTAGCATCCACTACAAGCTTGTGCAACAATAAAATAAGTTCATGTTGTGATAATAGTAGTCTTCAACAAAAGGAATGTAAGGTTTTGAAATAGAAATACGTATATATCAACTATCACACCATGGACATTGGGTAAATCACACTAGTTTTGAACTTTGACATCACAACTTCCATATGTTGTCCTATTAACCATGTAATCAAATTTCTAAAAACAATGTTCACATCTTTAACAACTTTGTGAAGCACCAACTCTATAATAAATTTGCCTATTGCAAATGATTCCCTTCAAAGTGGAAGGGTTAAACCACGATAGAGCTTGCAAATTGCATAGACCACCTTAATTTAACTTCCATAGGGATTTCAAAATGATACCTAGTATCCTTTTTGGCAATGAATGGGTTATGTCAAAAAATGTATCCTTTGACATGCAATTTTTTTGAATCTATTGTTCATCATCATATTATCAATAGAAAAATAGAAAGCCAAGTTATACCATAGGGTTTTACCTACTAGCAAAGCTTTGATCCCATTGAATTCAAATTACACAATTATTGCAAAATGTGCAATGTAAAACTTGCCATCAAAGTTTGCATTGTTGTTCTATCAACTTCAAAAGTTAATAAAGGAAATAGTTTAGAAAATGGTTTGAGTTTTTTCTAGTGTTGGGCGGTTTTCACTTTTTTGTGAAACCCGCTAGTTTTGGTTATCACGACCATTTTAGAAAATCTTTAAAGTTCTCATAAATATTTTTTTTTAAATGATTTTGATAACCTTTAAGGGTTTCAAATTCTTGGAAAAAAATTCCCATTAGTTTTCAGCCTTGCCAATTTTCATAAAATTATCAGCCCAAGTTTTTAACACCGATTCTCACGAGCTATTTTGCCAAATTTTAAAATTCAAAATTTTTTAGTATTTAATTTAATTCAATTTTAATTAATTACTTGCAAAATTTGAAATAAAACTGAAAAAAGAAATTAAATTTTTTATTTGAAATTTCTTTTCATCCAAATTCACCTTCAAATTCTTGTAACTTTTCTTCTAATTATTCATCCATCTCAATAAACTTTACGAAATCGCCAAGAGATTTACAACCAACTTTAGCATCATTAGGCCAATTTTTGCTAACAAAAATTAATTTCTCTAAGTTTTTTTTTATTGTAAACAATATCTTCTAAAGTTGGTGAATATGCTAGCTAAAGAAAAAATCCTTTTTATTTTTATTTGTGATCCAACAATTCCTAATATTTGTCAAGCAAAAAAACCAACAATGGAGAACATAAACTCATGCTTCTACCACCATTGCAAAAGTCATTTGATCTCCTTAAGATCCACTTGAAATCTCCTAAAAATCAAGAGTTCTCTGTTAACCAATTCTACCACTAGTTCACTTGTGCTGGTAGTCATTTCAAAAATATCTAGGCTATTATTTTCATAAGATCTATGCTTTGTAGATTCAATATCATAATTTTCCACAGGATGTAAGTGATGAAAACATTTCAAAAACATAGGTTGTAAAGACTTCCAATCATACCTTTCTACAATAGAAATGCCTTGTTCATAACCAATAAATGAAAATACCAATGAAGGCTTTTAAATCGTGGATCTAACATCAAGGAAAACATGTTATGGGCTTTTCTTTCTTCATAGTTTTCTAGAAATGAAAGAAAAGAATCAAGGACACCACAAACTTCTTTCTTAATGTTAAAAGCAAATAAACACAATTCAAGAATAATTCCAAAATCATCATTCATAAATTGGTCTAAGTTATGTATAATTCCAACAAATTCCTTTAACTTGGAACTCATTGTGATGGCATTATTTAAGGCATCACTAAGCAACCAATGATCTTTGGATTGGTTTAGAACACAAACAGTAACAACTAGAGACAAACAATCAATAATTGTTTGACAAATATGCCAAGTGATAATAAGGGGAATTCGGCTAGAAACATGAATAGTAGTTTGTGAACTATAACATAATACAATGGCCTTTCGAAATAATAAGGCCTCCTGAAACAAGATTATTTTGCTTACAAACCTACACAATATTTAATAAATTATTCGTATTTTTCAAAAAAAGAAAAGATTGCAAATTTGTAAGCCAAATCTTTATTTATACTTTAAACAAAATTAACTAAAAAAAATCTTGTTTGGACTGGGGTATTTAACTTTCTTAGACAAATTCCAGAATCACTGCAAGCTTTAGTCCGTTCCTGTTTTCCTTTTGTAGATTTCTTTGGCCAAGTTATGCACTTTTGTAAATCAAATTCGGCTAATTTAATAGAAATATGTCTCAAATTTTTACAAATTTTTTCTTCAGTTGTCCCATATTGACATGCTTTAAAAAATGCATGACCAAAACAAGTGCCTTGGAAACTTTCCTCCATACCAAAAACTTCACAATTCACCACAAATTTAAAGTTGTTATCATGGCATTCAAATTTGCACCTTCATCCTTAACATATGCAACAATTTTTTTCCTTAAATCATATTGATCTAACAATTCAATCAAATTTCTTGCCATAGCCTACCTTGTCGTTTCATTTGCCTCAAATAGTCCTATTGTAATATGTTGAGGTTGCTACTCTTCATTCGAAAAGCTAATCACTAATGCAAAAACATCATGTGCACCCTTTGACATCCATAAATCAAAACTAGTTATTGTAAATAACATTGTTTCAATTTAAATAACATATATTCTTCTTTCGTCTTCTTTGCTAAATCAACCAATACTTTTTGTGAAAATGTTTTTTTTGATGGAAACACAACTTTTGGACATAAATGCATTATAAGACGCTTCAAGTGTTCTCAAAAAATTGAATTGGGAGATGATTTTTAACAACCAAAAAGGCAAGGTTTTGCAAAATTTGCTTTTGTTGCACAACATTCTTTTTAAAAAGATCTTTTGCACCTTAAACTTTGATATTTTAGAGTTAGACACATTTGGCTTCCTTTTTGCAAGTTGTTTTTCAAGAATATTTCTTAATGGAGAATTCACTTCTTCCTCAAATCTATTGCAAGTACATCATGATCTACATCTACATGTTTTTTCAAATCTGTTATGCCATTTTTCTTAAAATATGTTATAATTCCTCTCCTTTATTTTGTTCTTGGATTATAATGGACAAAATTTACATGACAAATCAGACACCTCATGATTTAAGATTTGCTTCCATCAATAATGTTCTTATCATTTACAATGAAAATTGACCAACACAATGCATTCCTATCATGTCCTCTCTCTCTTTGCAAATGTAATTTCTATAAATTTGCTTTAGTTTTATGTTCTTCACTTTGAATGGCATTGGATTGTGTTTGTAGACTTCTATTTTCTACCATAGTTTTAATTAGAAATACCTCTTCCATAGAAACTTGATTGGGGAAAATATCACAATATTCATTTCTATTACTATTTCATTAGTCTTTAAACATTCCATTTCATAAGAATTTGATTGTGATTACAATGGAAAAGATGAAATAAAAGATTCTGTGGATTATAAAATGGTTTAAATGTTATAAGGTTTTTAAGATTTAGTTGTTGTTTTCAAAATAATCTAAACATTTACAAAGATCCAATACCATTTACATTTAAGCATTTACAAGCAATTATAAAATAGTTCAATTATAACCGAGGCAAAAATTTTTTTAAAAAAAATTTATTAAAAAAAGACTCCTTCCAAAAATCCCTACAAAATAACCAAAAATAAAATCAATCAAAACCAAGTAAAATAATGAAAATAAAAAGTAAATAAAAACCTAAAACCAAATCAAGGAAAGGAAACCAAAAAAATAAAAATAAAACAAAAGAAACTTATTGGCAACTTGGAGCTTGGATGTTTTCAAGCTTCCTCTTAATCAATTTTGAATTTGAATCTCCAACACCCTACAAAAAAAGGTGGGGGGATACTAATTTAGGCAAGGGAGGAATGAAGCATTAACTAACAACGAAACACGGAAAAACAACAAAACAACAAAGGGCAGAGAGGTACCTGGGAAGGCAAGAAAGTAGCAAAGCAATAAGAGTACTGAAGCAAGAATAGTAATGAAGCATGGAGTAGTAGTGAAGCAAGAACAACAACAAAGTACGGAACAACAATGAAGCGAAATTCGAAGTAACAGCCAAGCATGACGAGCAGCAACCAAATTAAGTAGGAAGAGTGGCAAAGCACAGAGGAATAGTGAAGCAAAAGGAGGAGCAATGAAATAGGAGGAGTGGTGAAACATAAAGGAACAACAAAATAGGAGGACGAATAGCAAAGTAGGAGGAGCAATGAAGCACAAAGAGGAGCAATGAAGTAGGAGGAGTAGTGAAGCACGAAAAGAAGCAACGAAGCACAAAGAGGAGTAGTGAAGCAAGAGGAGTGGCAAAGCATGGAGGAACAATGAAGTAAAAGGAGGAGTAATGAAATAAGAGGAGTGGTGAAACACGAAGGAACAATAAAGCAAGAGGAGGAATAACAAAGTAGGAGGAGTAACAAAACACAAAGAAGAGAAATGAAGTAGGAGGAGGAGGAGTGAAGCATAGAAAGGAGCAGTGAAACACAAAGAGGAGTAGCAAAGTAGGAGGAGCAGCAAAGCACAGAGAGGAGTAGTAAAACATAAAGAAGAGTAGCGAAGCAAGAGGAACAATGAAGCACGGAAGAGCAACAAAGCACAAAGAAGAGCAATGAAGCACGAGGAGGAATAGTGAAGTGGTGGGGCCAAATTGGCCCCATTTTGTAGAAGAATGGGAAGTTTTTTTATGAAGTTCTAGCCATAGGAGGTGTTGAAGAAGCAAGCCGTTGAGAGGCTATGCAGCCTAGAGCTTAGAGTCCATACTGAAACCTAAACCTAACAAAACCCTACCTTGAAAATTGGCACTCTTTTTTTAATACCTTGACAAGTTATCACCTTCAACCTCTAGGTGATAACCTTTAAGGGTTTTAGAATGGCGATTCTCATTTGGGAGACAATTGGCGGTCATGTTTTCAAAAAGGTTATCACCTTATGTGAAAATCATCGATTTTCATTTTGAGAACCAAATTGAAAACCTTAAAGGTTCTCATTAAAAAAATGAAAATTGTTCAACATTGGTTTTTTCAAATGTGTTGCAACAGTTCAATGAGTAAATAATTGTGCCATTGTAAGCACAAATTGATCAATATCCACATTGAAATCATAAGAATTTACAAAATTACAACCAAAAAAAACATGCTAAGAAAACACAAATGAAAAAATTACAACACCAAACAATAACAAAATGAAAAAAACAAATAGGGAAAAATGGATTTGAAGAATTTACTTAGAGCATGAGGAATTTTTTTGTGCATGAAGAAGGTGTGTTGCAAATGAGAAGTTATTGATGTTATTGATGAAAAGTTGTTGGAATATCAAAAGATGAACAAGCTTTGATTAGAATTTTGAACCACTACTTTTCAAGGGCACTTCTCAAAAGTTGGTTATCATAAATCAAGGTTTTTTGTTATATATATATATATATATTTGGGTTTGTTTTTTGTTTTCTTATAATCATAATAAATGATGAATAAAATTAATTAATAAATGATTGAAATTAATTTTTTTAAATATAAAGAGTTCATATTTATAATTTCCTCCCTTTCAAATTCCTCCAACTCCTCTTCTACAATTTCATCCTTCTCTATAAACTCCACCAAGGTTGATGGCATATTACATCCTATTGTAGGACCATTGGGCCAATTTTGACTAACAAAATTTAATTTATTTAAATTTTCAGATTGTGACTGACATTTTCTAAGACTTGTCAAAATTTTAACAAGAGAAAAAATGCATTCAGTTTCAATTTGGGAACCTAAAATTCCTAGGATTTATTTTGCAAGAAATCCATTTATAGGGAATCTAGACTCATGTTTCTCCCACCATTGGAAAGGCTTTTCTATATCTTTCACATCCACATGAAATTTCCTAAATCCAACAACTTTCATGTTATAATTTCCTTTGTAGTTTCAGCACTATTGTTGGTCATTTGGAAAATATTTAGTGCATAATCTTCATCAACACCCAAATTTGCAAAACCAAAAGCAACATCTCCTACAGGATGTAAGTGATTATATAACTTGACCAACATGGGATACAACGCTCCTATCATATTGTTCCACAATAGACATTATTTGTTCTTTACCAACATATGAAGAAACAAGAAGAAGATTTTTGAACCTAGGGTCAAGCATCAAGGACAACATGTTATGTGCTTTCTTTTCTTCATATGTTTTCAAGAATGAAATGAAAGAATCTAAAACCCCAAACACTTTTGATTTAATGTTAGAGGTAAGAGTTGCTAACTTTAAAGAGAGTCTAATATCATCATCCATGAGGGACTCAAAAGAAGGTCTCAAATGCATTTCATTTTTGGCTTTAGAACTCATGGTGATGGTAGAATTTTGGGCATCTAATAATAAGCAATGTCCAGCAAATTGGTTCAAAACACAAGTAAAAACAATAGGGCTCAAATAATCAACTATTGTTTGATAAATGAACCATGTAATAGGAAAAGGAACATGGCTAGATAGTCGAACATTAATTTGGTTACTATAACATCTCACAATAGTTTGATGAAAAAGAAATGTTTCCTGGAATAATATTACCCTATTTGCAAACTTGCAAAAAATTCAAATAGTTAATAATTTTTTTGGAAAAAATTATTTATTCAAAATACAAAATAATCAACATAAAAAGATTAATAAAGAGACATTTACTTTGTTTTAATAGGTGTATTCAATTTCCTTGATCAAATTCTAGAATCAATCATTACAAGAAATCGTGTCATTTGCAACCAAACCCACTTGCAATTAGATGCAATTAGTTGTTGCATGCAATTCAAGTGGTTGTGTGTGCAAGTACATTTGAATTTTAGATGATTTTCGGTCACCTTTGTAGCTATGGTGCAATTGGTTTCTCTTTCATCTTTCAAAATGGATAACTTTTACATTTTTATTATATGTTACTATACATACAATATCATATATATACATTTGATTTTATACAAATACGTTACCAAAGAACTTGAACTTCAAAACTCAATTTGGTTTTCTTTGCTTAAACCAAATAATGACCCCCTTCACTTCAAAAGAACATATTTTGCTCATTTCAAAACCAATGTGAATGATTTTTGTTGTTTTGAATGCGTTAAATGTAGATTTAACAAAATCATTTTGAGACTCAAAGACAAAAGAGAAATGACCAAAGATCTTGAGCTTCAAATTGTAAATTGGTTTTACTAGCCTAAATCAAATAATGACGCCCTTCACTTTAGAAAAACATATCTTGCTCATTTCAAAACCAATTCGAACAATTTTTCTAACTTTGAATGCACTAAATGTAAAACTACAAAATCATTTTGAAATTCAAGGACAATAGAACATTGACCAAAGACCTTGAGATTGAAATTGCAAATTGGTTTTATTAGCCTAAATCAAACAATGACTCGTTCACTTTAGAAGAACATATATGGTTCATTTCAAAACAAATTCAAGAGATTTTTGTGGCTTTGAATGTGTTAAGTGTAGAATTAAAAAATAATTTTGATGTTCAAAGAAAATAGAACAATGACCAAAGATCTTGAACTTCAACTTGTAAATTGGTTTTATTAGCCTAAATCAAACAATTATGACCCCTTCACTTTAGAAAACATATTTTACTCATTTCAAAACTAATCTGAATGATTTTTGTGGCTTTGGATGCATTAGGTGTAAAACTACAAAAATGTTTTTGAGGTTGAAGGATAATAAAACAATGATTAAAGATCATGATCTTCAAATTGCAAACTAATTTAAACCAAACAATGACCCCTTTCATTTCATAAATATATATCTTGTTTAATTCAAAACCAATTTGAATGATTTTTGTGGCTTTGGATGAGTTAGGTGTAGAACTACAAAATGTTTTTGAAATTTAAGGATAACAAAACAATGACCAAAGATCTTGAGCTTCAAATCGCAAACTAGTTTTATTAACCTAAATTAAGCTGCAACTAAAATCTAACTATAATGGTTATTCCATATTGGTTGTCATAACTTTGAAACTTGTAAACTATTTATCTCTAGGTGCCTTACTTGAAAGAACAAGTGGCAATTGGGATGAATAAAAAAATGTCCCTAAATGCCAAAACCAAATTTTCTTTGATAGAAAGTTGTAAATCCACCTTTTGAGATAAAATTTACATAACTATGTAGGCCCATTCATCTATTAACCTACCTACTTAGGCCACCATCACAGATTTAGCATTTCACAACTTAGTAATGAAAATCGCGCAAAATTTGTTCATTCATAATTTGTACATTTCATGCACTAATATTGTGTAATGAAAACACATTTGACACACAAATTTATTAAAAGATGTGAAATCCATTTGACATTTGTTCATTCATAGGTTTGTATTTCATCTGCCAACACATTCATGCATGTGTCAAACATGTTTTCAACACATGATATTCATGTGTAAAATGTACAAACCTATGAATGGACGAACTTCACACAATTTTCATTATCAATTCGTCACATGTTAAATTTGTGATGACCTACCCATCTACCTAGGCTTATATATTTACCTACCTACTTACCTAGATGCCACATGCCAACATTTTATAAACCTTATATCGAACAACCTAGATTTGTTTAATTTATTTAAATAAATGTCAAATGGGCTTCAAATGCCACATGTCATAAACTAGTTGGCTTTAAAATGGACATGTGTCATAAAAAAAACATTTAGTTACATGTGCAATTGCATATGCAACTTGTTGTATGAATATGAATGGATGAAAAATACAAACATATTATATGTACATCATATGTAGAATATGTCACATGCAATTACATATCGCATGCAACTTGTGTTAAAGAATTAAACCAAACATTAGTTGCATGTGTCATATGCAACTAAAAATTAGTTGCATATAACAGTTGCAAAATGCTAGTTTTCTTTTAGTGAATACAAGTTTTCGTCCACTCTTGTCTTCCCTTTCCAGATTTCTTTGGCCACATTATACATTTCTGGCCATTGAAACTCTCTTGCAACCGTAAATTGTCACAATTAATAACAAATTTTAGAGAGATGGTCATAGAGTCTACATTTGACCTTTCATCTTTTACATAAATAATAATCTTTTTCCTTGACCCATAAGAATCCAAAAGCTCACTCAAATTTTTAACTAAGGCGTGACTTATCATTTTTGTTGCTTTAAATAGACTAATTGTTGCTTTGTTGGGTTTCTAATTTTCATCCAAAAAGTTAATGACTAAGGAAAAAATGTCATAAGTGCTTTTTAACATCCACAAATTGAAACTTGCAATAATTAGCCCATATCGAAATTTTTTTGGTAAAACATAAACATCTTTTGTTCTTTAAACCAAGTCTAGCAAAATAGCATGTGAAAAAAATTTTATGGAGGGAAAAACAATGCGAGGATTCAATTGCAAAGCAAATTGTTTCAACCACAAACTCTCCAAAAAATGTACAAGCAAATGACTCTTAACAATCAACAAGGCTAAATCTTCAAGAAATTGCTTTTGCTACATGTCATCTATCTTGTAAGGAAGTTTTGTAGAGAAAAAATTAAAAATTAAAAATGAAGATACATTTTGCCTCTTTTTAGCTAGTTGTTTTTCAAGTTCAATTCTCACTACATTATTCACTTTCTCATCAAGTTTTTTTTGCAAGTAAAGCATGTTCTACATCCACATGTTTTTTCAAAATTGATATTCCATTAGTCTTACAATGTGAAATTAGTCCTTTCCTTAGTTTTGTTGTAGGGCATATCTCCCTTCAAGCTTCCAAAACAATCTTTGAACATGTAATTTCTGTAAGTTTAAGATGAATCTTTCATCATTGCTTCTAGTAGCCTTGCTTCTTTCAATTTCCAAATTCAAATTTTCAATTGAAGTTTTTGTTACAGGTGTATCATCCATCAATTTTTCATTTAGAAAAGGTTCAATCTTAATTTCAAAAACATCAACAAACAATGTAAACTTTCAACTACCAACAATTAAAAATAAAAAAATTACAAACCAATTCCTTCAAATCAAAAATTTATGTAACTTTTAAAATGTGTTTTTTGTTTGCAGATTATAAAATTAATGAATAATTGGGCAAAGGTAAAGAAGAAATTCAAGGGTCAAAGGGGAGAAGGCATTTATAGAGATAACAACAATAATTCAATTATAAACCTAATGCAAAAAATAAAAATTGAATGGAAAATGGAAACTATGATTGCCCCTCAAATAAACACCAATTTCCTTCCAATAATTAAGGCTAACCTCCAAATAAAATAAATGCAACGTTAAAAATAAATTTGAACAGATTAATAAAACTTCAAATCAAATACAAAGGAATGTTCAAAAAGAATGAGATCAAATAGAAAAAATGAAAATTACATAATGGACTAAATCTATTTATAATAAAAAAAGACATAAAATGTACAAGTTTGAGACAATTTCTCGTCTTCTTTCTCTTTCCCGCAAAATAAAAAAATAAATAAATTGTATCACATCGTACAAAAAATTGAAAAACTAAAGAAAAACTTTTGAAAATGATTAAATAAAAAGTGAAAAAAATTGAAAAACAAAAAAAAACTCACCTTGTTTGTTAGCGTTTGCTTCCTGCTTGTAGCTCCAAAGACTACTTGTAAAAAAAAGGGGGGGGGGGGAGGGAATCCCATCTGGGGAAACATAAGTGTGGAATAGTAACAAGCATGCAAGGAGCAGAAATAAAAGTGCTTAGAGTATGTGAGAACAAATGTGAAGGTGTAAAACTAAGTAGGAGCAAAGTGGGCACAAGTGAGAGCTTTGAGCCTTTGTATAAACAAACTTAAACCCTAACCCCAAAGGGAAGGCGGCCACCGCATTAGGGTTAGTGCCCTAACCCCTAAACCTAATGTGGCAACTGCCTCCATAAACAGCAAGTTTAGTTTTTAAATTTTTCACCTTTTACTTTCATAAAGAATGAGTTTAATTTCTAAATTTTACTCTTATTTTTCACTTATTATTTCTTACATACTATATACTATTATTTTTACTTCTTACTTACTGTTTTACTAATTTTTTTGTACTATTACTTTTACTTCTTACTTACTATTTACTACTTAGTTTTTTTTTCTTTTTACCATGAGAACCGGACCCTTCTCAAAATGTGGGAACTGGTGTTAGTCTCAGATTTTAGGGCCAGTGAGAACCACCAAGCAGGTTCTCAACTCCGGTTCTCACTGAGAACCGGAATGAAAACCGGCGCTGGTTTTCAGCCGGCGGGTGGGAACGGCCCAACACTGGAGCTGACCACTGTGATTAGTAGCTACGGGACAGTAGTACATTGAAGAAGTGTTGTTCCGTGTCCACAGACACCCTCCATCTGGTGGGTGCTGGTTCACTCACACCCCAAAGCTTTGATGCATTACTAGGTGAAAGGGTTCCCTACTATTGTTGTGTGGCTATTTGAATTTATAAAGAATTATTGGTTTTGGTCTTTAAGTATTTCTGAATCAGAATCAAAGAACCTTCGATCCCCATTATTTCAAAAACCTGGTCGCAAGTTAAATGATTTTACAGAATTTTTTTGCAAAATTTAGAAAATTATTTCTTAATATAAAAATTGCAAAAACCGGGTCGCAAGTTAAATGATTTTACAGAAATTTTTAGAAATTTATAAAAAATTATTTCTTAACCTAAAAATTGCTAGATTTTATGTACATGGTTCAAGTAGGTAACCAAAAATATATGAGGATATTTAAGTTTTTAAAGAACCGTTGGTTATGAATCCTAATAATCACCCTGATAACCTTGGGCGGTCTGTTCCTATTTCTAATGACTGCCCAATACAGGTCCCTACCATAGTACATAACTTACCCTGAACATTATGGTAATTGCTGGAACTCTTTAAAAGTTCCATTCACACTTGGTGTTAGGGACTCTAGTGGGTTTAGGGTTTAGGGTCCCCTAACACCATGCTAGTCATTTAGGACTTACACCTACTTACCACGGACATTTTAGGTTATGTTAACATTCAATTAACATTAAGCTATATCGCCCATTTAACATTAGGTGCCACCTAGGATGCCACCTAGATTTTCATTTAACACTGACTTAACATCAAGTGTGAATGCACCATATAATTAGAGGTCTGCTAGGCTACACCTAAGGTTCTTCTCCCAAATAGGTTTTTGGGTCTTCTAGGGCTTCCCTGGTGCCCAAAACTTGAATTGAAAATTAGGATGAGTACTTGGGGACTGGCCTTCTTCCTATTTGAGACAAATCACATTGTGCAGAATTTTTTTGGGGTGTATCTGGAGGGCACATTATGCAGTGGAATTTCTCCCAGCCAAAGGATGTAATGTTTCGGAAAGAGAAATGCCCACCGAATTTTCACTTTTATTATTTTCTGGTAATATTTATCCTGGTTGATACCCAGCACGGGCATTAGAGGGCATTAGAGGAATTTTTTTTTAAAAAAATTTTTTTTTAAAATTCTGCAGGTGCTTTTTACCTTGGGTAACGCCCTTGAGTGGGGGGCATTCCTTGAAAATAAGCACCCCGGCTAGGCTCCACCTTGGTGGGTGGGGCGCCCCTCAGCTCCACCTCGATGTGCGCTTATTTCGGGAACGCCCCGAGCCAAGGTGGGCGTTAGTAGTTACCTTACACTTGTTCTTTCGGCTGGTGGCAGCTCCAGTTTTGCAAACTTGACAATTTGTGAGCCCTTTAGGCAGCCAGCTCCAATGGGCATGGTAGACAGTAGACGACAGTCTGTTGGTAGGTAATGCATGCAAATCAAGTGACGTAAACCCAAAGAACATTTGAGAACACCTAAACCTGCAGCAACAACTAACTTCCTTGGAAGCCCCCATGCAGAGCTTTACAGACGCTAGCTACAAAACCTGTGAAGAAAAAGTGTACAGCTTTTGCATTTTGTGTGTGTGTGTGTGCTGCAAGTCACACCCTGACACCACCCTCCAACTGGAACGTCCTGAGTGTCCATTAACCAGTATGCTTGGCGCACCCATACCCACAAGTATGTCTGATAACCGGCTCAATGGCATTGGTTACCGAAAAGTCTAATGGGTTTAGGGTTTAGGGTTTACCTGGGCTCAACAACTATTCATGGTAACCTATGCCTTCTTGCTACTTACTGGACTTAGGCTACTTGCTTGTATGGATGCCAAGGGGGGCATTATGAAAAACAAAATGCCCTCCCCACTCCTTGATGAAAAAATTATGCTTTATAAGGTTACCTCCAAATACACTGCAAAATTTCTGGCAGGTCATTACGATTTGCTTTATACTTATAAAAGTCTCAAATATTCAAATTGGGATTGATTCATTTTTCAATAATAATCAATCATTTTGACAAGAATTAGCCATACTTGAGCTTGCTTGACTATTCATGGTAACCAATTATCTCCTCTTTCTCACCGATTACCTAGTTCGTACTTGTCATTGATGTTTGATTACTAATTCTCAAAAAGGTGAGTTGATAAATATGTTCAAATTTGAAATCCCCAATCTTGCAATGACATGGTTAGGGTTATCGACATAGTTATGATAATAAAATTATATGTAAAAGGGTTGTAACCTAGTTCCAAATGAACTAGTTTATGCCAAACATGGTGAGACAAATATGCAAATCTATGACAAGAGTTCTATAATGGAGGAAAAAAAAGGTAAGGTCAAACTCATTTTTCCACCAAAATTAAGGGTCAAATGAGTTCCATCTTGTATTTGAATGAAGATTGTTGGGTGGTCAAGTTTCTTCACTCTCATTCCAAGGTGTTCAAAATGCCAATTTGGAAATAGCTAGGTTTGTTGTTTGTTCAAATGGACATGGCAGAGGTTGTTGTGGAGAGATTTGGAAATGTCAAGAAATGTTTTCAAAGTTCTAACAGATGGAAGTTTGAAGCTAGTTTGGAGAGATCAAAAAAGGTTTTTAAAAGCCCAATTTGGAAATGCCAAAAGAGGTTTATGATTTCAAGGTTTTTTTTAATCTTTTCAACCTCGGTTTTCAATTCCCAGCTTTTTAGGAAATTTGTCAATTTCCAAACTTTGTAGGCTCTATTGATCTTCAAATATTTCTTGTGTGTGCATGTGAGTGTGTGCTTTTCATTTTTGTGTTTTTCTAGTGTTTGTTTTTCATCCACACTCTCTATGTATCTATCTCTTTTGCTTTGTATTGTGTGTAGAATTTTTTTGGGAAAAGATTGTTGAAATGTTGAATTAGTTTCTTTGCATTGATTTTTTTTGTAGAAGCTTTATGTGCGTGAGTTGGTTCATTGAACTAGATTAACTTGGGAAGAAACATGGTTTTTTTGGTTTAGTTTATTCTTTGTTTGGGTGTTCATCACCAAGTTGGGGGATTTAAGGGCTCACTTTAATATATAAGTGGAATATTTTATATTTATTTCATATTGACAAAACATCAAATATCACAATATCTTAGCAACTTCAATACATATTTGTTGAACAATTAATTAATTTCCAAAAATATAAAATGGTAGGTTCTTTTGATTCTAAAGATATTAAAGACTTCAATTTGAGGGGGTTTGGGAATTTAGATATTTTTTAAAAAATGAAACTAATTTTTTTATTTTTACAATTTAAAATGCCTAGAACCAATAGTTCTTAACAAAATCAAAGAATTGCCCAACACTAATGTAAGATACTATGTAATTTAGACATGAGGAAAAATGTTAGCTCAACACTTGTCCTTAATTGCCTTTTCGATTGGGTGAGCAAAGGGCTTTCTCATGCTACCTCCTCCTCTAGAGCTTTTTCCCCTTGGCATCAAAATACAATTCTCTCATAAGCATTGGTGTTGCATTTTTGTTGATGGTTCTTTATAAATTGGTCTTATATTAATACTATGGACTAGGTAATCAATGAATTCACAAGATATTGTGAATAATCGAGGTGCTTGAACATTGAAACCATTCACAGTGACCAAAACACTCAAGCCATTATTCGACATTTTGTGTGGAAACATCAAGCTTTTAAATTACATGGAACACAAAAGAAGGCAAGTTATGAAGTTTGGTCAATCACCAATTTAGAACATACAAAAAATATTAGGGAGGTACAAAAATGTTAGAAAGGCAGCATGATATTCACAATATAACTAAAGGAACTCTTGTCCAATGACATGTTGACATGTTAGTGAGATGCTCCCTACAATTTGTTGTCATTAAACAACCTATCACCCTTTAACATGGTCATATATGATTACAGGAGATAAAGGTGTATTTCCCTAAAAGTATGTAATGTTGACTCAATATACATTTAATATCTATCTATGAAGGAAGGTAGTTTGTTTTGTTTTGTAGTTATGAGATCCACCAAACCAGGATGTTTGAGATCAGATTGTGTTCTTGGTGTCTTTGAAAAGCTCTTGACCAGGAGGGGTGCATGGGCTTGGTTCTATGATGTCTGGACTTGTGGTGCAAAAGTTCTTGAATATTGATTGATTTCTTCACTGAAAATTAAATGTAGCTGAGGAGGAATTGGAATGTGCCTTTGGTGTTGTTGGAAAGATCTTGATGAGCAGGATTTAATGGAATTTATTTGGATTCAAGATGTGGGAGATATTGATTTTTAAGTGGTTTCTGCTGCTGAAATTCAAATAAATTCCAAAAAATCAGGTTTTGGAAGGAAAAATCGGTTGAGGATGTGGTAACACTTGGGCCAATGGCACAGGTCACACTAGTTTAAATTATGTACAAATGTCTTATGGTTGAAACTTTATGGCTCACATGACAAAACTTGTAATGGAGACAATAAAAACACATAATTAAAAAAGGGGGGATCGATGTATAGAGATATGCATCAGTTTCTTTTGTCCTTGAATACTTGTAAGTGCACACACAAAAAATTTAAATATGAGTTTCTAAACATGTAGAAATTGTTTATGTACAAATGATCCTTTTCACCTTCTTTTGTGAAAAGTGAAACATTCTTGACAATCAATTGCACATCTTCATTGAAAACTCGTTGCATTGCATTGAATCTCTTTTGTTAGCTCAGATGCCCTAAGGTTCCCCAAGTCTAACTCTTTTATGATGTAGTTCAAAAAATATTTTACAAACATCATTCATGATAACCAATCCAAGAAAAGTCTTTTAGTATGTTCAATATGGCAATATCCAAACGAATTATTTTAGTATGTTCAATTATTAAGTATGGCAATTTCAACCTTTTTTTCCTCAAAATGTGATGGATTTGGGGTTTATTTCCTTCAAAAATCCTTTTTAGAAGTTTCATTTAATTTATTTTTTGTCACAAAGTAATTTTTGCCATAAAAAAATGTTAATTGAAACATGTTCATTTTCAATAACATTGAACAGGTAAAGGAGAAAATCCTTTCTCATACAATATTTGCATCATGTTTAAGCCTCATCAATTGCATTGACACCAAACAATGGTGCATGATTTTTGACAAAACATGTATCCAATTAATATATTCACCGATTCTAGCATAGACAATAACATTAATAATATTTAATGTTCTTTTCTTTATATCCTTGAAATGTGTTCTACATATGGTCCTAATAGAAGTGTGTGAACCTTGACCCTTTAACAACCCACAATGTGAGTATATGTCCAACAAGAAACATTGAAGGATCATTCCAATGGAGTTGTATTTCATGGCTTGATTGATAGCAACAACATTGGAAATGTGCAATTAGCAAATCATTTACAAATAGAAATTACATAATGAACCTTTCCTCTCCAAAGCACACAAGCCCAATAGAAAGGAAGATTTCAAAAACTCTTCCATCACAACAAAAAAAAAGCATTGTGAATTAATATTGAAAAAATTGAACCTCATACTTCAATTGTAACAAAAGCTTAAATATATTTACAGCCATAGACATTATCATTTTCAAAAACAAATGTCCATCAATTAAACAAATTATGTTTCGAAATGTTTGAAATTTGTGATGAAACATAATATATAACTATTATGCTACTAAAAATATTCAGGACTATTTGCATATCCCCACCGATGCATTTGGAACATTGCCAAATGTTGAAAAGCTTGATAATTGTAACGGACAAGGCAACAATAGTGTGATCAAACTAGTTGTACCTTCAAAATGTACCAACCTACCAACTCATTCATGACACCACGTTGATGATCATACTTTAAAAAGTTAAAAAATATTTGTTAATTCACCACACTCAAAATACAAGAATTCTAAATTTCATTTATAATTATAAATTATATATTTAAAGATATTAATGAAAATTTCGCATTGAGAAATATGTTCTAAGGTTCTTCATTAAAAAAAAAACCATATCTCAATTGTGACAAAATTCAAACTTAGACTAAAGGTATTAAGCTTCATTCCAAGTGGTCCATGTCATTTATCAAACATGAAATAAGGGTTTGTCAAATGACTCAATCTTGAGAACAATTCTTAATTTTATGAAGTATAGAAGAACATATATTTTTCAACTCTAATAGATATACTTTAATAGTTTAACCACACACACATATTTCTAGTTTTTACTATTTGGAATGCCACAATGACAAATGTTTCATATATTGCAAAGGCTAAAGCCATTTATCAAAGATGATTTAGTGAAATGAGTCAATGTTGATAACAACTTTCAACTAATGTTTTTTTTGGGGCAAATTTTCATGCTGTTGTGATCCCCCCAAAAAAAAGGATCGTTTTGTCCTAGATGCTTGGTTTCTCGCCCAAAGATTTGTCAAAGAATGAGGGAAATTTTGGTTTTTCAAGAATGTCACCACTTTTGGACTAACCCTCCAAGTATGTCACCACTTTGCTTTTTGTGTTTGGAGAAAACATTCGACAATTTTCTAAAGACTAGCATCAATAAGTGCTAAATCTACCTTGGAATGCTCTCCACCCACTTCTACTTCAAAAAAGAAAAAGAAAAAAGAAAACACTACTCTCAATTCTATTAAACCTATTAGATTAAAATCACACAAATAACTTTTTCTAAACTTTAAATCAATCCTAAACCACTTGAACAAGTCTTAAAATTTTGTTAGTTTAGATGTTGAGACTTGGACATCAAAAGACAAAAGAAAGAAAGGAGAGGAAGAAAAAGGAAATATTGTGAGAAAGAAAGGAGAGATAGAAAAAGGAAATGGTAGAGATAAATGTTTTGCACATTTCTATGTACTCTACCTGCCTTGGGTGAACAAGTACTTACACTAGTACCATTGTAGAAACTCCAAAAGAATTTGGGTTCCTTCTAAACAATATAGACTAGTGCGACATGTGCAGTTGGCCCAAGTGTTACCACATCCTCAACTGATTTTTCCTTCCAAAACCTGGTTTTTTGGAATTTATTTAAATTTTCAGTGGCAGAAATCACTTAAAAATCAATATCTCTCACACATTCTTGATCCAAATCTTACCAAATAAATTCCATTAAATCCTGCTCATCAAGATCTTTCCAACAACACCAAAGGCACATTTCAATTCCTCCAAAATTTTCAGCTAGGATTTAATTTAATTTAATTTTCAGTGAAGAAATCATTCAATATTCAAGAACTTCTACACCACAAGTCCAGACATCATAGAATAGAACCAAGCAAGCCCATGCACCCCTCCTCATCAAGACCTTTCCAAAGACACAAAGAAGACAATCTGAAGCATCTTGGTTCAGTGGATCTCACAAGTACAAACAAAACAAAACAAAACAAAACGAAACAAACAAACTACCTTCCTTCATAGATAGAGATATACCATGGCCACAGTGAGTCAGCACCAGTGCACCATGAAGGATGAATGGTAAGTGGTCAGGAAACAGTTTTCCGTTGGTTTCCAGTTCATTAGCTAACCATGGTGGTTAGCTCAGTTGCTCTTTTTTTTTCAACCTACCTACTAACAACCCACAAGTGGGTTATTAGTAGGTAATAGAAAAATTTAGGTTTGGACGATTCTGAAAATTGAACCCAGTTCTGGTTTTGGGTAACCCAGTCCGAAACTAGCAATCCGATGAACGTCCAATTCCAACCTTTTTTTTTTCCCAAAAACATTTTATCTTCAAAAATTTAACCCATGTAAGGTAACCCATGTAGTAGGTACTAGTTTACCCTGGCCCCTACTCTTCCTAACAAGGTGACAAATTTTATTTGTTGTTTTTCTCTCTGCAGGTTCTTACGAACAGGTTGTTACTTGTTACCAACAATAGTAACTTCCCACTAGAGAGTTACCTGGCTACTTTAAATTTAGTCCATCCATGAGCTTTACTCATCTCCAACCGTTGGATTAATCAAGCCACGTCGGATTCTCCTCGATCCTCTAGGTTGTCTTTTGGACGGCTGTGAAGTCGTCCGCGTGGCGCGTTTCAGGTCAATGGAGTAAATTCCGGTGCGGCCCGGGTGACCGGTTCCGACATTTGGTCACCCGGCCCGGCTAGAACAACAGTTCACCGTTCAGACGTTCTGAACTCCTGTGGAGAGAGAGACAGAGACAGAGAGTGTGTGTGTCAGTCTGCTGTTTTCCCGTCGGCATTTTTTCCCTTGGGGCCCACAAGCGTAACAGAAACTGGTGTTTTCGTGGAGGAGCTGGACTGAATCTCTTGGCGGCAGCAGCAGCAGCATGAAGAGAGTTTGAAGCGTTCTTCGTCGCTTTCCGAAGAGCAATCGATTTTTACGTGAATAATGCAATTATCTGTCTAAAAATTTCAGAAGTGAATATAATTTCAGAGAAATTGCAGGAAAATTCGGATCGTGAAAGATTTGAAGCCATTTGTTTCGGGCGGTTACGGTTGGCTCATCAAAGAAGAGGAGTAAAAGAGTCAGGGAGCTTTCAACGACCTTTTCTTTTTTGGCAAAACAAGTACTGCAGAGAACATGCCTGAACTTCGCGCAAGCTGAACTTTTCCGACGATGCAGCAGTCAGGCAACAGTTTCCCCAGAAATTTACACTGCAGTCCCTGTGAACGTGCAACAGCACAGTACGTCAGTCTACTTTGAAGAGGTGAGATGAGCTGTATTGTCAAAGAATTTGTCAAGGGCTCTTTTTTTCTGCCAAGTTTTGCCGTATGACTTCAAAAAACATTTTTCTGCTGAATTAGTCGTACGAGCTAAATTGAAATTCCATCAGATCCTGTTGCCAGTATTTTTAAAAAATTGTCCAGGTGTTTTCGATTCTATTTGGCCGATAAAAGAAACAGAAGAAAAATCTGAAAACCATGAACAAATCTGTTTTGTTAGACAGATCGCATCTGAAATAATAATAAATTGTGCTTTTCTTATCCTTGCAGCAAGTCTCTTTTCCAATCTTCTATGGAAAATATTATTACTTTGAGAATTTGTAGGAATTTGCGCAGATCCACATTCTGTTATATTCCTGTTTTTAGCAAAGTATAACAGATTGCGCATTGCAGAGATTCCGGGAGTGATACTTATGTGCGCAAATTGAGGCTGCCTCTTGAAGACCATTTCGTAAAGCGGACCTGTAATAGCATCTTTTTGGCCGGCCGGCCGGCCAACAATTGATTCCGGACTGTTCCCTCTGTGCATCTCTGGCGAACGGTAGGCCTCATGAAGATCCTATTGCCTTTTTTCTTTAGCATTTTTTTTTTGGTGGTTGTATGCAGTAGAATCTTGATATATTTGGACTTGCCGTTGCGATCTTCCATTACTCCAGGATCTCTCAAAGTTACAGCTACTCTCGTCGCAAAGCTTGAGTACTACGACATTCAAGAAACAGAGTAGACTTGTTTCTCAGATCTGTGTTATGAGAAACAAACATTGCTTGGTTTCACGACGTTGTAGCGCCTGCTGCTCTCAGGAGGCTTGTTTTGTGTATGTAGCCTTGCAATTCTACAACGTAGCTAGCCGTTGATGAGAACGTTTCCGTTAACATTTTTCGTATTCCAGTCGACAAGTCGATCTGTGCTGGAGAATTGCTGAGTTGCTTGTCCCTATTGATGTTGAATGCTGTCGATCTGAGCTCCATTACGTAGGATTTGCGAGGGCTGTTAGGACGTGAGGCAATAGAGAATATTTCTGTGATTTTATTGTAGAAGAAGAGCTGCAAGAAGACTGAACAATTGATAACTATTCCAGAGGACGAATATTATTTCAGCTCTCTGTAATTGTAAGCTTGAGTTTTGTTTTGTTGTTGTGTTCTCTTTCATAGTATTGTGAAGGAGAGACTCTTGAAAACACCCGTCTGTGGCCTGTTTGTTCTGATTCATTAACGGCAAGGCCCGGGCAGGAATCTATAATACTCTTCTGAAAGACCTATTTCCTGGTGGCAATTTCATGCTGCTCCAAAGTATTAAATCTTTCAAAAGATTTGTCTTGAAAGCGTTTGTGTAAGAAGCGTGCGTGCACAGGCCTTGCTTTGTGTGTACTTTGATTGCAATTTGGACTTCAAATTAGTGATCAATTTCTACACCGCGCTGTTTGCTTGCAAAGTTTTGGATCTCTCTTGTACTAACTCTTGACGCTGTTGGTGTGCATTTGGAAGAAGAACTTGCAAGCATCTGAACGCACTGAATAATTGCTGAGCATTTGCATTAACCAGCTTTCTTTCCAGAGGCTTCATGATCAGCTTCTTGTGTTCTTAAGCACTGGATCTGCTCGTTTGTGGTAGTCGAGTCTCAAGGGATTCTTCTTTTGTACACTGTTCTATTGCAGACGTACGCGAAGAAGGCTTTTGAACAATTGTGTTGAACAGATCTGTGTTCTTTGTACTGCTTGCAAGTGTTGTGAGATATAAATCAGCTCTGTAGATAGCTCTTAGAAGGTAGACTTGTAATTGCCGCAATACTTTTGGAACTAGAGATCTAGAGAGAAGTACGTCTAGTTAGGAACGTCGTCGACCAGTCGAGGTGTTGCGGTCGACACGATGACGGGAACCATGGAGTTGCAGAACCTCATCAGAAGCATTGTGTATGAAGTGAAGACTGTGCTACGCGACGACACGCTTTCGCTCTACTACAAGATTGCCTTCTCCATTCTCAAGATTTTGTGTGTCTGTGGCTTCAACCTTGGAAGAACTTATCCGGAGAAGAGGAACCGAAATCCGCTGCTGCCTCCACCGATACCGACCTTTTCCTCACTACAGAATGATGTCCTTGAAGGGGCAACAGACAGCGCCGTCCACCAGCAGGGTGAGGACAAATCGTCCGAAGCTGAAAAAAAAACTGACTCGTCTGCCGTCCAAAGCAGTGATTCTAAGGCTCATGATTCTCCTGGCTTCAACGAACTGACTTCCGAGAGCGCCGCAGCTGTTGAACAAAGGTTTTGAACACTCTCACAAGCCCCTCATCTTTATAGCGTGAGGGAGAGACACACGCGCACACATTGAAAATCATTTTAAGAAATTTCGTTCTGCTGTGAACTACGAAATATGTAGAAGAATTTTCCTGATGATCCAGCAGCTTCCTGTGATCGCTTGCTCGTGCTTTCTGCATCATCTACGGCCTTCTGGCCACCTTCCTAGCTCAGAGAGGGACATAAATCTTTTGCTGCGTAGTACAAAGGTTGTTAACTAGAAATTTATTCATCTCACAAACAGATGAGTCCCTGATGAGATCGGACATGGAATCTGTGCAGTGCGTGTCCTCTGTTTTTTGGTCTGTTTGTTTGCAGGAAGCTGACAGCTCCCTCCCTCATCCGGCAGCATGAGCGTCCCTCCGGCAGTATGCTTCATGAAGCGAAATAAATCAAAAAGAAACTCTCTCTGGTTTTCCCTGCAGAATCCATGTATAGATGATCAGATGCTTCAAGAACATTTGTGAAACCTTCCATTCTTTTTAGCACAGGGAACTATATATGCGAGTAGGAAACATATGATCTTTAAAGCTTTCTAACATTTTGGAGCTTGTCAAACTGCACAGCGATTTTCGGCCTACGGTGGTGGTGGTCATACCTGTGTATGTGCGGACACTGCAGCAACGCAAGGAGGTTCTAGAACTAGTCAGCAGCCTCGCAAACCAAACCTACAAGCCAGCGCAAGTGCTGCTTGTTGACGATGCTTCTCCTTTGCAGTGGTACAATATTGGAACTTCAGTCATGCCGGCGCAGAGTGGAGGAGAGAAACAACAGGCTGAAGAGGTGGTCGCCTCCGTCAAGCTTCCGGAAGGATTCAAGCTTATCAAGTGTCCCAAAAACCATGGACCCGCCGCTGCTCGAAGCCTTGGACTCGGCCTCGCCATGACTGAGCACCAGGCTCAGGTATGCCGTTCGTCTACTGCAGCTCTGCGAGGAATGATCTTGTGTCCTTGATATTGTCTGGCTGATCAGATGGGTCTTCTGGCGAAGCTGCCACTGGATTATTCTCTTTAGCTTTGCTAGTTGTCTCGGATGCATATGAACACAATTCTCTGGCATTCTCATCCCTAATCCAGTGGACCCATTTGTTTACTAGATCGTGAACTTCATAGATTCGGATTGCGAGGCAGATATTCACTGGGTAGAGGCGATGGTGAAGGCTCACTACAAGGAGCTGGTGAAGTCGAAGACGAGTGCGGAAGGTACAATGATCGGAGCCATTCTTTCTGGCGTCACATACGCCTACGGGAACACAGCGGTTGATAAATTTCACGACCACTACGGAACACTCAACGGCAGGATCAAGATCAACGGGGAGGGACTTCTTTACGGACCTTCCTGCAACATCTCCATACGTATCTGCAAAAAGCTTATCTCCGAAGTTGGGGGCTTTGACGAGAGCTTCCCCAAGGCAGCATTCGAGGACGTGGATTTCTGTGTGCGAGCTAACAAGTGTGGGATCTTGACCCAATGTGCAAAAGACGCCAAAGTTTGGCACAAATACGGCGTGTCTCTGCCTCAACTGTTCCGTATGTTCCAGAGATATGGTGCAAGCGAGTGGGCTGTTCTTGAACGCCATCCCGAGTACATGGAATTATACGGAGCTTCTTATCACATTCCCGCTCAAGCTCCCAAGGTTGTCACCTAGAGCTATGTCAACATGTGACAGGATCAACGATGCAGTGAAGGTTCACCATGTGCAGATCTCGCAGGAAAGCATCTTTTAGAGTCGATGACGGAGCTTTGTGATCATTTGCAAGTCTGTTTGCAAGTTTACTGATCCATTAGTCTACCTGCAGTTTGTATAGAAACTTTTACTTTGCCTCGAGTTCCAGTTACATATATGCAACAGAAGGTGTAGGTCCATCACTCACAGTTTCTAGGCCGAGTATTTAGGTTAGATCTTCGCTCTACGTAAGCACAGCAGATGCTCAGACCACTAGTACTACTATATATAGGATTTGCACCCCTACAGTGCATGCAGGCATACGTGGTGTAGCTGCTGCTGGAGCACCTCTGAGGTTTCACACAGTTGGACACAGTACGTGCATATCATCAGGATAGAATATTTCTATGTTTTTTGTTGTTCTTAGCAATCTTCTTGAGTAAAGTTGAGCTTCACTTCCACTGCAATATTTTATGACAGAATTGTGGACAGCTTGCAGGGGGTGTGTGCACGTGTGCTCTATTCTATCTATCTGTCTATCTATCTATTTACAGCTGAATGATAACAACAGTTTTGTTGTGCAATGTGTGCAGGTATTGTAAGCAATGATCAATGCACTAGTGGAAGCAATGATCAGTCACTGAAACCCTCCTAAGGTATTTCTCTTTTTCTCTTCTTCATCTTTACTGCTTATCTCATCTGAGATTGTAAGTAGAGAAAAACCTCAACAACAAAACTTCCAGCATAACTATTCCTCCAAAACTAAGAATTAATGAGCTTATAGTAACCTAATATGAGTCAGTCTCTCACAAAGTGTCATACCATCATTACCTTCATCATGAGTAGTAGTCATGAGCTGCCATGACTCTTTCAATGGAATAGTCTTGAAGGAAACAGAGATCTAAAATCTCTTGCAGATCTATGTTTTCTTCAAGATTATTTCATTGAAAGAGTCATGGCAGCTTCACTAGGTACTTAATTAGGTTTAGGGTTTTCAGTTTAGGGTTGCCATTGGTCTAGGCAAGGTCTAGAATAGGGTTTAGTTGAGTGCCAAATTTTTTTCAGTTTTTTTACGCTGGCCCTAAGAACGCGTTCTCAGGCTGCTGGCCAGCGATTTTGCATCTTGCTAGGTCAAGGATTGCACAGGAAACAATCAATTTAGGACTTGAAATAAACTTGCAAGAGATATGTCCACAATATCTTGCAAGATCAAGTATTCCAGGAACCTCCAGGGATTCAGAATCATGAGAACAAAGGGAGATTGTCCTGACTGTTCTTTTGCATGCTGAAGCCCAACTTCCATTACTTGATGACCAGGGTTTGCAACAACAAAGAACTCTTTTATGGCAATTTTTGAACAAGGTGAGGACAAGATGTTGGTTTCCTAATTTCACTTCAGGATTTCTTTAGTGTCGTGAACAACACCATTTTGGGGGGCCTTAGGAATGTGTCACACAACATGCTCCAAATGTGCCACTAAAGGTCTTCTGTATCTATTCAAATTTTGTCACATAAAAATGATGAATCTACTATCTGGTGGCATTGTTCAAGACCTATAGTGTTGTGTCACCTTGCCATTTTGACATGGTTTCGTTCAACAAAGTACTCCGACATGTGATCTAGCTGGTGTGAAGCCAATTCGGACTCAAACTCCTCTACAAGCTTTTCAAAAATTAAACAAACTTAAGCTTTTTTATATTGAAGTAAACAAGAAATGTAGATAGAAATTATATTTTAGCTTTTTCAAACTTGAAATCTCTTTATACAATGGTAATGTCTAACAATCAACAATTTTATGACAAATAAGCATTGATTTCAGGAAAAAAGGTTAATAATCCCAGTTTGAATGTTACAAAACTTTGATAATGAAAAGTATACCTTGTATTTTGTATCCATATCAATAATCTAGTGGCTAGGACAATGGATTTGCATGCATATAGAAATAATCAAATGGTTGGGATTTGTACATCACTTGCACATATGATAATCACATAAATAAGGTAATTAAGCAAACAAGATATTATTTAAAAGCATGGCATAATTTCCTCAATTGAACTTTCATAAACTAATTCATTTGTTAAAGAAAAAAATCAAGCTTTTCACCTCTCAAAACTAAATCCAAAAAAATCATGTTCACAATATAAAACTATAAATTATCTTAACTATATCAAACCAACCAATTAGATAATTGGCAATTAACTTATGTTTAATGTTGTGCTTGTTTTAGTTAAAACATCTCATGCCACATTATGTAGCAATGGGGCATGTTTATTGACACAAGGTGTAAACACATGCAAAACAAAACATATGGAGAGCAAAACAAAATTATAATGCATGACAAATGCAACATTTGACAACCAAGTTTACACTTGTAACTAAAATTGAAACAATAGTAAAGGGAACAAAATCGGATATAATGAAACCAAATTTTTTTTCAAAAAAACAAATAGAAGAGTTGAACTAAAAGAAAGAAATGAAAAGCTATGAAAAGATAGTTCATAATCAAATGGATTATTCAAGATGGTGTGATATTAGACTTCACATATGTGATAGTTATGGATGGGTCCAAACACAATAAAATGAACTAGTTGCACCATTTTTTTTGGTCGTTTTTAAGAACTTTATTTGACTAGTAGTTCATAATTATTTATATATATATAATTTTTAAATCTTGATCTTATATCATTTATATTATGCATCCATGCTCAAGTTCACATAGAAATGAATAACTTTTGTGAAAGAACACATTCAAAATTCTTGATTTTGAAAGCAAAAAATATTTCTAAAGCAAATGTAACCATAGAAAATTATGTCACATATATAAAAAATAATTGCATAAACATTTAGTTTTTTTGAAATTAACATCAAAATCTTCACCAAATTTTTAATTAATTGGAGCATATTTCATAAGGTAAAAAAAAAAACTGACTTACAAAAAAACACATGTCCCTAAAAATGTTTTGAGTATTTTAAGTCATTCAATTTAGGACTCTTCAAACATTTGTATCAAAATTTTGAACATTGAAATTTTTTTAATATTGAAATCTATTCCAAATTGAAAGCAAATTGACTATCCAAATTATTGTGTTCCCCTTGTGAATTTTCAAAAATATAAATGTATAGTTTTTTAACAACATCCACACACATTGTGGTTCCTATGTTATGTTTTCATTCAAATGTTGTGTTGTAGTGAGAGGTGCCTAATGTAAGGAGTCAACTACTATAATTAAAGGGAATAGTTCAAGGTCTTTAATTTTGAATATTATCCTTAGTTTGAAGGACCTTAAGAAAATGAAATGACAAACTAACCTACCCAAATCAAAAATGACTTTAAGAATAATTAAATAATGAGTGCAAAAGATTTAAATGTTGTTTCTTTTTTTATGTCAAATGTTTCATCAATCTATGCAAATACACATTAAAAAATGAAATACACAATCAAACATTCATTTGCCCTAAACAAAATATATTGAATTGACACATTACAAAGTGTCAATGAAGATGTTAGAGTTGAATGCATTAGTTATTTACACTACTTCACAAAATGATCCACTCAAAGATTACTTACATGGTTAATGTAAGTGTATGTGAAAACAATTCCACTACTTCTATATCTATCTATTAAGAAAGATAATTTGTTACATTGAGATTTTCCAAATCATTGTGCCTTGATCGTGCTCTTATACCATTGGAAAGCCTTTTATTAGTAGGGGTATAGCACAGTGGTTTCATGATGTTTAAACTTACGGTGCAAGAGTTATTAAACATTGAACAATTTTATCATTGCAATTTCAATAGAATCAAAAACATGTTTTTTAACAAAACTAGGTTGCACTTTTGATATCTTTAGAAAATTCTCAATGAATAGCATTTTATGAAAGTGATTTTGTAAGTTTTAGACCTAATAAGGTACATGAGATATTGAATTTTGAATAATCTCTGATGTAGGAAATTCGATAAAAAATTCAACAAAATCAAAATGTCAAATGATTTCTCAAGGATTTCCTATGTAAAGTTGTTGAGGCCAAGATGTTGGAATGTTTTGTATGTTATATTTATTTTTTTATTTTATTTTTATAAAAAAAATTCTCTTGTTATCATTAAAGAAAAAAATAAAGAAAAACAAACTAAACACAGGACCAAAATGAAGAGAGAGAAAATGAAGAAGAGACCAAATTTGGATTTTGGTGCACCACAAGTTGCACTTGATCAACCATTGTTTAGATTTCATGGAATACATAATATTTTATTGTTGGCTTAGTCAGTTGATGGGTATCTTTTTTGCCCATTGGACCATCACAGGCGAAAGAGTACTAGATTAAAAAACACTATATTTTAGTTTGGCCTTGACTTCTAGTGTAAAGTCCTTGGGAAGTCCGGTAGCCTTCCTCTGTGTGTTTTCAGGCACGGGGAACATTCTTTGTTTTCAGCATCTTTTGCCCCCCAAACAAACAAAGGAATGCTACCAACCTTGTGCTGGTCTCGTATGTAGGGTAAGAGCATCTCCACCGGTGCTCAGTATGTGACTCCAGACAGTAAAATTTATTGTGGAAAAAGTCAAAATGTGCCGGTTTGGCTTAGGAAATTGGTTTTTCTGCGCCAAATTCGTCCAGCTTGCCGTGGCTGCTGGTAAAAGTCGCAACACAGTTGTGCGCTTCCAAAAAAGAGTGTAATAAATTGGACCTGACTGTGGCTCAGTATTTCTGATTGGTCGATCATAGTGATTGGTCCAGGTGGTTTGTTATTAGTAGTTCCCACGTATATGCAGTTCCCGTTACAGTTTTATTGGTGGGGTTGCCAAAAAAAAAGAAAACAGCTATGCTTAGACATTTAATTTTATTATCCAGAGTGACATACTGAGCACCGGTGGAAATGCTCTAAAGTCCTTGGAGACGGGCTTTACCCAATTTGGGCACACACTCTGCCCCACCTCACGCGCCGTTATTCCGATACCGAGGGAGGTGTCGAGCTTTACCCTGCACTTATAACAACCAATCATGTTAAGGGACCATCAATACAGACTTAAGCCATTTGGAAATTAGGGTTAGGGTATTAGGGTACTAGGGGTTTGGAAATTAGGGTTTGAAGATTTTGGTGTTGGCAGAAGAACACGAGGTTCTTGGGAAAAGAAGCGGATTCTCTTCTTTGTCTCGTTTGTGGGTTTGGCGTATCTTGTTGCTGCGCTCGCTCTAAAGATTTGTCATTAGTGTGGAGACTATGGTGGAGCGGGATGAAGAGGGAGAGTTCCTTTACGATCCGGAGAAGCAATCGTCGTCGAGAGAAGCATCGCCCGATCCTGCGGAGCAACAACAAGAAGACGATGGTTTGTACGCCCGCTCTCCGTCTCCACGACCTCTTCTTCGTCAGCCGGAGTATAACGATGATGATGTAGAAGAAGAAGCTCCCAAGTCGAAATCTAGAAAGCGTTTGCTGAAGAAGAGTTTGGCGGTGGAGGCTGGTTCTCCAGTGGATCAGCAACAACAACAAGACGAGTATCAAACTCCTGCTGTGAGGGGCAAGGACAAGGATAGCGATGAAGGCCCAATCCGGAAAAAGGCGAAGAAGGTCAAGGATGCAGCTGTTTCCAAGAAACGTAAGTCCTTTGGGAGTGTTTCTTCTTCGGAGAAACTTGTTAGAAATGGTAAGGGCGGGTTTCGTAAGGGTTTGGAGTGGCAGGGTTCTGAGTTCTCCACGAAGAAAGGGGCAAAAGAGATGAAGGAGATGTGGGACTCGGTTGCAGGAAACGGCAATGATTCAGAGGTCAGATACTTCCTCTTGCGTCCCACTCCCCGCACCCCCAATTTTTCTCTCCGTTTGGGACCAATGTTGCCAACAATTGATGTGCACAATGCAATGGATTGAAGCTTCCTTGTTGTGATACCGAACTTGTCTGCGGTTTGAAGCTTTCTCAACAGTCCAGACTTCAAGACCATCCCTTTCTTTAGGGTTTCAGGCCTCTAAATGGCTCATCTCTGTCATATCTGTACCGAAAGAAATGCTGATCATTGCAGCTTAGAGCACCATCTGTTGATTATCCTACAATTCATCATGAGAGTCGTTGGTTCATTGAATAAATGGACCTGTGTGTGCTACAAGCTCATATATGCTTTTGATCACAACTTGCATTGCAGTAATAGATATTGTGTTTCTCAATTGGAGCTTGTCAAATACTGTTTGTAGATTTGAGATCAAATCCTGAACCTATGTTTGTGCAGTTTTGCATATCCACATGTATTGGTGTTACCAATCGCAAATCCAGCATAACACATGAAAGGTTTAGGGTTTAGGGTTTAGGCCTTGCTACAGAGTGGTTGGCTGCATGTTCCTGCTTTATGATATGGTAGCTTAACCTGATCTGTAACTAGAGGTGTCTCTGACTTTGAGCAAGACAAAATTGGGAAATGGTTTTTTCCAGACTCTTCACAACACTTGTTTAGTGTCACCTAACTGGAATTCCCTTATGCAGTTCTATGTTCAGACTAATCCTGATATTTGGTGATGGAAATAGGAAGACAGAGAGGGACTACCTGATGATGAAGACAATAACTTCATAGATGATGAAGGAGTCCCTGAAGACGAGCGTTACATCAGTGACGGGGAGCAGAACTCAGCTGGAGATGCTCCACAGGTCAACAACTGACCTGTACCTTACCCTAAACACTCTGGACTTGTTTCTTTGAGGCAGTATGTTGGGAGTGTCAATCTTCCATGCTTGCATGCACTTGAGATGTGCTGGTGGATGGGAATTCCCTGCAGTTAGCCTTACATGAGTTTCAAAAGACATTGTTCTCAAGATCTTTCATTGACCACTTTGCAGGCAGAGGAAGCTAGAGGGGATGACCAGGAGGCTGATGAGCTAACCAAGTTTTTTAAAGGTGGCAAGAAGCGCAAAAAGATTGAACACACCCCTGAGGAAATTGCTATGTTTGTTGAACAGTTCATGGCAAAGCTGGATGTTGCAGCAGAGACAGATGCTGAACTTAATTGTGCATCCAAACCTGCAATTGAAAAACTAAAGATGCTTCCTGAGCTGATACACGTGCTTGAGAAGTAAGCCACCCATATCTTGTTCCTGATAGGATGGCTTGTGGTATTGATGTCAGGATGCATGCATAAGAATGTCTTATTATTAGAATGAGCAAGCATTATAATTTTCCTCACACATTGTCTGAAACATTCCTGTTTATGACAAAATTTCTGTTCTGGGCTGCAGGCGGCAACTGCAGCAGGAATTCCTAGACCGAGGAGTTCTCTCTTCCCTCAAGAACTGGCTGGAGCCACTTCCAGATGGCTCATTACCAAATATCAACATTCGCACCGGTATTCTTAAGTTGATGACTGATGTAAGTTTGCTTGGACTGATTAAGAGATTGAAACATTCCAACATTTCCAACTCATAGAAGTCACATTGAAGTGGGTGGAAGTCACATCTTCAAATCAGGAGTCACACCTTTTCATATTTGAATGGCCCTTGTGGTTTACTTGGTAGGCAGGTTATTTTAGTTCATGATTTTTATGGTTTTCCTGTTCTACCCATACATTTGCATTAACTGTTACTGTTTGCTTTCTGAAGTCTGGTATCTAATTGTGAATCTTGAAAGAAGCCCTGCTCAGAGGTGATTGGTTGGGGCAGCTGCCAATTGATGTGGAGGTTTATGAAAGGCGTGAACAGCTCAAGAAGAGTGGCCTTGGAAAGGTAGTGAGTTACACTCTCCTCCTCCTTTTTTAAGCTATGTACACTTAGTTCACAATCACATGTCTGAGCACTTCAAATTCAGCATGAAGCTTCAGAATCTACCAACCAGCAAACAGGCAATCAGGATATACTATTATCCCAGGTTGTGATGATAAAGCAATGTAGGTGTGATGAGTAAGGTTGTGAAAGGACATCTAGAATAACTTAAGTATATCATGGGGTACTTTTATTTAAGAGGCCATTTATTGTGATGGGGGACAGGTTGTCATGTTTTTGTCAAGGCTGCCAGAAGAGACACCCATCAACAGAAAGTTGGCCAGAGACCTTGTAGATAAATGGGTAAGCATTTGGGTTTCAGTGTCAACTTTTCAAGAGCTGTCCTCTTGACATCTTTTTGCCATAAGTTCATGATTATAATCCCTTTGATTTGGGCTGGCATAGTACCAATTATAAGCTTAGTTCATGATGGCATCATTGAGTTCCATGGTTTTTCGTTGTGTCCAAATAGAGCCGTCCTCTTTTCCAGAAGAGTACACGATACGAGGATCTACGGAACTATGATGAGGAGAGGCCTCTGCCCCAAAGAACACCACTTAAAAAGTGAGTCAATCTTAACAGTTAGTTGCAGTTCTCCATGTTAAACAATCACTTAACATTAGGACATGGGGTACTAGTGGACTATTGTGGCAATGGTTCAATTGTGCACTTCATATATTCTGTTCTTTCTTCCTTATGTGCCTTATCTTTTTCTTTTGTATTTCTGTCTGCATTTTTCATCATTTGGTGTACAGTGCGAGCCAGTATCATGGCTGAGTCTTCCCATTGCTTCTTGACTTGTAGCAGAAACTCACTACATAGGCTAGTGGTCACACTGACCTATACCCACTTTAGGGAGCTGAGGAAATTAGTGGGTCAGTTGTTACTGTTGATGGTCACCGAACAACTGACATACTGTCACTGCTGTTGTTCATACTGCTAATTTTTATAGTTCCTTTCAAACTACTTCCCTTTTGTGTATTTTTTCTTCCCCAGTTTTTAGTCCTTATCTGGAGTTTTTCTTTTGACTCCAGGGAAAAAGGTCCACCTGGTTCTGGTTATATTCAATCGTGAGTACAGAGATTTTGCGATCATTTTCATATCTTTGCCAAAGTATGTCTGGTATAAGAGATGTCTCTAGTACATAATCCTGGTCTTAGATCTGATATTAGATATGTATAACACCTATGTGATGCCTACTGAAAACATATATCTTGTGTGAGATTGGCATGGTGTCTCTAGCAAGTGGAGTAAAAGTTCTTTGCAGGACATATGTCTGCTGATTGTTAGAAAAGCTATTTTGTGGGAGTTTCTTCTTGTGTAATTGGTAATTGGTCTGAACAGTGAGAAATCATATCTTGCACTTTGTATGGCTGGCAGATGAGATAAATTTCTTATGAGCAGTACTGATTTAAGATATAACTCATGTGAGAGATGCCTGTGGTATGATGTCCATTCCTAATGGAAGATATATGTTTTGTATTGGAGTTTTGTCAGGTTGTTTATATGGTATGTTCAATGTCCAGTTGCACATATCTTGTTTGTTGACCTGAGTGAAGGATGCTTGACAAGCCAAACTTCCATCTTTGCTGTGGATTTGAGTCACACTCTCACACTTGCTTTAACTGTGTGAACAGAGCTGCACCAAGGCCTAGGCTCACTGTTTCAAGAGCAGGAGATGACCTTGATATGCTGCATGAATCAGAGTAAGTCTTCCTTTAGCTAGTCATATGTCCACACCATGTCTGTTATCACTGATTCAGTTACCTTTGCCATGCATCAAAGAGCAGGATCTGTGAGCTGACAAGGTTGATATTTTTCATAAAATCTTCATTTGTACAAAGTTAGAATGCTTTGTTAGCAAAGAAAATCACCTCAGCTTGTATCCATGGTGTTGCTATGCAGGGAGCTTAGGCCAGGGGATGTAGGCTATCGGCAACATGCGTCTAGACCAGAAGCTCTCCCTCTTGATTTTGCGAGGCGCCCTGAGTCAAAGGTTGATTTTGAGCAAGCTCGCAATCGTGCTAGACAGCAGCAACTAGATGAGCGGCGGATGAAGGTCCATGAATCCTACCTTCCACTGCATATCAACATTTTGGTTTTTCCCCTGTGATGCTAGCATCTCAAGCAAGACTCGTGGCATGCCCAGACTCTAAGATGGTATTTGTTTGGTATTTGGATACAGCAATGCATAACAGATTGCAAGCCATGTCTTGAGTTACTGTGCTAGCAGTGAATTTAAATAATTTTCAGATATTTCAATAAGTTGTTGAAGCCTATATTTAAATTGGTTACATGTTAGCAATTCTGGGAGCCTTCTGATGCTTTCATACACCCATACCACAAGAACGTAAGGGTAAAATTTTCTTGTAGAGCTGAGCCATTGTGCATTCCCCTGACTTGTGGGCAGTTCTTGTTTCGCCTTGAGTGATTGCAGATGAACAAGAAGCTTCAACATTTGAAAACACCAAAGAAGAGCTTGCAAGCTTCAAGGATCAGTGTTGAAGGTCGGGGTGTTGTTCATTTCCATAGCTGATGAGAAATGCATTGTACTAGTAAAATCCACCTTGCAAATATAAGCTGTTGTATGAGAAATGTGATCATTTGAAGTTCCGTTCTTGAGAGAAATGATTTCTCTTCAGGCTACAGACCTTCAAGATCATGCTTCATGTAGTTATGGAGGCTGGTGGCTCTTCTAAGCAGCAATTTTCTTTGCTCAGTTTTATGGCAAAGCTCAGGTCAAAATTGCAGCCGTGGGAATGGCCTTTGGCAGCACCACTCACAAATTCTAACATGGTGTCACTCTCATTTTTGGATCCCTGTGATGTACATTCAATTTGGTAAAAGTTCCCAAAGGGCTGAAAACCATGAGAGAGTATTCATCCCTTCATAACAATGCACAACAGCAAATTCTTTTGTTTTCTACACATTCTTTTATCGATCATCTTTGTTGGTTCTTTTTTATATATGGGAACTGAATCGATGTGCTTGTAATGGGTGTCTTGTTTTTTATATTGTCAGGATACAAAGATTATCCTAATAAATTCTCTTGTGTGAAGTCATAAAACGAAGCAAAATGATCGGAGGATGCATACTAAGATGTCTTTTTTTTATAATGAAGTTTTGTATCATGATAATCATGAAGTTCACTTTGTCTAAACACTCTCTAGACTCTATACCCTTTATAGTACAAGACAATTTATCAAGAAATAGTGCAATTGAAGATTCAAAAGATTATTAGAGGTCAAAAAGTCGAACAAACAAGCAATGTTAATTTACAGTGTCAAAATGTCTTTCCCTGCATTGTTTTGCATCATTTTTTACATTAATATTTTGGTGTTGACCTCCTTTCCAAAGATTACATGCTCTATTGAACAATCTTGTACCTACATTTCTACCTCATAATTTACAATTTGAAGATCAATAGTTGAACATCTTTGTGAATGACTTGCTATTGTAAAAAGTTTTACAAGATGAAAAAAGGAAAGCAAAGAAGATGAAAAAAAAGTGATCCAATCATGGTCAATACACCAATACTTACAAATTGGGTAAAGTTTTTTGAAAAATGCAAAAAAGAAAATTAATCATACAAGTTGATCATAATTTTTTTTAATTTAATTATAATTTATTTCCATTTTTAATGTAGTTGAATAATGTTCAAAGTTGGGTTCTTGATTTTAAATTTCATATTTCTCATAGGTTTAATATTTTGATTAAATCAATTGCTTGTTAACCACAAGTTACATGTTTCTCAACCTAGTATCACTATATATTGTTACAAGGTCCTAAAAACTTTGAAATTCCTTTGTGTATCTTATTATTTAAAAGTGCATGATTCACATATAATGTCACAAATGTCAATATTATGGAGTTCATTCATATGAATGTTCATCCATGATTTGTAATTAACTTGTAGTTAATTTCTAGTTTAATTTCAATTCACTTTTAAGTAGCTCTCAGTTGGTTTTCAATTCATTTTTAGTTAACTTTTGATTCACTTGTAGTTATCCCATAGTTCACTTCCAATTCACTTTTAATTAATTATCTGTTAAGTTTCAATTAAACTTTAGATCATTTTCAATTAACTTTCAATTAATTCATAATTAAATTTTAATTCATTTTTAGTTAACTCATAATTCATTATTAATTCTCATCATGGATGGACATAGGCCACACATGGGTGCACATGAGTCACACATAAATGAACATGGGTCACATGTAAATTGAAAATTTTTTTAAAAGCTTTTTTGAACTAGATACCCAATGGATATAAATAGAAGTAAAATCCCACATTACTTTCAATTTGTTCAACACCAATTTTAAACATATCTTGTCATAATCTTGTTTTGTTATTGTCATGTTTTTATAATAAAATCTTTTTGCTTTCACATCATGCACACATCATGTTTTTGCTTTTGCTTTTCTTATTTTTTGATTTGGATTTAAAACTAGGACTACCTTCATTCATGTGGTTTGGAAATCTTTTTGTTTAGTTCTTTTTATGCCCATGACATTCAAATGCATTTATGTTTGAAAATTTCATTCAACAAATACACTTTTAGGCTTAATAGTTTTTTTTTCTTTTAAATATTTGAAACATGAATATACAATTATAATTGAAGTTATTGACCTACACATTATGATTGCAAATTGTAAAAATCAAATTCAACATCTTGTTTCATATGAAAATAATAAATCATAGTGTATTTTAATCCATTAAACCACACTCTATATATTCATATGTTCCTTAATGAATTTGATATGGTTTGATTTCCACAATGCTTACAACTATAAGTATTGACATTAAATTGTTTAAGATGATGGTAGCTTTTGATTTGTATTAAAAAAAGAAATACAAATAAATTAATATGAACTTTCATTAAAATTTTGAAAATTTAAAAATAAAATAAAATGATATTAATCATACTTTATTATATATATATATATATATATATATATATATATATAATAATTTAGTGGACACCTTTTAATCCAAATTATAAGCATACTTATTCAAGCCAACATTGAAAATTAAATATCCATTATCACATTTTTATCAAAGTTGATAAGTCTACATTATTTTTTATTAATTTTATGTTTATGAAATTAGTTAAACTTAATAAAGTCATTCTAAATATCAAATTCATTAATATAGTGGGAAGCGGCATCTAACAACTTTTAAATATCACCTCCACACATGACTTTGGGGTGAACATTCTAACCACCCTTTTTTTCAAAATGGATCAACATTTTTTCCTCTCCTTATAATTATTTTCTTTTTAAAAATCAATTGAAAAATATTTTCCCTTTCAACTTTGGTTTGTTTTAGAATTAGTGGAGACCTTATCACTCCCTTGCTCCCCCTTGACCTCCAAAATTATTATCATGAAGAGGTAAAATAAATCATGTTCATTCATGCTAACCTAAAAAAAATCTCATTTTCATCATTCAACTTTGAAGTGTGTTTTTAGTGTCCCACACCCATGAAATCACAACCATTCCAACTCATTACATTAAAATGTATTTATTGATTATGGCTAATGATTCATGTAAAACCTATAATACATGGAATCTTACACAAATTGCCCAAATAACTTATAAACTATTTTTTAAATTTGTGTCATTTATTAAGTTTAGCTTGAAAATGTGTTTAAACCCAAGTTCCAACACATGTCAACCTATCATGCTTATCTAAATGTGTGCCTCCCAAATAAACTCATTTGAATGGTAATCCAACAACATATATGTCTAGTATCTATAACCCACGTTGAAAAGATTAGCTTCCTAATCATAAAGTTTTATATATTTACATATAAAATGAAATTAAAGAATAAAAATATATTAAAATAATAATAAAATGAATTGAAATTAATTTTCATTGAAAATGTTATTTTTTAAATCAAAAGAGTCTAAACATTTTTTAAATTTCTTAAGCTTTTAAACCATAATCATTGTTCAAGCTTATTAAGCCAAAGTCTTGAAAGGACATCCCAAGATGAGACATCATTCTACAAACATTTTGAAATCCAAAGGCCCTTGTAAAATTTTAGATTGATGGGGCATTGTGGTTAAGGGACAACTTAAGCTTGGTCAATGACAAAAGCACACCAAGACAACACTAAGGATGATGAAAGATGGTGGGGGAAAAATGTTAGCATAGGGTACCGAAAATGGCATTGGGAATGATTGGTGTGTTAGGTAGGTTGTCAATGGATGTCATGGGTGCCAACAAGGTTAATGTTTTCAATAGGTGAAAATTAATTTTTTTTTTAAAAAAATTAATGTAAGTGAAAATGATTTCATGAACAATCTATATGAAATCATGGATTACCAATGCTTGGTAGTTGATTGTCATATTTTCAAAATCATTCAATTTTTAAATATATGAATATTTTGACCTTATGTCAACTAATCATCATTGGTGGTGCAAGGTAAGCACAAATCAATGCAAAACTCAAGTGCAATAATGTTGAAACTTAACCAAAATTAATGTGAACATCATGGCATGGATGACAACCACATGTATTTTAATTTTATTGAATATATATATTTTATGTTGTTGATGTACCCCTAGATTTGTCAAATGGTATTGATGGAATTTTTTAAAAAAACTATTGACTTTGTAAAAAAAAAATGCAAACTTGAGGTGCACTCGTTATCTCTTATCAAAAAACGATGCATGACAATTATGGGATGGGTTAGAATGAATTTTTTAAGTTAAGCTCACAAACATGTCAAATGGCATAAATCAAAAGGAAAATTAATGCATTTTAGAATTAAAATGGTACATATCTATATAAACCATGGGTCAACATATGTTCATAAAATTCACCATGGCTTAGAGTTGAAAGGAACCACCTTCTTCCTTACTTCCTTATGATATATTTTGTAGCTCATGGTTAGAGTTGCAATACTTGTTGATAGGTGTTATTGAATTTATGTTGTTGCATGAAGAGAATAAAAGCCCATATGGATAAAGGTATTCTCAAAATAATGGGCTTAGGACAACACAACAATTGAATTTGAGTTTGTAATTTGAAAATGTTCCCCACTCATTGCACCAATGGGTTTTACCCATTGTTAAAGTATGAGATCAACATTATCCAAAAACAACAACAACAAGGGGTGTGTGTCACACTATGGCCTTGCCATTTACATTAAAAGGTATCTTAAGGCAAAAGAAGAATGATGAAAACTCAAATATTTCACCATGCAAAAATATAACCTTCAAAAAAAATCCTCTACCTAAAAGAAACCAAAATCCTTTCAAGATATTATTACAACTCTATAATAACTAATCTCAAGTTTCAACACAAGCCAAAAAAATATCATCTTTCAAAAATCTTCATATAAAAAATATATAGGCCTATTATTATTATTACCTATGGACCTATAAAAATCCCTTAAGCTACTATTCTACTCTATAGTGAATCTAAACGCTAACAATATCCTTGCCTACCAAGGCAAGGCCAACAAAGCACCATCCATCTAGTCTCCTCATCTTTTCTATGTCACCAAAAACACATGCCAATGGGTAGTAGGTAACAAAACACATGCCAATGGGTAGGTAACAAAACACATGCCAATGGAATGGGTAGGTAACAAAAACACATGCCAATGGGTAGTAGGTAACAAAACACATGCCAATGGGTAGGTAACAAAAACACATGCCAATGGGTAGTAGGTAACAAAACACATGCCAATGGGTAGGT